>ENA-OQER01001325-OQER01001325.1-human-gut-metagenome-genome-assembly--contig:-NODE-1325-length-12172-cov-2.860606_pt1 | contig 12172 bp, 20 predicted proteins | sample MGYA00242797_ERZ504639 | MGnify/ENA primary metagenome ERZ504639 (study PRJEB26092, sample SAMD00036306) | human gut metagenome | host: Homo sapiens | study: EMG produced TPA metagenomics assembly of...
GCCAGCAGAAGGCTGTGGCTGTGGCGGCAGCGTTCCTGGCAAAGCAGATGGAGGAGTGAACATTATTATAATAGGGGGGAGCGTCTGCGTTTCTGGCAGGCGCTCCCTTTTTTGTTTATGACAGAATTATGAATCTTTTAAAACATTTTCCAAGGGGCTTGACAGCACCGGAAAATTGGCTATAATGGTCTTAGCACTCAGGAACAAGGAGTGCTAAACAAACAAAGCGAACGCAAAAAGGAGGCAGGCGCTATGACGATGGATGCACGCAAGCAGCGAGTCTTGCAGGCGATCGTGGCGCTGTATGGTCTCGAAGGCGAGCCCGTTGGCAGCAGCGTGCTGGCAAACTACTTTGACATGGCAGTTTCCAGCGCAACGCTTCGCAATGAGATGGCGGCGCTGACAAAGCTGGGCCTGCTGGAGCAGCCCCACACCAGCGCGGGCCGTGTGCCCAGTGCCAAGGGCTACCGTTACTACCTTGATAATCTGCTGACCGACGATCAGCCGCTGGATCGTGTGAGCCGCGCCCGGGTGGATGCGGTGTTCGCAAGCCTCGACCATGAGCCGGAAAAGCTCGCACAGGCGCTGCAAAGGCGCTGGCCGCCATCAGCGGCTGCACCGCAGCCGTCAGCACCCCATGTGCCGAAGACCTGTGCATCGCCCACTATGAAGTGGTTCAGGTGGGCCGCAGCGCAGCGGCTGTGCTGGCCGTTACCACGGCCGGTTACGTTCGTACCCGTGTGGCACGGGTGCGCACCGGCCTTTCCCGCGAGAATGCGGCAGCACTTGCCGCACTGCTCAACCGCAACCTTACCTTTGTAGCGCCGGTGGATCTTTCCACCCGGCTGCTGGCAGAGCTGTGCAGCCAGATCGACCCGGAGCTGGTGCCTGTTATCAGTGCAGCGGCTGCCATCCTGCAGGATTCCGTCAAGCCCCACGTATTTCTGGGCGGCGAGCAGTACCTGCTGGACTGGCCCCAGCTGGACGGCAAGGTGGGCGACATCCTCACACTGCTGAACGACGAGGAGCAGGCCGCTGGCCTGATCGCACCTCCGGCAGAACGCAGTGAGAGCGTGCTGCTGGGCGAGGATCTGGAACCGCAGATCCCGGGCCTGTGCATCGTGAGCGACCGGTATCTGGTGGGCGGAGGCCTGTGGGGCTCCATTGCATTGATCGGCCCCACCCGGATGCCCTTCCAGAAGCTGATGCCGCTGCTGCATTACTTTGCAGACCAGCTGGGCGAGGGCATGAGCGGCAAACGAAAAGACACCCCACAGGCTGCCGTACCCCGGCGGACTGTGATCTATAAGGAGGATCTGGAATGAGCGAAGAAGCAAAAAAGACGGCTCCGGCTCAGGAAGCGGAGCAGCCCGAAACGGCTCCCGAGGAGAAGGCCCAGCAGGCAGCACCCGAACAGGAACCTGCTGCCGAAGCTGCCGACCCGAAGGATGACAAGAAGAAGGATGGCGGCTGGTTCAACAAGAAGGCCCGTGAGCTGGAAGCCGTAAAGGCAAAGCTGGACGCGGCCGAAGCCAACGCTGCACAGGCCAAAGACCAGCTGCTGCGCATGGCAGCGGAGTACGAGAACTACCGCAAGCGCTCCACCCGCGAAGCCGACCAGAAGTTCAACGACGGCGTTTCCTTTGCGGTGAACCAGATCATTCCCATTCTGGATACGCTGGATATGGCGGCCAACGCCCCCACCACCGACGAGAACTACAAAAAGGGCGTGACCATGACGCTGGACAAGGCCGCCAAGGCGCTGGATGCCCTCCATGTGGAGGAGATCGAGGCGCTGGGCAAGCCCTTTGACCCCAACTTCATGAATGCAGTGCAGCAGATCCCCGCCCCGGACGGACAGGAGAGCGGCACCGTCATCACGGTCTACCAGAAGGGCTACAAGCTGGGCGATAAGATCGTCCGCCATGCGACCGTTGTAGTGGCCGAATAACAAAGCAGAAACCGAAAGGGTTTTGAATATAACATCCGCTTAGCAACATTTGAGCATCACATAAACAATACGATTTGTTCTTTCGAGAGGAGTTTTCATTATGAGTAAGATCATTGGTATCGACCTTGGTACTACCAACAGCTGCGTGGCTGTCATGGAGGCGGCGAGCCCGTTGTTATCGCAAACTCTGAGGGTGCACGCACCACCCGTCTGTGGTCGGCTTTACCAAGACCGGCGATCGTCTGGTGGGTCAGGTGGCAAAGCGTCAGGCCATCACCAACCTGAGAACACCGTTGCTTCCATCAAGCGTTTCATGGGCACCGACCACAAGGTGACCCTGAACGGCAAGGAGTACACTCCCCAGCAGGTCAGCGCTATGATCCTGCAGAAGCTGAAGGCGGATGCCGAGGCTTATCTGGGCGAGCCTGTTACCGAGGCTGTCATTACCGTTCCTGCATACTTCAACGACAGCCAGCGTCAGGCTACCAAGGACGCAGGCACCATTGCAGGCTTGAACGTCAAGCGTATCATCAACGAGCCTACTGCCGCTTCTCTGGCATATGGCATCGATAAGGAAGAAGACCAGAAGATCATGGTCTACGATCTGGGCGGCGGCACCTTCGATGTGTCCATCATCGAGATGGGCGACGGCGTTACCGAAGTTCTGGCTACCAACGGTGATACCCATCTGGGCGGCGATGACTTCGATGAGCGCATCATCAACTGGATGGCAGATGCTTCCAGACCGAGAACGGCATCGACCTGCGCAAGGACAAGATGGCTGCGCAGCGTTTGAAGGAAGCTGCGAGAAGGCCAAGATCGAGCTGTCCAGCGCAATGAGCAGCCAGATCAACCTGCCTTCATCACTGCCGATGCTACCGGCCCCAAGCACTTGGATATGACCCTGACCCGCGCAAAGTTCAACGAGCTGACCGCTGATCTGGTCGATCGCACCATGGGCCCCGTCCGCAAGGCTCTGCAGGATGCAGGCCTGCGTCCCTCTGACCTGAAGAAGGTTCTGATGGTCGGTGGTTCCACCCGTATCCCCGCTGTCTACGATGCAGTCAAGAAGGAACTGAACTGCGAGCTTCAAGGGCATCAACCGATGAGTGCGTGGCTGTGGCGCTGCCATTCAGGGCGGCGTGCTGCAGGGCGATGTCAAGGGCCTGCTGCTGCTGGATGTCACCCCGCTGAGCCTGGGCATTGAAACTCTGGGCGGCGTGTGCACCAAGATCATCGACCGCAATACCACCATCCCCACCCACAAGAGTCAGGTGTTCTCCACCGCTGCAGACAACCAGCCCTCTGTTGAGGTCAACGTTCTGCAGGGTGAGCGTGAGTTCGCACGCGACAACAAGAGCCTGGGTGTCTTCCATCTGGACGGCATCGCTCCGGCTCCCCGTGGTGTGCCTCAGATCGAAGTTACCTTCGATATCGATGCAAACGGCATCGTGAAGGTCAGCGCAAAGGATCTGGGCACCGGCAAGGAGCAGAACATCACCATTACCGCTTCCACCAACATGTCCAAGGAGGACATCGACAAGGCTGTGAAGGAAGCTGAGCAGTTTGCTGCCGACGATAAGAAGAAGCGTGAAGAGGTCGATATCCGCAACGGTGCCGACCAGATGGTGTTCCAGACCGAGAAGATGCTGAAGGAGAACGGCGACAAGCTGCCCGCCGACGTGAAGAGCGAGGCCGAGAGCAAGCTGGCCGACCTGAAGACCGCTGTTCAGTCCGGCAACGTGGACGACATCAAGCAAAGCAGGAAGCTCTGAGCCAGGTGTTCGAGAAGATGTATCAGGCAGCCGCTGCCGCACAGCAGGCCGCCGGTGCACAGCCCGGCCCCGACGCAGGTGCAAACAACCAGCAGAAGCCGGGTGATGACGGCGTTGTGGATGCGACTTCAAGGAAGTCTGATAAAAAACACAGCAGTGTGTGCCCGGCCAAACCGGCGGACGCACGCGTGGAATAGCAAAAGCCGCTCCGGTTTTGCCGGAGCGGCTCTTGCTGGTTATAGAGCGAGGAACCAACCGGGGCGTTTCCCGGATCAAACGTTCCCGGAGAGGTGAGTGGATATGGCACAGGAAAAGCGTGATTACTACGAAGTGCTGGGGGTATCCAAGACTGCGACCGATGCCGAGATCAAAAAGGCATACCGCAAGCTTGCAATGAAATACCACCCGGACTATAACCCCGGCGATAAGGACGCCGAGGAAAAGTTCAAGGAAGTAAACGAAGCAAACGAGGTGCTTTCGGACCCGAAGAAGCGCCAGCTGTACGACCAGTACGGCTTTGCAGGTGTTGACCCTGCCTATGCAGCACAGAACGGCGGTGGCCCCGGTGCGGGCGGCTTTGGCGGTTTTGGCGGCGACGGCGTGGATCTGGGCGACATTTTCGGCGATATCTTTGGCGGCGGCTTCGGCGGCTTTGGCGGTTCGTCCCGTCAGGCGAACCCCAACGCACCGCGCAAGGGTCAGGATATCCGCGTGCGCATCACCCTGAGCTTTGACGAGGCCGTGCACGGCTGCAAGAAGAACATCACCATCACCCGCCAGCAGGAGTGCACCGAGTGCCACGGCAGCGGCTGTGCCGCCGGTTCCAGCCCCGAGACCTGCCCGGACTGCGGCGGCCGGCGGCTTCGTGATCCGTCAGCAGCGCACCCCCTTTGGCGTGATGCAGACCCAGCAGCCCTGCTCCCGCTGTGGCGGCAAGGGCAAGCTGGTCAAGAATCCCTGCAAGGTCTGCCATGGCAGCGGCAAGGTGGCTGCTAAAAAGACGCTGGAGGTGTCCATCCCCATGGGCATCGACGACGACCAGAGCTTTGCACTGCGCGGCATGGGCGATGCCGGTGCAAACGGCGGTCCCTCCGGTGATGTGATCGTCATGGTCACGGTGCGTCCCAGCGAGGTGTTCCAGCGCGACGGCTACGATGTGTGGGTCACCGTGCCCATCACTTACAGTCAGGCCGTGCTGGGCGACACCGTGCAGGTGCCCTCCATTGACGGCAAGGTGGAGTACACCGTGCCCGAGGGCACCCAGAGCGGTACCACCTTCCGCCTGCGCGGCAAGGGCATCCAGTACCTGAATGGCCGCGGCCGCGGTGATATGTACGTCAAGTGCGAGGTGGAGATCCCCAAGAAGCTGAACAAGACCCAGCGGGAGGCCCTGAAGAAGTTCGAGGGCACCCTGAAAGAAGAAAACTACGAAAAGCGCAAGGGCTTCTTCAAAAAGCTGAAGGACATGTTCAACAACTGAGACTGAAACCGCATAACAGTAAAAAGCGGCGGCACTTCCCAAACGGGAGGTGCCGCCGCTTTTGCTTTTTCAGAACAGAGACCGGGACTTAGTTGCCGAAGATCAACAGGGCGTTGGGCACAAGGCCGATGATGGTTGCGCAGGAACCAATGAACCAGAAGCTGCAGCCGATGTCATGGATAGTGTTCGTGGGGCTTTTTTCAGCATGGGCAACCAGAGCGTTCATGCCGTTTTCCACCCAGTTGGAGTTGATATTTGCCTTGCGGTAATCGTGGATGGCAGAAACAGCCTTGTACCAGCCGTACAGCGGGAACCATGCCATGGCGGCTTCCACAACACCTACGCCGCCCTCGGTGTAGGTCATTTCTTCGCAGGACAAAACATTGTATGCAGCAGGATAAGTAATGGCGTTCGTCATAAAGCAAAACTCCTTTTTTAGGTTTGATAAAAAAGCGGCGGCTCTTCCGTTGAAGAGCCGCCGCAAAAAGCCCTTTGGTGTACTCCTGAAAATTAGAAGTAGATGATGCCCAGAGACATAACGCAGAAAGGCCAAAGCTGCTGATGGTCGATGCAGCATTCCAGAAGATCATGCCGGCATGGTAGAAGGTGTTGGTCACATTGCCCTTGCAGTCGGCTTTGATATCGCTCCAGACGTTGGATACCCAGTTGTCGTGATCCTTCTTGCGTGCTTCACGGCAGGTGTTGATGCCGATAACCGTAGCGTAGCCGGGCCACAGCCATGCAGCGACAGCCTGACCGACGGTAGCACCGCCTTCGGTGTAGGTCATTTCTTCGCAGGACAGAACGTTGTAGGAAGCAGGCATCATGATTTTGTTTTCCATAATAACACTCCTTTGAATCAAAGCTATCCAGACAGTGCAAGATCGCACTGTTTAAAACCCAAAAATAAACCGGGATATGCGCTTGGAGATCGTTCTCATAAAGCAGGGCGCGCCGCCGCATGACGCGAGTAGTTGCTTGCAGGAAAAGGAAAGCAGTGCTGTTCTCTGCAGGCAAAAGACCGTTCAGACGGTATACAGTGCTCAGGCAGCCGATTTCTTATTTCTGCTTGATGAAAAGCCCGCGGCCCTCTCTGGCGGAAAAGGCCGCGGGTAAAGGGGTCTTTGGTCTCTCCGGACGGATCTTATGAGCAGGGTCAGAGCAGGACGATGGCAGCATTGACCAGAAAACCAACGCCGGTAGCGCTGGTCGCGGTGACCCAGACGATGCGTCCCAGATCACGCAGCATGTTCTGCGCACTGGAATCCATATCGCGGCTCAGAGCATCCAGACCGGTATCCAGCCAGTCGTTGGGGTGGCTCTTGCGGTAGTTGCGCATGGCGGTAACACCCATGTACCAGCAATGGGCGGAATCCAGTTCAGCAGAGCTTCCGTAAAGGTAGCACCGCCCTCGGTGTAGGTCATCTCTTCGCAGGAAAGAACGTTGTAGGAAGCAGGCATCATGATCTTGTTTTCCATAATAACACTCCTTTGAATCAAAGATCGTATCAGCACATTCTATGCACTGTTCACACCAGATCGAACCATCGATGAAGAACAACTGCTCTATATCGCCATTGTACAACACCCGTTGATTTTTTGCAAGGGGTGAATGGGCAGAGTGCGCAAAAACTGGAGAGACTTCCGAAAAGAACTAGAAAAATTTGTGAAAAAAGACTGCAATAATTTGACATAAAACAACAGCGCCCTTTCCTTTGCGGAAAAGGCGCTGCCATGTTTACCCGGCCACACCGGCACGGTAGAGGTACGGGTCGCTCTTGAAGCTGTCAAAGCTGTACAGCACCAGGATCTGGTCATAATCGTTATCCGCGATCAGCTGATCCAGACCGTAGTTGTAGTTGCGGAAGTCCACCACATCGATCTGGGCGTAGTTTGCCGTCAGATACGGTGCAAAGCAGTTGGCGTAGCTGTCCTTGATCACCAGAATGCGCCCGATGCCGTCGCCCTCAATGCGGCTCAGGCCGTTGTTGCCATGCAGGAACATGGCATACTTATCGTACACGTTCAGCTTGTCCGTGTCGTACAGGCCGGTGGTCTGGCCGTCTGCGGGCTGACCTGCAGCGGTGACATTATAGATGGTCAGGCTGTTCGGCAGGTCGTAGTAGGTGATAGTATCCGGCACGGCATTCCATGTGCGGGCCTTGGAGTAGTGGGTGCCGTAGAAATTTTCGGCGGTCAGAGCCGTGTGCGCGGCGGGGTCGAAGGGGGTCAGGCCCAGCGCACCGCACAGCTGCTGGTAGGCGTAGTATGCGCCAAGGCTCGTCCAGTGATGGTCGGTGCGGTAGTAGATATATTCGTCCTTGTGTTCGGCAAGGGTCTGCCGCACATCCACAAAGCGCCTCCGGCGCTGTACGGCGGCGGAAAGCTGGTCGAGATAGGCATCCTCGTCCAGCAGCGGCGCGTTTGCAGGCACGTTTTCCGGGTAAATGACCGATGCTGCCGGGGCCAGCAGTACATCCACCTTACCCGGGTGGCGCTGGCACAGTGCTTCCACAGCGGCGGTGTTCTTGGGCAGGGTGCGGTTCTCGCTGTCCAGCAGGCTGAAGGTGCGGGGGAACATCATGTGCTCTTTGCCCAGCAGGATGCCGCCGTTCTGCTCCTTCTGCAGCAGGGTGGTCTCCACTACGCTCTGCAGGCTGATCCACTCATCGCGGCCGAACACCTGATCCTTCACGTACTTTGTGTAGGCGGTAAAGTAGCTGTTCAGCCCCTTGGCGGAAAGCTGGGTCAGCGCCGGGCGCTGGGAAAGGGTGGTGTTTTCCATCTCGCTGTAGGCGCGGTCCGGTGTAATAAGGTCCAGTGCGAACAGACCAAGAAAGAACAGGCTGAACACCACCAGCACCGGGTAGTGCAGGAGCGAGGAAGATTTTTTGGAATGCTTGTCCATCTTCACGCCTCCTTAAAAGTTGAAATAGAGGAACGGGCTGTTGGTGCTGCCCACCACATAGGCGGTGGAGACCACCAGCAGCGCCAGAATGGCGGCACAGCGGGTGACGGCATTCTTTTTGAGCAGGTTCCAAATCTTTTCAATGAGCGGGGTGCAGCAGAGGATGCTGACCACCAGCAGCACACCGTAGTTGCGCAGGAAGTACAGCGGCGAAACACCGCCGGAAGGAACGAACAGCTTGTGGAACAGCAGGCCGAAGCTTACGCCCGTGTCGTTGCCCACAAACATGGCCCAGCCCACCACCACGAGGAACAGGGTGTAGATGTGGGGCCACACTCTGCCTTTTGCAGGTGGGGCAGCAGGAACAGCTTTTCTACAGCCAGCAGCACAAAGTAGTACAGGCCCCAGCAGATAAAGTTCCAGTTCGCGCCGTGCCAGATGCCAGTGAGCAGCTCCACCACGAACAGGTTGAAGATCTGGCGCTTCAGGCCCTTGCGGTTGCCGCCGAGAGGGATATACACATACTCTCGGAACCAGCCGGACAGGGTCATGTGCCAACGCCGCCAGAACTCGGTGATGGATGCGGAGATATAAGGGTAGTTGAAGTTTGCGGGGAAGTCGAAGCCCAGCATCTTGCCCATGCCAATGCCCATCATGGAGTAGCCGGAAAAGTCAAAGTAGAGCTGCAGGCTGTAGGCGATGATGCCCAGCCACACCAGCGGGGTGGATGCATTGGCAAGGCCCACAAAGGTGGTGGAAGGCTGTCCGCAACGCCGATGATGTCTGTCCACAAAGCACCGATGCATCCGCCAGCAGCACCTTTGGCAAGGCCAAAGGTGAACAGGGTCATGCCCTCTTCGATCTGCTGCAGGCTGTAGCGGTGCCGGTATACGTGCAGCTGGTTCGAGACATCGCGGTATTTCACGATGGGGCCGGCGATCAGCTGAGGGAACATGACCACATAGGCACCAAAGTCGATGATATTACGCTCTGCCTTTACATCCCGGCGGTAAACATCGATGGAGTAGGAAAGGGTCTGGAAGGTGTAAAAGCTGATGCCCAGCGGCAGAGTGCCAATGCCCTGGATCTCGGCAAAGGCGGTGCCCAGCAGGGCATTGACGCTGCGCAGAACGAAGTTTGCGTATTTGAAGTAGAACAGCATCCCAAGGCTGCCAATGAGGGCTATCAGCAGAAATGTCCTGCGCAGGGCCGGCTTTTGGTCGAAGTGCTCGATGCACAGGCCGCTGATGTAGTTGATGAGGATGAGGCCACCATGACCGGGAAAAACCGTACCTCGCCCCAGCAGTAGAACACCAGACTGCAGAGGAACAGAAGGTGTTCTTGAGCTTTGCGGGCGCAAGGTAATACAGCGCCAGCGTGATGGGCAGAAACCGGAACAGAAAGATGATGGTGCTGAAAACCAAAGCGTCAGCCTCCTTTTAGCCGAAAAAAGCCGATGCCGCAAATGGCACCGGCCTTGGGTGGATCCAGATTCAGTCTGCCAGTGCGCTGTCCACGGCGCTGTCCAGATCGGCAGTGCACTCGTTGGATGCGATCACCATGACAATGGTGTTGCCCTTGAAGGCGATGACAGCGTTCTCCACGTTATCCTGCGCCTGAGCAAACTCGGCGTAGTTGCCGTAGAAGGCCACCTGATCCTGCTGGTAGGAAGCCAGCTGGTTGGCTACGTCCTCGGCCTTGCCGTCGGCAGCTTCGAGCACCAGCACCAGACCGGCATCGCCGTTGTCGTTGCTCTTCACGCCCTTGTAGCTTACCACATCATCAGCCTTCAGGCCGAAATCGTACTCAATGTTCATGGCTGCGATCTCGAACTGGTTGGAGATGGGGTCGGCTTCCAGCAGAGCATTGAAAACACCGTCCAGTGCATCAGAGCCGTTCTCGGCAGCATTGTCCACAACAGCGGATGCGGCGGCGCTGGAAGCGGGAGATTCCGCAGCAGCGGTGGAAACGGAGGATGGTGCAGCGGAAGAGCTGCTGCCGCCGCAGCCTGTCAGTGCAGCTGCAGCCAGCGCGCCGGTGAGAGCAATTGTAAAGATTTTTGTGCGATTTATCATAAAATATTCCTTCTTTTGTTCAAAACATTCTTGCAGCTGCCCAAAGCGGTCCTGCATCAGGGCAGACTATTGTTATCTTACCATAACTGTGTGCAAAATGCAACGAAAAGCCCCTCGGTTTTACGGATTTTTAACCGGTGATCTTCTCTCCTGCAGCAAGCTTCTGCAGCACGGTAACGGCATCCTCAAAGCACAGGCCGCTCTGCTGGATCAGGGCCGCATTTTCCGGCCCCACATAGCGCCAGTGCCACGGCTCGTAGGTGATCTCGGTAACGGCTTCTGCGTTTTTGGGGTACCGCAGGATGAAGCCGTATTCCACGGCATGGGCGCTCAGCCAGCGGAAGGCCTCGGTGTTTTCAAAGTCCTCGGTCAGGTCGGTGTGCTCCGGGCTGTTCAGGTCGGCAGCAAGGCCGCAGTTGTGCTCCGAGTAGCCCGGCGGATTCACGATATTTGCCGCCTGCTTTTTCGCTTCGGCTTCGCTCAGGCCTTATTGCGGAAATACTGGGTCTTTTGGTCGTAGAGGTTCTTCTGGTAGTCCACGCTGCGGTAGCCGCTCTGCATCCAGATGGTCACGCCGTCCTTTGCGGCGGCGGCCTGCATGGCGAGGAACGCATCGGCGGCTTCGGTCTGCAGGGTCTTGTTCACAGCGGTGGCCGAGCCGCACGCCTTGGTGGTAAAGGTATGATCGTCCGGCATTTTGTTCGTGTGGTTCACCAGCACCATGCGGGGATCATCCAGAATGGCCTGCGCCTGCCGGGCGGTCAGCAGACTGCTTTCTGCCTCTGATGCTGCGAGCGCTGGACGTGGAAGTTGCCGAGGCGGCAGGCACAGCGGAACGGCTGTGCAGCACGAACGAGCCCCGCCCACGGCAATGCAGGCCACGACGGTAACGGTGAGCACGCGCCGCACGGCGGGCCGCAGATGGCGGCGGTGATGAGGATGGACAGACGGATTCATCTGGAATACCTTCTTTCCGGTGGATGTGCATAGAGTTTGCTTCCTATGGGCAAGCTATGCCCGGAGGGGAAACAATATGAAAATGACAGCACAGGAATATGCGCGCCGGGTGCGGCGCATCGGGCCGCACTCGCCCTTGGGGCTGGACTGCCTGTGGGCTTTTGGTGTGGGCGGCGGCATCTGCCTGCTGGGCGAAGTGCTGCGCCAGAGCTATCTTGCCATGGGCGTGGAAGCCGACCTTGCCGGCACCCTGACCAGCTGCAGCCTGATCGTGCTCTCAGCGGTGCTTACCACGCTGGGCTGGTACCAGAAGCTGGCCGCAAAGGCCGGGGCCGGGTCGCTGGTGCCCATCACAGGCTTTGCCAATGCGGTGGTCAGCGCGGCATCGAGTTCAAGGCCGAGGGACGGGTGCTGGGTACCGGGGCCAAGATGTTCACCATTGCCGGGCCGGTGATCGTGTACGGCACGCTGGCGGCGGTGGTGTACGGCGCGGTGCTGTGGGTGCTGGGCATGGCGGGTGTGCCTGTGCTGTCATAAACACGGGCAAGTGTGCCATAAGATTGCAGCATGATGTTATTATACAATATTTTATGGAACGTTTTTCATCTATTTTCCACGAAGGAGAAATTTTGCCTATGACGGTCCGGTGCGGGGATACCCTGCTGTTCCAGACACTGCCGGTGATCGCTGCGGGTGCAGCGGTGGGCGGCAAAAAAGAGAGCGAAGGCCCGCTGGCGGCAGAGTTCGACGAGCTGAGCGCAGACAACCGCTTTGGCCAGTCCAGCTGGGAAGCTGCGGAAAAATACCTGCAGCTGCGCGCCGCGCGGCTGTGCCTGCAAAAGGCGGCGCTTCCGCAGGAAAAGGTGCAGCTGGCCCTTGCCGGGGATCTGCAGGCCCAGTGCACGGCATCCAGCTATGCCATGCGGGAGCTGGGCGTGCCCTTTGCCGGGTTGTTCGGGGCCTGCAGCACCATGGCCGAGGGCCTTGCGCTGGGCGCTGCTCTGTGCGAGGGCGGTGCTGCGCACA
>ENA-OQER01001326-OQER01001326.1-human-gut-metagenome-genome-assembly--contig:-NODE-1326-length-12162-cov-2.393020_pt1 | contig 12162 bp, 20 predicted proteins | sample MGYA00242797_ERZ504639 | MGnify/ENA primary metagenome ERZ504639 (study PRJEB26092, sample SAMD00036306) | human gut metagenome | host: Homo sapiens | study: EMG produced TPA metagenomics assembly of...
AAAATATCCCTGTAAGCGGATATCTTTGAAAAAACTTATGAACCGGTCTCAGAGTGAGTTTTCTCTTTGGGAGAAGCGGCCTTGATATTGGAGGCTTTCCATTTGTTACCTTCAGAGGAAAGCAGATTTTCAATGTTATGGACGAAGAGCTGCTCTTTGGTTTCGTCGGTGCCATACGGATATGCGTCCATGAGATAGAGATTCTTCTCATGCTTCAGCATTTCGCAGGCAGAGCGGTATTCGACCCAGTTCTCATGATAGCGGCCAAGGCGCTCTGTGCCTTCAATAACGGTAATGATACCGCCAAGCAGACCGACAACAAAAGCGATGGCAGGGCAGCTGGCTGTATAATTGGCAAGCAGCGGAATGGCTGTAGCAACGATCAACTCAGTAAGCTGCATCCGTTTATAGGTGCGCTGGGCCTGTTGAGCCTTTTTATCGTACCAGGTGATCTGATCATCCAGGCGGTTCTTGATGTAGCTGTTGATATCGCCAGGTACGACCTCAGGTGGAGAATAAGGCTCTTCGGGAGGCTTACTCCCACAAAAAGAAACCATAATAATCCTTTCTTCCTCGGCACATTTGTGCGGGGATTTTTTATGATTAGCGGCGGAAATATTCAATAATTCCATAGATGGTCTCAACCATCAAGGGCAGAAGCACAAAAAAGGCAAGTTTTACTTTTTGAGAGGATTTATAGAGCAAATAGAAATCAGGATCCTTGCCAAGGTGCTCCGAAATTCCGTAGGTATAGACGATGCCGATAAATGATAGAATGACAGAAAAAGCGATAGAGCCAGCAACGGCCAATAAGGGTGAAAAAGACAAAGAATGTGCAAGCAACGGTATGATGAAAGCACTCAAAAAACCGCAGAGCAGAAGAAGCATTGGAAAAATACTACGGTCGAGGAATTGACACTTTTCGCGTTCCTGATCTAGGAGAGACTTTGTGGCGGCGAGTTCCTGCATGGCATTCTCCAAGTTGAGCGCCAAACCCATGTAACTGATGGCTTGCCGTCCTTCTTCCGCATAGACGGTCTCGGCTTTTCGGAGGTCGGAGAGACTTTTTTCATAGTCTGCACGCATGGAAGGGTCAAGTTTCTGAATGGCAGATTCGGCTTCATTGTAAGAAATACCAGTAGAAAACATGAAAATCACTCCAGTACAAACGAACCGTTTCGGCAAGTAGCGAAACGGAATTTTTTATTTATGCTTCTTTTGTGCCCAGGCCAAGCGCAGCACATTTTTTATAGCGCCCGGTGAGCACCAGATCATCTACATAATCCACGGCCTTCTGCTGGCCTTCCTCATTGAGCTGATCGAAGGACGACAGCAGCGCGGACTGCTGGGGGGTAAGAGAACGGGATTCGGAAACGTCTAACGAAAAGCTGTCCTGGTACAAGAAATTTGGCTCTACCTGAAGAATGTCAAAAATTTTTTAGAAGAACGTCCCATTTTGGACTGCTGACACCGTTTTCATAGTTTCCTATAGCGCTTTTTGTGACGCCAAGCTTTTCTGCTAGGTCCTGCTGTGTAAGACCGGACTGCTCACGGGCCTGTCTGAGACGGGTTGCGAAGGACACTTGTAACACCCCCTAAAATTGTCGTTCTATGGTCAGTATAAAGGTGCTGTCTTGAAAAGTCAAGACAAAAGTACAAGAAATTTGTACAAAGCTCTTGACGAAACAAGAAACTTGTGCTACTGTAAAAATGTCCAAGAAACTTGTACATGAAAGGAGCGTATGGAATGAGTGCAACGGACATGATTTACAAAATCATTGATGAAAAATGTTTGAAACAATCTGCGGTGGCAAGGGCAGCAGGGTATGACCCGAAGAAGTTTAACGCATTGCTACGTGGCAGGAAGCGGCTGACATCAGATGATGTTGTACCGATTTGTAAGGCACTGGGAGTTACTCCGAATGAACTTTTCGGAATTGACCACCCCGCAACCCCGGAGAAGAGCGCATGAGCCGCCGGAAGTGGTCACTGCTGATCGGGCTGATCGGATCGGTGGTGTTCAATGTGGGATGGTGGATCAGCTACCCGCCCATGGTGTTTGCCGGTGTGCTGCTGGCAGCGGCCGGGCTGGACCTGTGGATCGGGAGATGAAAGGAGAGAGAATGTGGACGAAAACAAAGAAAAAGCCCGCCTGAGGCGGGCACAGAGAGCAGCGCTTATGAATGGCGCGCAAGGAAAGATATTTACTGTAACATACCAAGATTGCCAGAAGCCAGAAGTGCTGCGAACTGATTTGAATAGTCTTCCAGCAGTTTGTAGTCCTGCCTTGAAAGCTTGCACTCTAAACACTGATAGCAGCAAGCCTGCTGCAGAGCCAGAACATCGAGGCTTGACAGCTGAAGAGTCTTGAGCCGCAGTTTGACCGGAAGGGCGCGGGCAGCATTCTTCATTTCAGAGATCAAAGAAGGGTCGTCTACAGATCCGAACCATGTATCCGGTACAGTTTCGAGCGATTGCAGCGCATGAACGAGCAATGGGATATCTTTGGTACGGATTTGAAACTGTGATGCCGTGAAAATACCTCCTTTCCTATTTTGAGATGATTGTAGCACAGGAAAGGGAGAAGTGGCAAGAGCGCATGAGACTCCTTCAGTCGGCTGCGCCGACAGCTCCCTCGGGGAGGGAGCCTTTGTCAAGGAGGAGAAGTGCACGAAAGGAGAAAAGCAATGATGGAAAAAGAATACGCCATGCAGGCACTGGCAGGGCTGAGTGAACCGTGGAGCAATGCAGCCTGCATGGGATACTGCCTGATGGCGATGCGGCAGGCGGGCGTGCCGGAGCCGATGCAGCGGAAGGTGCTGGCGTGCCTGAAAGAAAAATTTGACTTTTACAGCCTGGCGGATGCAGAGAATGCCGGGTACATAAAAGCGAAAACGGGAGAAGAATGCCGGTTTCAGACCTTCAGCCCGGATTGAGGAGGCAGACGTAATATGAGAAAAGCGCGGATCTATGATGCGCGGCAGCTGCCGGCATATCTGAGTCCGGCACAGTACGCCGAACTGATGAGCATTGACAAAAAGACGGTGCAGAAGATGTGCCGCAGCGGGCTTTTGCCTGCCGAAAAGGTGGGACCGCGGCTGTGGCGCATTGACAAGAACCGGGCACTGGAACAGGGAAAACTGAACCGGCCAAACAAAAAGCCCGCCGGTGCAGCGAACACCGACGAGCTTACAGGGTGATAGTTTTGAGCCACTATCACCAGAAGTTTAACACGAAACAGGAGGAAACACAAGTGAAACTGAAAGCAACCATCCGGGCAAGCCTGTGGTATATGGCAGCTATGGTGACGGCTATTGGCGCGCTGCTGGTATCCAGCGGCATTGAGCACAGCGCGAACGGCTGGGAAATGCTGGGCTGGGCCGCTGCGGCGCTGGTGCTGCTGGCGGCAGCGCTGGCCATGCTGGGCCTTGGCTGCTGTGCGGACAAGGAAAGCAGGAAAGGCAACAAGGCACACAAAGCCCCGGCGGACACGGTGAAGCCGAAAAGCCGGAGAAAGGCGGGCTGAGATGCGGCCGCGATGAACATGACACCGGAAGAAACGGAGATCTGGCAGCGGATGGAGCAGTACGGTGAAGAGCTTGTGCGGGACATGGGTGCGGCTCTGCTGCAGGCCGACCGGCTGCCGGAGTGGATGAAGGAAACCGCGGTGAACATGCTGTGCGACAAGCTGACGGATGCCAGAGCACTGGCTGCCAGCTGGATGAACGACCGCGGGGAGCCGTGAAAGGGAAACGAAGATGATCTTGGAAGAATACCGTGCCCGGATGGCCGAAGAGCTGAAAAAGCTGGACTGGCAGCACCCGGCCGACAAGGAAAGCAGTGCATACCGGCTTTTGAGCGAAGCGAGCCGGGACAAACAGCTGAGCACACAGGACTGGATCGCACTGTTTGAGCAGTACCGGGAAGGAGTGAAACAGCAGTGAAGCAGAAAATGAACCTGCGGCAGGAGCTGGATCTGACGCGGGACGGCACTGCGGAAATGACACGCTGGTGCATCATCATTGCGCTGCACCAGTGCTTTGGTGTGGGCAAGGACCGACTGAACCGGATCGAGCTGCGTGCCGAAGAGCTGGGCTTGGAAAGTCTGAACATTGCCATGCAGGCGAACGGCAAAGGAATGCCCAGCACCGACCAGAGCAGAGCGATGCGGGACAACTGGATGCCGGAGGCGTGGAGCCGGAGTTCCGGGTGCCGGTGCTGCGTGCACCGCGTACCCGGCGAGAGCAGCAGCTGCGCATGGCGGGCGATGTGGCCGCCAGCATGGTATGGACCTTATACGCAAAGGCCTGCATGGAGCTGTTTGGGATATGGTGCCGGGCGGCTGAACCGATTGAAGCCAGGAGACTCTTGCCAATTACCGGCAGGTGAATGAAGAAGGCCGTGCGGACGGGCTGGATGTTGCCATGGAGCACCTGCGCCGCTGTGCCTGCGACGCTTTGCAGACCGACGACATTATTGTGGAAGACATCCCGGACGAAGAGCGGGCAAAACAGGCAGACCGGGACTATGAGGAACAGAAAGATGCTTTCTTCCGGCGGAACATGGCCGGAGCCATGGGCCGCTGCGCTGCGCCTGCAGGCACGGCAGTGCTGGCACCGGGTGAGATCAAAAAGAAGATCGAGCAGTTCTGCAGCAGGCAGCTGCGCCGGAAAGCTGGGAGAGGAGACGTTTAAGATGACGTTGAAGGAAGCCATGATCTACCGTGGCGAAAATGAAAGCACGCTGGCATTGATGCTGGCCACAAGGCCGCTTGATGTGCGGCGATGGTGCAAGCCCGGCGGGCTGGAAAGCTGAGCGCCCAGAGACTGCAGCAGCTGGCAAAAGCGCTGGACGGCGGGGTGCTGATCACCGAAGACGGTGCGGAGTTTGAACTGTATGGAGGAAGAGTGTGAGCAAGCAATACGTTTACAGTTTGTACGATGCAAAGACCGGAGCACTGCGTGCAAAAGGTACACCGCAGGAGCTGATGGAACAGGGATACTACAACCGCGCTGAAAGCGTATGCACAGGCTATGCCCACCAGAAGAAGAAAAAGGCAAAGCCGAAAAAGTGGCGGCTAGAACGGGAAGAAAAGCAGCCAAAGCCGAAAGCAGAACCGGACCACAGGACCGGCACCCAGATGCGGGAGGTATGGTTTTACAGCATGTTTGACGCGGACGGAAACCTGCTGCACGAAGGTACGGCCGCAGAGCTGGTAGAAAAGGGTCTGTTTAAGAACACACAGACCGTGACGAATGTTTTTTATGCCGGGCACTGCAGGCCGCAGGGCATTTACGGCCTGACACGGAAGAGGATACGGCGGGGCGTGCTGTGCAATGCGCCGGGAGCCAGAAGCAGCGTGCCGAAAAAGAGCAGGCCACCGATCACGGGAATTGAGAAGCCGGACGAGCTGCAGCGTGCTGTGCATGAGCTGTGCCTTTACAACGCTGCGGTCCGGAAAGCAGGCAAAAAAGAGCTGAGCTATGGCTACTGGGCTGCAGCCGGGAAACCGGAGGCACCGGCATGATCACATGGTGCTGCAAACCAGACTGTCCGGGAAGGAACCCGGCGTGCCATGGGACGTGCAAAAAGTACAAGGCATGGGCGGCTGCGGTGAAAGCAGAAAAAGCCTACACAAAGGACATGGTATCCCGGGACAGAGTGAACCGGAGCGACTACGTAAAGGAAGGCTGGATGGCGCACAAAGGACAGCGCAGACGAAAAAGATAACAGAGGAAGCCCCTGGCAAAAGGATGCCGGGGGCTTTGGCGACAGCGCAGCAGGATAAAGTCTGCCGGGTGCTGCCGGAGCGTACCGGCGGCAGGCGGGAGCTTTATACCATTTATTTATAGCAGGATGAACCGCTTTTACAGCGTCCGGGGTGGGCGCTTTGGGGAGCTAGTATACCCGTTATTTCTGTGACGGTGATGGGCACAGAAGAGAAAACAAATACCGGCAGCATACCGATGCAGGAGGACGGCCAGATGAAGAAGAGCTACATTCGGGAAAAGAAATACCGGTGCGGCAGCGAGTACATGGCCGTTGGCGTTTATGCAGTGACAGATCAGGAGCACCGCAGGCGCGGCAAGAAGCACAAGGAGAGCGACCGGGGCCAGAAAGAGCGGAACAAGCACGCCAGCTTACGCCGCAAGCAGCGCAAGGCCATTGCGAACTTTGGCCGGGACGGCTTTTTCCTGACCGGAACATACGAAGAGTCCTATCTGCCGGAGGACTTTGCAGCCTGCAGGCGGGATGTGGAGAACTACAAGCGGCGGGTGATCGGTGCCACGGTAAAGCGTTTTGGTGTGAGCCGGGACAAAATACGGCTGATGCTATGGGCTGTGCGCAAAGGCGAAGCTGGACGGCTGCACATGCACGCTTTGCCGAATGTGTGGGGATGGGAGCTGCCGACCGGCGGGAATGGCGCGAAATGCTGGAAGATCTGTGGCGGCGGCGCGTGCCGGGAACAGGCGAGTACGAGCCATTGGGCACCATGAACGCCGACCGCATGGACATGAAGAAGCTGCTGGGCGTGGACGGACAGGGCAAGAACGGGACCATAGGCTACATATACGGCCACAAAGAGCGGGCCTGCATTGAAACACGCAATCTGAGCCAGCCGGAAGAACTGGCACCCAGCGACACGAAGTGGAGCCGACGCCAGCTGCGCAAGGGCTGCACCGAATGCGCAGAAAATGCCTACTGGTGGGAGCAGCACTATCCGGGTTTGAGGTGGTACAGGTGATGATCTATGACCCCGGACAGCTGTACGAAGCGGACAGCCGCGGCCAGACGGATGGGAGGCTACCGAAGCGCAGGCGTATCTGATCCTGCGGCGGAGAGGGTTTGCGAAAGTTCGCACCTGACAGATAAAATTATTTTATTTTGCGTGTAATAATTGCGCGAAACGCGGAGAAATACACAAAATCAGCGTAAAAATGCGCGGACAGTGACGGAAACGGGCCGAAACTGCGAATGAAGGGAAATTTTGGAAAGCAGATAGAGCCGTGAAAGGCGGTGGATGAGTGACCAGACAGCAGAAGAAGGCTGTGAGAAAGGCGCTGCGGCAGTACGGGCGCAAGCAGAAAGCAGCGGACGCGGCAGGCTGTGCGGCCGCAGGGCCGGACCCATGGGGACGGGTGATCCGGCAGGTGCTGGACTACTATGCCGAGGCGGACGGGACCTGTGCGGCTCTGCTCAGGCTGCGGTATCTGGAAGAGCGGCCGGAGGCGGAAACGATCGAAAGGCTGCACATTGGGCGGACGACCTACTACCACAAGGAGCTGGAAACGCTGAGCACGGCAGCGGTGTTTGCTGCAAAAGCAGGGCTGATCTGAAACACTGGGTGCGGATGCATCCGGTGGTTTTGTGATGCAACAACGACGACCGCCGCCAGTGGCGGAAACAGGGAGGAGTTGTTGGGGCCGTGGCCAGCAGGATGCAAGGCCCGCCCCAAGGGCCGAAGCAGACGCTGGGAGCCACAACCCGTACTCGCTGCGACGACCGCAAAATGTCCGCAGTGTTTTTGCAGGCTGTTTGGTGGTAGGCTGAAAGCAACAGCACAGGAAGGAGGGCCGGGCATGGCTGAGCGCAGATACTGCAAAACACCGTGCCGGGCAGGCAGGGCCGGGGCAAAAAGTACCCGGCAAAGGTGCGGGCCGAGGTGGTGATGGCCATGATCGGCACAAACTCCATCTGTGCGGTGGCGAGAAAATACGGCGTGCCGGAGAGCACCATCGCAGCTGGGTGGCAGAGGAAGCAAAGAAGCCGGACGGAGAATTTGCAAAAGCACGGGCCGAAGCGGCGCGGGAGATCGCAGCCAGAGCGGCGCTGGGCGCAAAAGCACAGGTGAGCTACCTGCAGCAGCGCGCAGCAGAGAACCAGCGCGCCGCCGAGATACGGACAAAGCTGCAGCAGCGTCTGGATGAGGATGCACGGGCCAGAAACTATGAGCTGGGCGTGCTGCTGAAGAGTGAGGAAGAAAACCTGCAGGACGCTGCCGAGACAGGCCTTGTGATACGCAGCGCACCGGGGACCTACGACCGGCAGCTGACGGACGAAGAGCGCACCGAGCTGGAAAAGCAGCTGGAACGATACGAGAGCCTTGCCATGAGCGACAAAGACGCGGCCAAGGTGACAGCGGTATTGCTGACAGCAGCAGAAAAGGCTGCGGCACTGGTGCCGAAGGACGAAGGCAGCGGCCAGAGCGCGGCCCCGGCGGTGCTGATGGAGCGGCAGGACGAGGGCGGGCAGCAGGAGGTGGTGCTGGATGGCAGCGGAACTGTATAAAAACCGGCTGGTCATCTGGCGGCCGCAGCCCAAGCAGGCAGCCTTTATGCGCCGCAGCGAGGACGAAGCGCTGTACGGCGGGGCAGCAGGCGGAGGAAAGAGCGATGCACTGGTGATCGAAGCGCTGCGGCAGGTGGACATTCCGCACTACCGCGGGCTGATCGTGCGGAAAACCTACCCGCAGCTTTCGGAGCTGATCGACAAGACGATGCAGTACTACAAGCCGGTATTCCCGAAAGCGCGGTACAACGCCTCCAGCCACGTATGGACCTTTCCGAGCGGGGCGAAGATCTATTTTGGCAGCATGTTCCGCACGCAGGACAAATACAACTATCAGGGCAAAGCCTTTGATTTTATCGGCGTGGACGAGCTGACCCACTTTACCTGGGAGGAATACAGCTACCTGATGAGCCGCAACCGACCTACCGGGCCGGGCACGGCAGTGTACATGCGGGCCACGGCAAACCCCGGCGGCATTGGCCACGGATGGGTGAAGGCACGGTTCATTACACCGGCACCACCGGGCACGAGGATGGTGCAGCTGGTGGATGTGAAAAACCGGACGGCAGTGTAGAAAAGCTGCGGCGGACAAGGGTGTTTATCCCGTCCACGGTGTTTGACAACAAAAAGCTGCTGGAAAACGACCCGGGATATCTGGGCACGCTGGCAAGCTTACCGGAAGCGGAAAAGCAGGCACTGCTCTACGGCGACTGGGACAGTTTTAACGGGCAGGTATTTACCGAATGGCGCAACGACCCGGCCCACTACGAGGATCAGCGGTGGACGCATGTGATCAAGCCGTTCCGCATTCCAGCACACTGGCGCATCTGGCGCGGGTACGATTTTGGCTATGCAAAGCCTTTCTCCGTTGGCTGGTACGCAGCGGACGAGGAAGGACGGCTTTACCGCATCAAGGAGCTGTACGGCTGCACCGGCGTGCCCAACGAAGGCTTGAAGATAGACCCGGTAGAGCAGGCGCGGCGCATCAAGGAAGCGGAGGAAAACGACCCAATGCTGCGCGGGCGGCAAATTACCGGCGTGGCAGACCCGGCTATCTTCAACGAGAGTCAGGGCGAGAGCATTGCGGCCATGCAGGAAAAGCACCCGAATTACATCTTCTGGACACCGGGCGACCACACGCGACTTGCAGGCAAGATGCAGCTGCACTACCGGCTGGCATTTGACGGCGAGGGCAGGCCGATGTTTCAGGTATTTGATACCTGCAGGCATTTTATCCGCACCATTCCGAACCTTGTGTACGACGAGAGCCGGGTGGAAGACATTGACACCACCCAGGAAGACCACATTTACGACGAGTGCCGGTATGTGCTGATGGAAAACCCCATCAGCCCAGAAAGACCGAACCGGTGCAGCCGATGAAAGATGACCCGCTGGACATGGACAGACGCAAGAGCCGGACGCGGGTGATGAGGGTGTGAAACGATTTGAATGCCCACCGCGTGCGCTCTGGGCATATGCAGCGGAATTTGATTTTTATTTTTCGCATTTGTCGCGGCCTGTGGGCCGCTCCGAATGCATTTTCACGAGAAGAGACCCTAGCGATAAACGGCATCAGGAAAAAGGAGCGGGAACGTGGACGGAGGAAAATTTGAACAGTTTATCAACCACTTCGATGAAGCACCATTGGTGGGGGAAAACGGCTTGACGACAGAGCCGGAACTGCCCGCACAGCAGGTGATCGGGGAAGAGGACATCCGCAAGGCAAACGACATTTTGCAGAAATACAAGGCTGGAAAAGCAGCCCTTGACAAGCGCATTGTGGATAACGAATTGTGGTTTCGCATGGGGCACTGGAAAAATTACGAAAACAAGGAAATGCAGGGCAAGCCCAAGCCTTCCAGCGGATGGCTGTTCAACAGCATTGCCAACAAGCACGCCGATGCCATGGACAACTACCCGGAACCGAACGTGCTGCCGCGGGCAGAGGACGACGAGAAAACAGCAAAAGCGCTTTCCAAGATCCTGCCCACGGTACTGGAGCAGTGCGACTACGAGACCGTGTACAGCGACACATGGTGGCGCAAGCTGAAGACCGGCACCGGCGTGAAGGGCGTGTTCTGGGACCCGGAGGCGCGCGGCGGGCTTGGCGAGATCTGCATCCGGAGCGTGAACCTGCTGATGCTGTACTGGGAGCCGGGCGTGGAAGATATTCAGGACACGCCGCACCTGTTCAGCTTGAGCCTTATGGACAATGACCAGCTGGAAGGGCGATACCCGCAGATGGCCGGGCACACGGGCAGCAGCATGGATGTGGCAAAGTACATCCACGACGACAGCATTGACACCGGCGACAAAAGCGTTGTGGTGGACTGGTATTACAAAAAGGCCCTTGAGGGCGGGCAGACGGTGCTGCATTACTGCAAATACTGCAACGGTGTGGTGCTGTATGCCAGCGAGAACGACCCGCAGTATGCCCAGCGGGGCTTTTACGACCACGGGAAATACCCCTTTGTGTTTGACCCGCTGTTCCGGGAAGAGGACAGCCCGGCGGGCTTTGGATACATTGATGTGATGAAGGACACCCAGACCGCCATTGACGAGATGAACCACGCCATGGACGAAAACGTGAAACTGGCTGCAAAGGCCCGTTATGTGCTGAGCGACACAGCGGGTGTGAACGAAGAAGAGCTGGCCGACTTTGGCAAGGACATCGTGCACGTGGTGGGCAGGCTGACGGACGACAGTTTCCGGCCTTTGCAGACCAATGTACTGAGCGGCAACTGCATCAGCTACCGGGATGCACGGGTGAGCGAGCTGAAGGAAATCAGCGGCAACCGGGATGTGAGCCAGGGCGGAACACCAGCGCCTGACAGCGGCAAGCGCCATTGCGGCTTTGCAGGAGGCGGGCACAAACTTAGCCGCGATATGCTGAAAAGCGCGTACCGGACGTTTGCAAAAGAATGCTACCTTGTGATCGAGCTGATGCGGCAGTTCTACGACGAAGAGCGGGTATACCGCATTACCGGCGAGAGCGGCGGCGTGGAGTATGTGCCGTTCAGCAATGCGATGCTGCAGGCCGTGCCCGGCGGCAATGTGGGCGGTGTGCAGCTGGGCGACCATGAGCCGGTGTTCGACATTACGGTAAGCGCGGCAAAGAAAAGCACTTTCAGCCGCCTTTCTCAGAACGAGACGGCAAAGGAGTGCTACCAGCTGGGATTCTTTGCACCGGCCAACGCCGATGCTGCCCTTGCTGCGCTGGAAATGATGGACTTTGAAGGCATTGAGAAGGTGCGGGAGAGGGTGAGCCAGAACGGCACGCTGTACCAGCAGCTGCAGCAGGCGATGGCACAGATCCAGCAGATGGCGGCGGTCATCGACCAGCAGAACGGCTTCGAACCTGAGCGAACAGGCCGGTGCTGCGGCCGCTGCCATGACCGGCGGAGGCGGCGGCGGAGAGGCCAGCGCAAAGACGGTAACGAACTCTCTGGGCGGACAGGTGGCGGCGGGACCAACCCGCTGGCCACGAAGGCTGCCGAGAGGGCGATGAACATCAACAACCCGAATAAGTGAGGAGGTTCTACATGATCAAAATCATCTACGAAGCAGACCCGGAGGGCGGGAAGCTGACGATGAGGCCGAGGGCCACGCGGGATATGCCCCGGCGGGGCAGGACATCGTATGCGCGGCTGTGAGCTGTCTGATGCAGACGCTGGCGTACAGCGCTGCGGAGGACGAACACACCTCGAGCTGCATCTATCAGGGCAAGGACGGCCCGGTGGTGAGCGTAGAGGCGGCGACAGCGTCCCCATGCGGGACAAGTTTGAGCTTGTGGCCGACGGTCTGGACCTGCTGGCCGGACAGTACCCGGAGAATGTGAACTTCAAGAAAAGATGCAAGTGCAGCCCGGCGGTG
>ENA-OQER01001327-OQER01001327.1-human-gut-metagenome-genome-assembly--contig:-NODE-1327-length-12160-cov-2.168370_pt1 | contig 12160 bp, 18 predicted proteins | sample MGYA00242797_ERZ504639 | MGnify/ENA primary metagenome ERZ504639 (study PRJEB26092, sample SAMD00036306) | human gut metagenome | host: Homo sapiens | study: EMG produced TPA metagenomics assembly of...
CTCCTGCCTCACGCTCCTGCACCTCAAAAGGTACGGAGATGCTTTTGAAGCTATCCAAGACGATGCCGCCCGGAAAAACATGCTCCGTTCAGGCATGGCGAGAACACTCTCCACCGCTTTCCTGTCCAGCAGCTTGAAATCGGAAGCATTTTCCATATCAAAGCCGGTGGCACGGGACATGATCCGATAGAAAAATCCGGCACTTTTTCTGTGAAAAAGAGTTTCTTTTCCACGTTTTTTCTTGATACCCTCCACAACCTCGTAGCCCTGCTTCCAGAGCCGGTACATTTCCAGGAGGATCTCCGGCGGATGCTGCAGGTCACAGTCCATCACAGCCACCGCATCTCCGCATGCCTGTGCAAGGCCGGCCATAATTGCTGCTTCTTCCCGAAATTTCTGGAAAATGCACACCTGTCACATTTTTATCTTCTCCGGATACTTTTTCTATCGCTGCCCAGGTTCCGTCAGAGGAACCGTCATCTACCAGGACCAGTTCATAAAGGATCCCGGCCTGCCCCAGGAGCTCTCTGAGAGTCCGGCAGGTTTTCTCCAGCATCGGTTCCTCGTTACAGGCAGGCAAAACTACCGATAAGCGGCTCATTTCTCCTGTTTTCCCCTTTCTTTTTGTTTTCCCCGGTGCCGGTAAGATATTACGATCCCGGCAAACAGGATAAGGCCGATCACCGTCAGTATCATTCCGGGCACAATATACGGTGTACAGTATCTGAGCGTGACCGTATGCCTGCCTTTTTTAATTCCAGTCCCATATACATACTGTTTGCCTTCACAAGTTCTGTTTTTTCTCCATCTACATAGGCGGTAAAGCCTGCGCTGTAGGGAATGGAAAATACCAGGATCTTATCGGAAGTGGTTGTGATATCTCCATGAATGCAATTTGTCTCCATTTTGATATTCTGAAGAGCTTCTTTTCCAAGCTCCTCTGTCTGTTCTTCGACAGAAGACATAGGCTGACATACCACATACAGATCATCAAAGGTATATTCTCCCGGCATGGAGAATGTCAGTGTCATAGTTCCTGCAGAATAGTTTTTATATCCCATATTCAGAAGAAAATTATGTCTTCCGCTGTAGCCGTTGTATTTATCTGTAAAGATCCGGATAGTCTTGTCCACGGATCCCAGCGAAACATCCACTGCTGATTCCTTGCTTTCTTTCCAGTAGCGCCAGTTATTATCTTCATAACGTACTGTATTCTTCTCATATTCTGTCATGGAATCCCATTTTTTATCACTGACCACTGTACGTGGAGAATAGCATTAAAATCCAGATTTTTTGCCACAAGATAAACCTCTGCCTCCGGTTCTCCCTGATATCCGATCTGTACGGTTGCTCCTTCTTTGGTCACAATGATCTTTCCGTCTTTAATCTTACAGCCTTTCCTGCTCCAGTGTAAAATCTGCTTTCTTATCATCAAAGGTCAGATCTGCCTCAGAAAGACTGCTGTCCTCAAGAACTGCCCCCTGCAGGAGTGCCTGCTGCTTTTCGGTCACGGAAAGCTTTTCATACTTTTCTCTGGGAATCCAGGAATCATAGGTATAACCAAGGGGAAGGGAATCCTCGTCTTCGTAGATCCTGTATTTTTTTGTGACTGCTGCTTCACTGTCATAGCCGTATGGCAGATACCCATATCCGCTTTTTTTGATGGCAAAATATTTCACGGAGGCAAGACGATCCAGGATACTCCGTCCGTCCAGGCTGCTGTAATGATAATCCCAGGGGGTATTCAGATACATCTCATCAAAGAAACGCTGATATTTCCATTGGCCACACTGAAATAATAGGAGGTACTATTGGTTCCCATATACATGGCAGTGTTTACGTAAGAGCCCGTTTTGTACTGGTCATATCTGGCAACCGCTGAATCATCCATTGACCGGATTGCTTTGTCCGGTCCGGCCTGAAGCTTTTCCAGCGCCTGATTCTTTTCCTCAAATTCTGACAGGTAATCTTTTTTCGTAAGAATACTGATATGAAACATTCAGAAAGATGCTGGTCACAAGCACTGCGACGATCATTCCACAGAGATATTTTCCCTGTGTAAATACGTTTCCGTAGGAAACCACTGTAAACACAGCCAGGACCAGCATCATCAGTGCCATAATATTGCGTTCCGTGCGGGCAGATTCCGAAAACAGTGCCAACCCGCCATATATCAGCAGCATCACAAATATCCGTCGTTTTTCCCTGATACCCAGAGTAAACAGTTCAGGATATGCCTGTACCAGGATATATGCGATCAGCATTCCATATGCCCAGATCCATCGATTGGACACGTATGAAAATCCGTTCAGTACATGACCTGCAAAGGGGATCAGCAAAAACAGGTTCAGAAGCACAAAGCCCAGCTTCAGTCCCGTATATTTTTTCTTTTTGGAAAAGATCACAAACACGCCTGCCATTGCGACTGCGGAATATCCAGCAACGCCCCACTGGATCATATTTTCGCCGATCAGGCAGCCGAGATATTTTTCGTAGTAAATGCGGTCATATAACAGCGGCACATAATTCTGCGCCTGAAAGCGCTCTGTTCCAAACAGAGTCATGACCACAGGTAAAAAGATCAGTGCAGCGATCATAAGTGCAACCAGATAAAAGCCTGCAAATTTCAGGAACCACTGAAATACATCTTTTACTGAACGCCTGCGGAATATTCCAAAATACCGGAAAGCTGCATACAGCACCATAAAGATACTGATCATATAAAAGAAATAAAAATTAGACATTGCCGCTACAGCCGTCGCACAGATAAAAAAGGTGTGGCTTTTCTTTTTTGTAAATCTTTTCAATTCCCATAAGGACCAGCGGCAGATAGATCATGGGATTGGAAATATGGATGCTTCATGGACGCATAAATGGTCCACCCTGCAAAAATATAAACAAGGCTTCCAAGGAATGTGGCCTGTTTGGGATTTTTTGCGGTAAAAACAGTAAATACTGAATGTGATGCCCGACAGATAAATACGGAGAAAGATCAGGAGCTCATATAAAATCTCTGTATCCTTTTCCGGTACAAAAACGGACAGTAAGGTCAGCGGATCGCCGATCACATAATAATGAAGTGTCGTAAGGATATCGGAACCGTATCCGATATGCATATCCCACATAGGAAGAGAAAGATTATGCTCCGTCACCAGCGTCTGCAGAACATTCCGCAGATATTTTCCATAATAGGCAAGTGCATTGATGTGCTGCGGAACACCGTCATGACTCCAGATCAGGGATTTTCCATTGAAATAAAAACAACTGTAAATAAACAGCGAGATCGCTGCAAAAACAATCGTATACAGAATATAAAAATACTGCTTTTTTTTCTTTCCGGGATTTCTCCTTCGAAAAAAACTCTTTTCATGTATGTCTCTCCTGTATATGAAAAAAGGCCTGCGGTGCGCTAAACACCGCAGGCCTGTCACCTAATGCTTAATCAGCAAGCACACTGTATAAACAGCAACTATTGATCAATAATTAGTCTTCTTTCTTATCTGCTCCGTAAAGAGTGATAAGTTTCTGCAGATACTCATATCTAGCCTGAGCCTCAGACTCGTTCTTAGCAAACAGTCTTGCAGCTTTCTCAGGATTCTGACGCTGCAGAGAATTGTAACGAACCTCACCGTTCAGGAAGTCCATATAGTTCTCCATATCCGGTGTCTTGGAATCAAGGCTGAACTTGTTCTCAGCAGCCGGGTTGAATCTGAAGTTGTGCCAGTATCCGCACTTAACTGCCAGCTCTTCCTCTGTCTGAGCTTTGCTCATACCTTTCTTGATACCATGGTTGATACATGGAGCATAAGCAATGATCAGGGATGGTCCCGGATATGCTTCTGCTTCTGCGATTGCTTTTACAGTCTGGTTGAAGTCAGCACCCATGGAGATCTGTGCTACATATACATAGCCATAGCTCATTGCGATAGATGCCATATCTTTCTTCTTAGTCTCTTTTCCGCCTGCTGCGAACTGAGCGATCGCACCTGTCGGTGTAGATTTGGAAGACTGTCCGCCTGTGTTGGAGTAAACCTCTGTATCGAATACCATAACGTTGATGTCACGTCCGCTTGCGAGAACATGGTCAACACCACCGAATCCGATATCGTAAGCCCATCCGTCACCACCGAAGATCCACTGGGATTTCTTGGAGAGGAAGTCTTTCTGTGCAAGGATCTCGTTAGCCTTGTCACATCCGCAAGCCTCAAGAGCTGCAACGAGTTTCTCTGTAGCTGCACCGTTTGTTGCGCCTACAGCGTAAGTATCCAGCCATTCCTGACCAGCTGCCTTAACATCCTCGTTTGTTCCGTTAGCTACAAGGTCTTCGATCTTCTCTTTCAGACCGCCACGGATCGCACGCTGTGCAAGAAGCATACCATAACCGAACTCTGCGTTATCCTCGAACAGAGAGTTTGACCATGCAGGTCCCTGTCCCTTAGCGTTTGTTGTGTATGGTGTAGATGGTGAAGAGTTACCCCAGATAGAGGAACATCCTGTAGCATTTGCAATGTACATTCTGTCACCAAAGAGCTGTGTGATCAGCTTAGCGTATGGTGTCTCACCACAACCTGCACAAGCGCCGGAGAACTCAAGGAGCGGCTGTTTGAACTGGCTGCCTTTTACAGTTGTCTCTTTATATTTAGCGATAACGTCTTCCTTCTGTGGAAGTGTTACACCGTAATCGAAGAATTTCTGCTCTTCTGTGTTAGCTTCAAGCGGAGCCATCTCAAGAGCTTTGTTGCCTTTCTTTCCTGGGCAGACATTTGCACAGGAACCACATCCTGTACAGTCAAGAGCAGATACAGTCATTGTGAATGTATAGTCTTTCATTCCTGTAAGCGGAAGTGTCTTGATACCTCTGGAGCGTTAGCTGTCTCATCTGCTGTCATAGCAACCGGACGGATTGCAGCATGCGGGCAGACATATGCACAGCGGTTACACTGGATACAGTTGTCCGGAACCCATACAGGAACGTTAACTGCGATACCACGTTTCTCATATGCAGCTGTTCCGGATGGTGTTGTACCATCTACATAATCCTTGAATGCAGATACCGGGAGGCTGTTACCTTCCTGAGCGTTGATCTTGCACTGGATGTTGTTTACGAAGTCCTGAGCTTCCTGAGCACCGTGGGATGCGTGAGACATGAAGAGTCCCTCGTCCTCAGCGTTCTTCCAGCTCTCCGGAACCTGAACCTCTACGACCTGTTTAGCACCGGCATCGATAGCTGCCCAGTTCTTCTTAACAACGTCATCACCCTTACGTCCGTAAGTAGCCTTAGCAGCAGCCTTCATAAGCTCGATAGCCTGCTCCTCAGGAATGATTCCTGTAAGCTTGAAGAATGCGGACTGAAGGATTGTGTTGATACGTGTTGGTCCCATGCCGGTCTCAATACCGATCTTAACACCGTCGATGGTGTAGAATTTGATATTGTGGTTAGCGATGAAAGCTTTAACCTGTCCCGGAAGATGTTTCTCAAGTCCTTCCATATCCCAAGCACAGTTCAGAAGGAATGTACCTCCGTCAACAAGCTCCTGTACCATGTTATATTTGTTAACATAGGACGGATTATGACATGCAACAAAGTTTGCTTTGTGGATCAGGTATGTGGATTTGATCGGTTTCTTACCGAAACGAAGGTGAGACATTGTAACACCGCCGGACTTCTTGGAGTCATAATCGAAGTAAGCCTGAGCGTACATGTCTGTATTGTCACCGATGATCTTGATGGAGTTCTTGTTAGCACCTACAGTACCATCAGCTCCAAGTCCCCAGACTTGCAGTTTGTTGTTCCCTCTGGTGTTGTAACAAGTGGTGCGCCTGTCTCAAGAGAAAGGTTTGTAACATCATCAACGATACCGATTGTGAATTTCTCTTTCTCAGTGTTCTCATATACTGCTACGATCTGTGCAGGTGTTGTATCTTTGGAACCAAGTCCGTAACGTCCTGTAAAGATCTTAACATCGCTGAACTTGCTGTCGCGAAGAGCTGCAACAACATCAAGATACAGAGGCTCGCCAAGAGCTCCTGGCTCTTTTGTTCTGTCAAGAACAGAGATCTGCTTAACTGTATCCGGGATTGCATCGATAAGAGCCTGTGCACAGAATGGTCTGTAAAGACGAACTTTAACAACACCGACTTTCTTGCCAGCTGCCATAAGGTAATCGATGGTCTCCTCGATGGTATCGTTTACGGAACCCATAGCTACGATGATGTGCTCAGCGTCAGCAGCTCCGTAGTAGTTGAACAGTTTGTAGTCTGTTCCGATCTTCTCGTTAACTTTGTCCATGTACTCCTGAACAACTGCCGGAAGAGCGTCATAATATGGATTACATGCCTCTCTTGCCTGGAAGAAGATATCCGGGTTCTGAGCGGAACCTCTCTGACATGGATGGTTCGGGTTCAGAGCACGGTTACGGAACTCTGCGATTGCGTCCATATCTGCCATATCTTTCAGATCTTCATAATCCCATGTCTCGATCTTCTGGATCTCGTGAGATGTACGGAATCCATCGAAGAAGTTGATGAATGGAACTTTTCCTTTGATCGCTGCAAGATGAGCAACCGGTGTAAGGTCCATAACCTCCTGTACAGAAGACTCACAAAGCATTGCGCATCCGGTCTGACGACAGGCCATAACGTCGGAATGATCTCCGAAGATACAAAGTGCGTGAGAAGCAAGTGCACGCAGATACATTGATAACTCCCGGAAGCTGCTCACCAGCGATCTTGTAAAGGTTCGGGATCATAAGCAGAAGACCCTGGGAAGCTGTATAGGTTGTAGTCAGGGCACCTGCTGCCAGAGAACCGTGAACGGCACCTGCTGCACCTGCCTCAGACTGCATCTCTGTAACCTGTACTTCCTGTCCAAAGATGTTCTTTCTTCCCTGAGTTGCCCACTCATCTGTAGCCTCAGCCATTACAGATGAAGGGTAATCGGTAAATAGCAGCTACATCAGAAAAAGCGTATGATGCATGAGCGGCTGCATGGTTACCATCCATGGTTTTCATCTTTCTTGCCATTGTTTTTTCCTCCTTAAAGGTTTGTTAAAAAATATATTATTTAGGCTTATGAAGGCCTAAAATTCCATTGGTTATTATATCATAGATTCCCAGTTATGTCCATTTTCTTTCATTGTTTTTTGTACAATATCTTGTACAAACGCCGTTATCTTTTTCACAAATAAAAAAGAGCTGTTCGGAAATTTTTCTCTCCAAACCGCTCTCCTTATCATCTCATACGCTTATCCCAACTCACATCCGGGAATCACTTCTCCTCTTTTCCGAAAAGATCCTTCATGGATTTCCGCCGGAGCATTGTCCACAGCTGATCCTGGATCTCCTTAAGCTCATCATGTGCATGGCAGGGAACTCCGTCCTGTCCGTTCCTTGGACACTGATATGTGCCGTTCAGGCACTCAATGATGGACATATCCGGATCGATCGCACTGTATATCTCATATAATGACAGTTCTTCCGGATCTCTCTTCAGCGCGTAACCGCCATGAACTCCGCGGTATCCTTCCACGAGCCCTGCATTCTGAAGCTTCTTCAGTATCTTGTATGCAAAGGGTGCTGTGATCGATTCCCTCTCACAGATCTCGCTGACGCTCAAACGCGGCTCCCACATCAATGCGCGGATAACCCGCATCGCATAATCGCTTTCTCTGGTGATAAACATTTTTAACCTCTCTTCTGTTCAACTAAGCTGCTGATTTATGATAGTTTCCGCATTCCATCCGATCTGCCACGTTCCCGGGTGTTTCTGACGTACCAGAGAGCCGGATATCCATATCCCCGGAATGCTTCATTACCACATACGACAGTATAACCCATTTTTTTATATAATAAAAGGTTATTATTTTCCTGTGATCCAAAGTAATCCCCTGTTTTTCCTTTATTTAGCCGAAAAAAGGAAAATACAGCTTGCAAATTTTTCAGTTTACGGTACAATAGGAAACGATTGTAATGCTTTCGTATGTAATTGAAACGATATTTATTTAATGAAAAAAGAGGTATGATATGATTTCAGCAAATAACATCACACTGCGCGTTGGAAAAAAAGCGCTGTTTGAAGACGTTAACATCAAATTTACAGAGGGTAACTGTTATGGATTGATCGGCGCCAACGGCGCAGGAAAATCTACATTCCTCAAAATCCTTTCCGGTCAGCTCGAGCCTACCAAGGGTGACATTGTGATCACCCCCGGTCAGAGACTTTCTTTCCTGCAGCAGATCATTTCAAATATGATGCTTATCCGGTTCTGGATACTGTCATCATGGGTAATGAAAGACTCTATCAGATCATGAAAGAGAAAGAAGCCATTTACGCAAAGGAAGATTTCACAGACGAGGATGGCATCCGTGCCAGCGAGCTTGAGGGTGAGTTTGCAGAGATGAACGGATGGGAAGCAGAGTCCGATGCTGCTACTCTTCTCAACGGTCTCGGCGTCGACACCGAGTTCCACTATACACAGATGGCAGACCTTACCGGTAGTATGAAGGTCAAGGTTCTTCTTGCACAGGCTCTTTTTGGAAATCCTGATATCCTTCTTCTTGATGAGCCGACCAACCACCTGGATCTTCCTGCTATCGAATGGCTGGAGGAGTTCCTGATCAATTTTGACAATACGGTTATCGTAGTATCCCATGACCGTTATTTCCTGAACAAGGTCTGCACACATACTGCTGATATCGATTATGGCAAGATCCAGCTTTATGCCGGAAACTACGACTTCTGGTTTGAATCCAGCCAGCTTCTGATCAAGCAGATGAAAGAGGCCAACAAAAAGAAAGAGGAGAAGATCAAAGAGCTCCAGGAGTTCATCTCCCGTTTCAGCGCCAATGCTTCCAAATCCAAGCAGGCGACTTCCAGAAAGCGTGCCCTGGAAAAGATCCAGCTGGATGACATGCGTCCTTCCAGCCGTAAATATCCATACATCGACTTCCGCCCGAACCGTGAGATCGGAAACGAAGTCCTCATGGTGGAAAATCTGTCTAAAACCATTGATGGAGTAAAGGTTCTGGACAACATTTCCTTCACTCTGGGTCGTGAAGATAAGGTTGCCTTTGTGGGTGCCAACGAGCAGGCCATCACAACCTTCTTCAAGATCCTTACAGGTGAAATGGAGCCGGATGAAGGAAATTACAAATGGGGTGTTACCACTTCCCAGGCATATTTCCCAAAGGATAACACACAGGAATTCGATAACGACCTTACTATCACCGACTGGCTGACACAGTACTCCGAGATCAAGGACGCAACCTACGTCCGTGGATTCCTTGGCCGTATGCTTTTCCCTGGTGAGGATGGTGTAAAACGTGTCCGTGTTCTTTCCGGTGGTGAGAAGGTCCGCTGTCTTCTTTCCAAGATGATGATCTCAGGTGCCAATATCCTGATCCTGGATGAGCCGACCAACCATCTGGATATGGAGTCTATTACAGCACTGAACAACGGACTGATCAAGTTCCCTGGAGTGATCCTTTTCACCTCACACGATCACCAGTTTGTACAGACAACTGCAAACCGTATCATGGAGATCCTCCTAACGGCAAGCTGGTAGACAAGATCACCACTTACGACGAGTATCTTGCCAGTGACGAAATGGCCAAGAAGCGTCACGTATTCCAGGTTAACGAAGAGGACGCACAGGATAACTAAATCCCATGCTTCTGTAACAAAAAAACTCCCCTGCTTCCGCCTTTACAGGCAGTCAGGGGAGTTTTTTGTCTGTTTTATATACGCTTACTCCATGGTGATCGGAGCAAGCTTGCCCTGTGTTACATCCAGAAGATCTTTAAGCGGTACCTTCAGGGTAAGGCCCACTCTTCCACCGCTTACATAGATCTCATCAAAGTTTTCGGCAGACTGGTCAAACACCACCGGATAATTTTTTTTCATTCCAAGAGGGCTGCAGCTCCGCGGATATAGCCCGTGATCTTTGTAAGATCCTTACATGGATCATATCTACTGTTTTTTCACCTACAGACTTTGCTGCTGCCTTACGGTCCACCTCTTTTTCGATCGGAACTACAAACACATAGTAGCCGCCTCTTTTCCCTTCCATGACCAGGGTCTTAAAGGATTGATCATGAGGGGCTCCTGTGATGTCTGCACAGTGGATCCCATCTATGAACTCTCCACAGTCATATGTGATCGCTTCATATTTTACTTTTTTTCGATCCAGCATTCTCATCGCGTTTGTTTTGGCTTCTTTTCCCATTTCTGTCACTCCTCGGATTTTTCTCAGTTGTCTTTCCACTCATCAAGCTCATCCAGATCCTCATCATTCATCAGATCCGGGTCATTCCTGTAATTTCCATATTCTTCCTGCTCATCAAAATCCGCCATATTTTCAATATCCATCCGGCGTCTTTTCTGCTGCAGTTTTTCAAAATCTTCATAGCTGTCCCTGTTTTCCGGCTCATCAAAGCGATCATATTCTTCATGATCCTCCGGATCTGCATAGCGGGATCTGCTTCCCGTTCCTGCATTCCTTCGTTCCCTGGTGCTGCTGCTCTGGCTGTATCTGCTGCCTCTTCTGTCATCCGAAGCATAATTTCTGCCGGTGGTTCTGTTTCTGCCGGAGGTTCCGGAAGTGCTTCTTCTTTCAGCGGAACTACTCTTGCTGTTTCTTTCGCTTCCGGATTTTTTCCTGCTGTCTGCATAATTTCTTTCTCTTCTGTCAGAGTTGCGTTCTTCTCTGTCAGATGGTCTGCGGGAACGTCTTTCACCCCGGCTTTCCCGGTCATCGTTTGCCCGGTTTTCGGATATATATCTGCGATCGTCCCTGCTACGGTCAGAGGTGTATTCACGGCCGTTTCCTCTACGGTCCCTTCCTGCCGGCTTCCTGATCTCCTCCGGCAGAGCTCCATCGTCGTCATCCTCTTCTTCGTCATCGTCATCTTCCTCATCGTATCGGTCTTTGTTGATAGCGAACTGGATCAGCATACCAAGGATCACAATTCCCGCTGCCATACCGACGCCATATGGAAACTGCGCCAGCCCTGCGATCTTTGCAATGGATAATCCTGCCAGAACGCCACCCAGTATACTGGTTCCGACAATGATCACGCCTTTTGCATAACGCATGGCAAGTACTCCCAGTCCCACGCCGATAAGGATGCACAGGAAAAAGGAAAAGGAACTGGTCGGATGAATCAGATAAATACTCAATGTTATTCCGATACCAAATCCCAGTACAAAGATTCCTGCCCTGTAGATCAGAAACGAAACAACAGCCAGTACGATTCCAAGTCCCGCCATGCACCTACGATCACCATTTTATCCTGAACACCGGACATATAGGTCACACCAAAGCCGGCACCTGCTCCAATGATAAATCCAAAGATCATCATCCAGAACCGGAGGATACGATATCCCAGGATACAGTTCAAAAGCCCGAAAACACAGAGCACTCCGTATACGATCACCATCAGCTGGCTGATCTGTTCCATACCTCCTGCTCTCTGCAGTATGTCAAATCCTCTTGACAACATATCCATATTCATAATTTACTCCTCTCTTTCCAAAACCTCCGGAAATCTTCCCAAAGATATTTCAGAAAATAAAATATATGGTATAAAAATTATCCATCACTCCATAATGATACTCCACCTGACCAAGTCCGTGAAGTTTCATATAATACTGTGCCACATTCTGTACCACGCCATCATCCAGCAGTTCCTGACAGCTTCGGAAAAGCTTCCTGACCGCCAAACTTGAAACGCACAACAGCCGCACCATTATCCAGTCTCATCTTACAATAATCATATATATCCTGCCAGCTGTAATCTTCAAAGTACCCCTGGTTCAGCACATAAAAATCCAGATCCCTCGCAGTACATGCCGGAACTGTCAGTTCTTCCGATGGTGTATAGGTTTTTTCGTATTCTTCCGGGAAAGGGCAGAGATAATCGTAAATGATCGTCTTATGTTCTTCCAGCTGCGCGGCATCTCCATTTAGAAAATCCGGCTGATCCCCATTGGTAGCATCTACATAATAATACTCCTGGCCAATTTTTACAATATCCCATGCATGACCTCTGTACTTCCTTTTGTGCTTCCGTCCACATAAATACAGGGAATATCCAGCCTTTCCAGAAGATACTGGACAGCTCCTGCATATCCGGCACAGACTGCGGATTTTTCCAGAAAACA
>ENA-OQER01001328-OQER01001328.1-human-gut-metagenome-genome-assembly--contig:-NODE-1328-length-12141-cov-2.336940_pt1 | contig 12141 bp, 12 predicted proteins | sample MGYA00242797_ERZ504639 | MGnify/ENA primary metagenome ERZ504639 (study PRJEB26092, sample SAMD00036306) | human gut metagenome | host: Homo sapiens | study: EMG produced TPA metagenomics assembly of...
GCCTTAGAAGACTGTCCACCTGTGTTAGAGTAAACCTCAGTATCGAATACCATTACGTTGATATCCTTACCAGATGCTAATACATGGTCAACACCACCGAATCCGATGTCGTATGCCCATCATCACCACCGAAGATCCACTGGGACTTCTTAGCGAGGAAATCTTTCTCCTTTAATACATTCTTGGAAGCGTCACATCCGCAAGCCTCAAGAGCTGCTACTAACTTCTCTGTAGCTGGTCCGTTCTCGATACCGGAAGCGAATGTATCATTCCACTCCTTGATGGCATCCTTAACATCAGCCTTATCTGTGTTAGCTGCGATCTCATCCAGCTCGTTCTTTAATCTGTCACGGATTGCTCTCTGAGCAAGTAACATACCATAACCAAACTCTGCTGCATCTTCGAACAGTGAGTTAGACCATGCAGGACCATGACCCTTCTTGTTTGTTGTATAAGGTGTAGAAGGTGAAGAGTTTGCCCAGATAGAAGAACATCCAGTTGCATTTGCAATGTACATTCTGTCACCGAATAACTGGGTAATTAACTTAGCGTAAGGTGTCTCACCACATCCACCACAAGCTCCGGAGAACTCAAGTAATGGCTGACGGAACTGAGATCCCTTAACAGAGTTAAGTTTGAATTTCTCGATAACATCTTCCTTATCCTCAAGAGATACTGCGTAATCGAAGTACTTCTGCTCATCCTCATGTGCCTCGAATCCGGTCATTGTGATAGCCTGTACCTTATCAGGACATACGTTTACACAAGAACCACATCCTGTACAGTCGAATGCGGAAACAACGATTGCGAACTTGTAACCTGGCATCTGGTTAAGATCCTTCATCTGCATTCCTTCCGGACTTAGCTGCCTCAGCCTCTGTCATAGCGACTGGACGGATTGCTGCATGAGGACATACATAAGAACACTGGTTACACTCGATACACTTGGTAGCATCCCATACAGGAACGTCTGTTGCAACACCACGCTTCTCGTATGCTGCTGTACCGGATGGAGTCCAGCCTGTCTCGTATTTCTTAACAACAGATACAGGAATTGTGTTACCCTGCTGTCCGTTGACTTTCTGCTGAATATCCTTAACGAAGTCAACAACTTCCTTGTTGTCTCCCTTAACTTCTACAGAGTAATCATCATCTGTGCAGTTCTTCCAGCTCTCTGGAACATCTACCTTAACGTATGCTGTAGCACCGGCATCGATTGCGTCGTGGTTCATCTTAACGACATCGTCACCCTTCTTAGCATAAGATCTTGTAGCTGCGTCCTTCATAAGCTTGATAACTTCCTCTTCCGGAATCAGCTTTGTCAGAGAGAAGAATGCTGACTGAAGTACAGTGTTGATACGGTTTCCAAGACCGATCTCTTTACCGATCTTTACACCATCGATGATGTAGAAGTTGATGTTGTTCTCTGCGATGTATCTCTTTACCTGACCCGGTAACTTCTCATCCAGTTCATCAACTGTCCACTGTGTATTGAACAGGAATGTACCGCCCGGTACCAGATCCTGAACCATGTTGTACTTGTAGATGTATGCTGTACAGTGACATGCTACAAAGTTTGCCTGAGAGATCAGGTATGTGGAACGGATTGGAGAATGTCCAAAACGTAAGTGGGAAATTGTAACACCACCGGACTTCTTGGAGTCATAATCAAAGTATGCCTGAGCGTACAATATCTGTGTTGTCACCAATGATCTTGATGGAGTTCTTGTTGGCACCTACTGTACCATCTGCACCAAGACCCCAGAACTTACAGTTTGTAGTTCCTTCCGGAGTAGTAACAGGATTTTCCTTAACTTCCAGGGAAAGATTTGTAACATCATCGATGATACCGATGGTAAATCTCTCTTTCTCTGTGTTGTTGTATACTGCAATGATCTGTCCAGGAGTAGTATCCTTAGATCCTAATCCGTAACGTCCGCTTGTAATTGTAACCTGATCGAACTTAGATCCCTTTAATGCAGCAACTACATCTAAGTATAATGGCTCACCAAGAGAACCTGGCTCTTTTGTTCTGTCTAATACTGCAATTCTCTTAACAGTATCCGGAATAGCCTCGATTAAAGCTTCCTTTACGAATGGTCTGTAAAGACGAACCTTAACAACACCGACCTTCTCGCCCTTTGCCATTAAGTAATCGATGGTCTCATCGATTGTCTCACATACAGAACCCATAGCAATGATGACACGGTCAGCATCAGCAGCTCCGTAGTAGTTGAACAGCTTGTAGTCTGTGCCGATCTTGGCATTTACCTTGTCCATATATTCCTGTACGATTGCAGGCAGCTCGTCGTATGTAGAGTTGCAAGCTTCTCTTGACTGGAAGAAGATGTCAGGGTTCTGTGCAGATCCCATTTCTACCGGATGATTTGGATTTAATGCATTCTTACGGAAAGCATCAACTGCATCCATATCTACCATATCTTTCAGATCTTCATAATCCCATGTCTCGATCTTCTGAATTTCGTGAGGTGTACGGAATCCATCGAAGAAGTTGATGAATGGAATTCTTCCCTTGATTGCTGCGCAATGAGCAACCGGAGTTAAGTCCATAACTTCCTGTACGGATGACTCACAAAGCATTGCAACACCTGTCTGACGGCAAGCATATACATCAGAGTGATCACCGAAGATGTTCAGTGCATGTGTAGCAACACAACGAGCGGATACGTTGAATACGCCCGGAAGTCTCTCACCAGCTACTTTGTACAGGTTCGGGATCATAAGTAACAGACCCTGGGATGCTGTGTAAGTAGTTGTTAATGCACCAGCTGCAAGAGATCCGTGTACAGTACCGGCTGCACCAGCCTCAGACTGCATTTCTGTAACCTGAACGGTCTGTCCGAAAATGTTCTTACGACCAGCGGTTGCCCACTCATCTGTAGCCTCAGCCATAACAGATGAAGGAGTAATAGGATAGATTGCTGCAACATCAGTAAACGCATAAGAAGCGTGTGCTGCTGCATGGTTTCCATCCATGGTTTTCATTGAACGTTTCATGAATTAGTCCTCCTATTTTTAATTAAAGTTCAAACATAAAAAACATTGAATCAGAATGTCTTCTAACTAAATAATATAGGATGAATGCACCCAAAAATCAAGCGATAGCGACAGCATTTCTTGTTTTTTTACAAATACATCTTTTCAAAGTCGCCAATCGGAACCGGACAATTGCATAAATATCCCTGTCCGCAGGTGAATCCACCTTCTTTGAGGAACTGCTCCTGTTCCTCCGTTTCCACCCCCTCTATAATAATATCTTTCTGTAAAATCTTTACCATACGGCCGATTTCGTAAAGAAGATTTTTCTTTTGTTCCGTCATGCCTTTATTAATAAAACTTTTGTCAATTTTTATGACGTCTGCAGGCATGTCTGCAAGTACGGAAAGTGAAGAATATCCTGTTCCGAAATCATCAATTGCCACACGGAATCCAATCTCTGCAGCCGGTTCATACACTTTTCAAGGACTGCTACATTTTTTACAAGTACGCCCTCTGTCACCTCAATTTCTATATACTCCGGACGGACACTGTATTTGGAAAGCACATGCTGGATACGGTTTAAAAATTCCTCTCCGTCCGACTCAAAATGACGCCCGGAAAATTGGTTGAAATCACAATTTTTCTCCGGTGCTGCTTGTCCCATTTTTCGAGAGTTTTTAACACTTCCTCATAAATATAAAAATCAAGCTCTGTGATATATCCTATTTTTTCGAGAGAATCAATAAACATTCCCGGCGGAAGAATCTTTCCATCCGGACGTTTCCATCGTGCCAGTGCTTCTGCCCCATAAACACTCCGGTCACGTAAAATAAACTTTGGCTGCAGATACATCTGGAAATCATCCCGGTATAATGCCTCATAAAATTCCCCGACTATTTTTTGCTCCTCGGTACGCTGGATACGCAGGGAAGGATTATACAGGGTAATATCCCTCTTCCCGGTATTTTTTGCATTTTTCCATGCAAGATTGGCATTTTCGATCGCAAACTCGATGTCCATTTTATTGTCTTCCAGAATATATACCCCTGCCGATATCCCCATTCCACTGTTTGGATACCTGTGATTCTGCATATTGGAAAATCTTTTATTTCTGTTGTGCAGACGATCGATCATTTTCCTGACTTTCATCTGCAATCAGAAGCAGAAAAAAATCCGAATACAAACGGCAGCCTGCACGGAAATACTCCTGCATAAAGATATCCTGTGCAAACATTTTAAGGACACTGTCCCCTACTTTATAGCCATAATTTTCATTGATATATCCAAAATTATTGATATCCATATACTCAATGGCATATACTTCATCCGGCTTGGAATGTGCCAGAATTTCAACCACCGCTTCACGGAATGCCTCCTGATTGTACAGCCCTGTCAGCGGATCTTTTTTCTGGATGGACTGATCTGTTCCCGGCTTTCCGTGACCCGATAGCGCAGGGACACAAAAATAGCATCATACGGGTCAGTTCCTGAAATTTCCAACTCTCCCGGCTGCCACTGCCGTTCTTCGTCCAGTGACACATAAATTACTTCCCCTGTACAGCCACCGACATATTCAAATTTTCCAACCACAGCAGAAAACGGAGCGTTTTCGTTGTATGTATCCGTTGACTTAAGATAATTTCCCATCCCCGTTGCAAAATTGCTCCGTGAATTTTTAACTATCATATACTCCCCTGGCTGTAGTTCCTTTAGTGAAGGACTTTTCTTTGGAAACGCACTTTTCCCATAAAAAGAGAAATTATTTCCAAAATAATTGGTCATGACCATTCCGTCATTTTCGGTGTTATCCTCAAATACCATAACAAGATCCAGCTGGTATCTTTCCGTAATCCTGTTTAAAAGCATATTCAGCGACCCGTCTATATTTTTGGCGTGCGCCATAAGACTGATGGAAAATGCAAGGAATTCACGGTCTTCTGCGCCCATGTTTTCCCGCCGCTCAATGTTTTTGATTCCGTTTCTGATCATTCCCACATCTTTTGCACCGGCAATCTCATATCCATTTTTGCCCCCCTGCTTGGTACGATACATGGCATGATCCGCTTTTTCAAACAGGGAACTGTATGTATTTCCATCCCCACCGTTACAGGCGGCCAGACCAATACTTGCCGAGATCCTGTAGTGAATGGAGCCCCCGTATAAACTTTGCAGAGTGCTTCTCCAAGATTTCCGGCACGTTCCTTTGCCTTCTCGAGTGTTGTGTTCTTCATCAGCACAAGGAATTCATCCCCACCGACCCTTCCGGTCAGATCATTGTTGCGGAAAAAAGATTTGATAATATTTGCAACATCTACGATTACGGTATCACCGAATGTATGCCCGAAATTATCATTGACACCTTTAAAATTATCAATATCAATCAGAAACAATACATGGGTTCCGTCTTCTGCTCCTTCCAGAAATGCATCGGTCTCCCTTTGGATTTCCAGCTTGTTGAGCAGTTTTGTTAGCGGATCTCTCCGCACTTCTTCCTGAAGATTCTTATCTTCATCAATATTAAAACTTCTTCCGATAATCCGGGTGATCCGTCCATTATGGTCTGCAATGCTCTTGTAATAAGTTCTAAACCAGAGATATTTCGGTGTCTCATTTTCCGTATGGATATTAACCTTGTATCCATACTTCCGGTTTTTCCTCTGTGGCAGCTTCTTTCATAGCTTCAGAAAAAGCTCCTGATCCGGTGGACAGAGTGTCAGAACTTCTTCATCCACCGGAAAATATTGTTCGGAATAATCGTATTGTCCCCTCAGCTCCATCAGCCGGTACGAGCGCAGCATCGTCCAGTTTTCCACATCCAGATCAAACGGATATTCCAAAGACAGCTGTTCCATCAGCTCATATTTCTGGTTCAACAGTTTCTGATGTTCTTCCCGTCTTTTTTCCTCATCAATATCCCATAAAAATAAAACCACATATGGTTTTACATCGTAATGTGCCAGAACACTGCACCGCATCTCCACCCACCGGGTTTTCCCATCGGGGCGTACGATACGAAGCTGCATTTTTCCGTTGTCATGTGTCCGGACAACATTTTCCAATACACTGACCAGATTTGCATAATCTTCGTCATATACCATTTTTTGTGGTCTGGTTTCCCGCAGTTCCTTTTCCGTGTATCCAAGTACATCCGTAAACTCTGCGTTTGCGTTTGCCTCTTCCACTCTCCAGTCTGCCCCACAACTGACAATTGCAACTGCGACAGGCAGATCCAACTGTATAAATTCCCTATAATCCATAGCTTTGCCCCAATTTCGTTCAATTCTTTCTCCATTATATCATTATTTCTATACATTTCCAACAAGAAAGCGTTTTTCTTCTTGAAATATATCCCATGTCATGTTTATAATAGAATTTGTGATTTTATCATAGACATATTAAGTAAAGCAATGAGGTTTTCGTATGATTAGTGCAAATAACATTACTTTAAGATTAGGCAAAAAAGCCCTTTTCGAAGATGTAACGTAAAGTTTACCGAGGGGAACTGTTATGGTTTGATCGGTGCAAACGGTGCCGGCAAATCTACCTTTTTAAAAATTTTATCCGGGCAGTTAGAGCCAACCAGCGGTGACATTGTCATCACACCGGGACAGCGTCTGTCTTTCCTGCAGCAGGACCACTTCAAGTATGATGAGTATACCGTACTCGACACGGTTATCATGGGGAAATAAACGTCTGTATGACATCATGAAAGAAAAAGATGCCATCTACATGAAAGAAGATTTTTCCGATGAGGATGGTATCCGCGCCAGTGAACTTGAAGCAGAATTTGCAGACATGGACGGCTGGAATGCCGAATCCGATGCTGCCACCCTGTTAAACGGTCTTGGAATTCGACCGAGGATCACTACACACAGATGGCAGACCTGCCGGGTGCCGCAAAAGTCAAAGTACTTCTTGCGCAGGCACTGTTTGGCAACCCGGACATTCTTCTTCTCGATGAGCCGACCAACCACCTGGATCTTGATGCCATCGCATGGTTAGAAGAATTTCTGATCAACTTTGAAAACACGGTTATCGTGGTTTCCCATGACCGTTATTTCTTAAACAAAGTCTGCACCAACATTGCAGACATGGATTACGGCAAAATCCAGCTGTATGCCGGAAACTACGATTTCTGGTATGAATCCAGCCAGCTTCTTGTCCGTCAGATGAAAGAAGCCAACAAGAAAAAGGAAGAAAAAATCAAAGAGCTGCAGGAGTTTATCTCCCGTTTCTCTGCAAATGCTTCCAAATCCAAGCAGGCAACTTCCCGTAAGCGTGCCCTGGAAAAAATCCAGCTAGATGACATCCGTCCTTCCAGCCGTAAATATCCGTACATTGATTTCCGTCCAAACCGTGAAATCGGAAATGAAGTTCTGACCGTAGACGGAATCAGTAAAACCATTGACGGTGTAAAAGTTCTTGACAACATTTCCTTTATTGTCGGACACGATGACAAAATCGCCTTTGTCGGTGGAAATGAGCTTGCAAAGACAACATTGTTTAAAATTCTCGCCGGGGAAATGGAACCGGATGAAGGATCTTACAAATGGGGAGTTACAACAAGCCAGTCTTATTTCCCGAAGGATAATACCGCCATCTTTGATTCCGATGAGCTGATCGTTGACTGGCTGACCCAATACTCCGAGATCAAAGACGCAACTTATGTCCGCGGTTTCCTCGGCCGTATGCTTTTTGCCGGTGAAGATGGTGTAAAAAAGATGCGTGTCCTCTCCGGTGGAGAAAAAGTCCGTGTCCTTCTCTCCCGCATGATGATCATGGGAAGCAACGTTTTAATCTTTGATGAGCCGACAGACCACCTGGATATGGAATCCATCACCGCATTGAATAATGGTATGATCAAATTCCCTGGTGTCATCCTGTTTGCCTGCCGTGACCATCAGTCGTACAGACAACTGCGAACCGCATCATCGAGTTTCTTCCGGATGGAAGCATGGTAGACAAGGTTTCTACTTATGACGAATATCTCGAAAGTGATGTTATGGCAAGAAAACGTCAGGTATACAATACAACTGCAGATGAGGAGGCAGATGATTAATCTGTTACCCTCTGTCTGTTTGGTAAAAACAGGAAACCCTCTCTGCTGGTCTGTCCAGCAAAGAGGGTTTCCTGCATTTCGAAAACTCATTTTCAACTATTTTAAAACATATCTGTAAAAATATTTCCGCTGTTATAATTGTAATTATACGTGCCATTCTTCGTATATGTATTGGATTTTGCGGCTTCTGACTTTGCATAAGACTCTGTCATGCTGCCTTTGTTGCCACACTGTATGCGTAGAACCGGTTCCATTGAACAGGCTCTTTACTTTTTCTGTGTCTGCACCCTTAAACGTTGTCTCATCCACCGACAGCTTGCCGGTCTTTTCATCGACCGTAATTCCTATTTCCTTTAAGGGTTTCTCATTGTAAGAAGTCTCATTTTTCATAGAACTTACCGACCGGGAAATGCGGTTCGTCGATGACTTGCCGGCTGTATCCAGCATGGAGTTGTAATCATCCGCAAAACTCTTTACTGCTTTGTAGATCTTGTCCGTATCGTAGCTGCCCCCGGAATCCTTTGTAAACACCTTGTTGTTACTGCGGGTATACAATGCCTTAGCAGAGTCTGTCAGTTCCTTGGCATCGGACTCAATCGCAGCCAGCGTCTTGGTACTGTCTTTTGACGTCGATGTGGTCGTGGCCAGATCCTCGATCGTATTTTTGGTGCTGTCATCCGACTTCGAGGTGCTCTTCGTGGAATCCATTGAAAAATAAGAGCGCATTAATTTGCCATAAGAACCACTGCGAATACTTGCATACTCACTTAAATTGATTCCAAACATGCCGCTTCCTGTGCTTTTCGAAGAACCCAGACTGGAAAATAAAGTACTTACTGACGATGAATCATACATCGAAATTCCTCTCATAGTATCACCTCTTTCACACAATTCTTTCTTTTATCCTATCGCTTTTTCACTGTTTTTACAATACTTTTGTGGTATTTTTCCGTATTTTGGTTATAATTACGAAAAGATAACAATTTCTTTTCGGTTTTGTTCAATATTTTATTCACAATCAGATGCTATTATAAGAACATAAAAGAAAGCAAAGTTACTAACTTGTTATTTTTTCATAATTCGCCCCATTGTCCATTGGACAATGGGGCACTCCTCTTTTTATTTAAGAAATTTCTTATATGTCTTCTATCTGCCAGTCAATTGGCTCGATTCCATGCTCTTTTAGAAACTGATTTGCCTGACTGAAATGTCTGCATCCAAAGAACCCGCGATATGCGGAAAGCGGACTCGGATGTGGTGCCTTTAAGATCAGGTGCCTTGGATTTGTAAGCATCGGTATTTTGCTCTGCGCCGGACGCCCCCACAACATATACACAATCGGACGATCCTGCGCATTCACTGCCTGAATGATCGCATCCGTAAACTGCTCCCATCCTCTTCCCTGATGGGAATTTGCCTGATGCGCCCGCACCGTAAGCACGGTATTCAAAAGCAGTACACCCTGATCTGCCCATTTTTTCAGATAGCCGTTGTTTGGAATTTTACACCCCAGATCATCCTGCAGTTCTTTATAAATATTCTGCAGAGATGGCGGAATTTCTTTCTGATCCGAAAGGACAGAAAACGAAAGGCCATGTGCCTGATGTTCATTGTGATACGGGTCCTGTCCCAGAATCAGTACTTTTACCTCACTAAGCGGTGTAAAATGCAGTGCATTAAAAATATCCTCTGCCGGCGGATACACAACCGTGCGGCTGTACTCTTCTTTCACAAACTGATACAGCTGCCGGTAATATGGTTTGGCGAATTCCTCACGGACTGCCGGAAGCCAGTCGTTTGTTATCATTGCCATAATTTCATTCACTCCTATCTACGCACGGAGACACCGCGGTCTGCCAGATAGTTTTTCAGATCCATGATCTCCAGCTCCTTATAATGAAACAGGGACGCTGCCAGTGCTGCATCTGCATGTCCCTCTGTCAGGGCCTCATAAAAATGTTCTTTTATGCCCGCACCACCGGATGCAATCACTGGAATGGAAACATTGTCTGCAATCTGTCTGGTCAGTTCAATATCATACCCTGCCTTTGTTCCATCGCAGTCCATGCTGGTCAGAAGAATTTCTCCCGCACCAAGTCTGTTAGCTTTCATTGCCCATTCTACAGCGTCAAGCCCGGTATCAATACGACCGCCGTTTTTGTAAACATTCCAGCCGCTTCCATCCTCTCTTCGTCTGGCATCAATGGCGACTACCACACACTGGCTGCCAAACTTGTCCGCTGCATTTCCAATCAGCTCCGGTGTATTGATTGCGGAAGAATTAATGGAAATCTTGTCGGCACCTTCCCGAAGCAGTACCTTAAAATCCTCCACCGTACGGATACCACCGCCTACCGTAAACGGGATAAACACCTTCTCTGCAACCTTACGCACCATGTCTACCACCGTTGCACGGTGATCGGAAGATGCGGTAATATCCAGAAAGACTACTTCATCTGCGCCCGCCTTGTCGTAAGCTGCTGCGACCTCTACCGGATCTCCGGCATCTCTTAAATTCACAAAGTTAATGCCTTTTACCACACGTCCGTCATTCACATCCAGACAAGGAATAATTCTCTTCGTAAACACTATGCATTTCCTCCCTGCAGCTTTGCAAAATTTTTCAAAATCGAAAGTCCAACCGTACCGCTCTTTTCCGGATGGAACTGACATGCAAATGTATTTCCGGATTCTACCGATGCATGAATTGTCGTACTGTACTGTGTGGTTGCTTTCACTATCTGTTCATCCGCTGCTTTCAGATAATAGGAATGTACAAAATATACATACGGATTTTCCTCCAGCCCAGCAAAAAGTCTTCCGTCATTCTGTAAATGCAGAGAATTCCACCCGATGTGCGGAATCTTAAGTCCCGACTGATCCGGAATCCGCAGAATCTGTCCGTCCAGCACATGGAGTCCCTCTACACCCTGACTCTCATCGCTTCCCTCAAAGAGAAGCTGCAGTCCCAGACAGATGCCAAGAAATGGCTTATTTTCCGCTGTCACCTGATGAATCACCTTGTCCAGCTCGTATTTTTTCAATTGTTCCATCGCATCGCCAAATGCACCGACTCCCGGAAGAATCACTTTGTCTGCGGTCTCAATCTCGTGAAAATTACGTGTGATCACACAGTCTTCTCCGAGAAAATGCAATGCTTTTTCCACGCTTTTTAAATTTCCAGCGTTGTAGTCTATTATTGCAATCATATAGGTCTTACTCCTAAATTAACAGTCTCCTGCCTTACTTTCTGCTATTTTTTTATCCCAGCCCAAGTTCTTTCAGCTTCTGATGCAGTTTTACCGTATAATCATCCCGCTTTCTGGTCTGGTAGATATCCAGTGCCTCATCCCCTGTCATATCATAATCTTTCAGCAGTGCTTTGATAATCTTTCCTCCGATCTTCTCAAGCTGATCTTCACAGCCATACTCTTTGGCATTTTTCTGGTTCAGGTCATAACGCCCATATGCACATACCAGTGCATCAAGTGCATCAATTTTTGAACCGTAATTATCAAATACGAGATATGCCTGATACTTTTCCGAGACAGCAGCAAGAGTTGCCAGCTGATGATAAAGCTTTTCATCGCGCTCCTTGATCGAAAGCCCCTGCAGCTTACGGTATGCTTCCACATAAGAACCCTGCTCATATTTTTCCTTTGCCTGACTTAAGTTTGCCTGATACCCCAAAAGATTTGTCACAATCATGACAAATGCAAACAATGACACTGCCATAAGAACAATCGCAATCACCGGTCCCTTTGGCAGCGGCGGTGTGTTATCCACTTCCTTAGGTTTTTTCTCCTTTTTCGGTTTCGGCGGTTTTGGCTGTTTGGGCTTCTTTTCTTTCTTCGGTTTTTTCTCTTTTTTCGGTTTTTCCTTTTTCTTTTCCGGTTCCCTTCCGGCATCACCGCCTGTACCTTCAAGTTCCTTTAAGATCTGCTGGTTTTCCTCCGAAGTTCACTGACATCCGCTCCCTGTGTATTTCCGATGTCAACCGCCTGCTTTTCTTCCTCATCATCCTCTCCGAAAATAATCCGGGAAGTTTCTGCCAGAAGCCGCCTTCTTTCTCTTTTTTCTCT
>ENA-OQER01001329-OQER01001329.1-human-gut-metagenome-genome-assembly--contig:-NODE-1329-length-12139-cov-4.440476_pt1 | contig 12139 bp, 17 predicted proteins | sample MGYA00242797_ERZ504639 | MGnify/ENA primary metagenome ERZ504639 (study PRJEB26092, sample SAMD00036306) | human gut metagenome | host: Homo sapiens | study: EMG produced TPA metagenomics assembly of...
CACACAAAAAAGGACTCGGTTCCTCCCGTAATGGCCGTGACTCCCGCGGTCAGCGCCTTGGCACGAAGCGCTATGCCGGCCAGACGGTAACCACGGGCACGATTCTCGTCCGTCAGCACGGCACGCACATCCACCCGGGTGAGAACGTTGGCCGTGGTAAGGACGACACGCTGTTCGCGCTGGTCGACGGTACCGTTGAGTTCCACAAGGGTATCAAGCACAGGGTCAGCGTACGCCCGCTCGCGAACGCGTAATTCACCCTTCATAGAGCACATATGTGGGAGGCACTTGAGTTTTAGGATTCAAGGGTCTCCCTCTTTTTTGTAGGAGGCGATTCTGTTGTCACAGTTCACCGATATCAGCCGCATTAACGTGTGCGGCGGCGACGGCGGAGCCGGATGCATGTCGTTTAGGCGCGAGGCATTTGTCCCCAAGGGCGGCCCCGATGGCGGCGACGGCGGTCGTGGCGGCAATGTCGTCATCCAGGCCGATGCTCAGCTGTCTTCGCTGATCGATTACCGCTTTAAGCATCACTTTCGCGCCGAGCGCGGCACGCACGGGCAGGGTGCCCGTCGTAACGGCAAGAGCGGCGAGGACCTGATTCTCAAGGTCCCTATGGGTACCGTGGTGCGCGAGCTCGACCCCGAGACGCAGACCCCGATGTTCGAGATTGCCGATCTGGTGCATGATGGCGAGCGCGTTGTCGTGGCCCCTGGTGGCGCCGGTGGTCTCGGCAATACGCACTTTGTGACGTCGGTGCGCCGCGCGCCCGCGTTCGCCCAGCTGGGCGAGCCGGCCGAGGAGCACTGGATTGAGCTCGAGATGAAGCTCATGGCCGATGCCGCGCTCGTGGGCTTCCCCTCGGTGGGTAAGTCATCGCTCATCGCGCGCATGAGTGCCGCCCGCCCCAAGATCGCCGACTACCCGTTTACCACGCTCGTGCCGAATCTCGGCATGGTGCGTGCCGGCGAATATTCTTACGTCGTTGCCGACGTTCCCGGTTTGATCGAGGGCGCGAGCGAGGGCAAGGGCCTGGGTCACCAGTTCCTGCGCCACATTGAGCGTACGGCTCTGATCATGCATGTCGTCGACATGACGGGTGGTTTTGAGGATCGCGATCCGGTCGAGGATTATCGCATCATCAACCGCGAGCTCGAGCAGTATGGCGCCGAGCTTTCGGAGCGTCCGCAGATCGTTGTTGCCAACAAGTGCGACGCGCCGGGCACGGCCGATAAGATTGCCGACCTCAAGCGCGCAGCGCTCGACGATGGACATATGTTCTTTGCCGTGTCTGCCGTGACGGGCGCCGGCCTCAACACGCTGATGCTTGCCGTGGGCGAGCAGGTGGCTAAGCTGCGCGCCGAGTTGGCTGTCTCGGATGAGCCGGTCGTTCTGCGCGACGATGAGTGGGAGCGCCGTCGCCTGCAGCGTGAGAAGCGTTTCCGCATTGTTCAGGAAGAGCCCGGTGCCTTCCGCGTGGTCGGTCGTGCCATTGAGCGTATGGTCATCCAGACCGACTGGGAAAACGAGGAAGCCGTCATTTACCTGCAGCATAAGTTTGCGCGTATGGGTGTTGACGACGCGCTCGAGAAGGCCGGTTGCCGTGCGGGCGACGAGGTCCGCATTTGCCAGCGCGCCTTTGACTTTGAGGGCGCCGAGGACTTCTCGGAGTACGAGGAGCTCGAGGATGCTGGCGAGGACGTTGCCGTTGAAGCCATTGACGTGGCCGATGCTGCGGATGAGGGAGTCGAGGTTGTCGATGCGGCGGATGCCGCGGACGATACCGAGACACCGGAGGGCGAGTAAGCCATGTCGCTGCGCGGTGGAATCGGTTTGCCCGAGCTTCCTCTAGAGGACGGGCAGGAGTTTAGGCTCGGTATTATGGGTGGCACCTTTGATCCCATCCATTACGGGCACCTGGTGACCGCCGAGCAGGCGCGCGAGTCGCTCGACTTGGACGCTGTGCTCTTTATGCCGGCGGGCTCTCCTGCCTTTAAGCTTGACAAGCCGGTGACGCCTGCGAGGACCGTTATGCCATGACGGTCCTCGCCACCGCTGCGAACCCGGCCTTTTTGGCGAGCCGGTTCGAGATCGACCGCCCGGGCGTAACCTATACGGCCGATACGCTTCATGCCCTTCGCGACTTTTACCCGCCGCAGGTAAAGCTCTACTTTATTACGGGCGCCGACGCGATTATCGATATTGTGACCTGGCATGATGCCGAACGAATCGCTGAGCTTGCTACCTTTATTGCGGCGACACGACCGGGCTTTGATATCGATACGGCGCGTGCCCGAATCAAAGAGTCGGGGCTGCCGTTCGACGTGCGCTATATTCAGATTCCGGCGCTGGCGATCAGCTCGACGAACATTCGTAAGCGAGTTGCCCGCGGCATGAGCGTGCGCTATCTTACGAGCGAGTCCGTGCTCGGCTACATTCGCAAACGCAGGCTATATGCCGATTTGGGCCAAGAAGATTTTGAGTGATGGGGGTCTACGTTGTCGGTAGAGGATCAGTTTGAGGGCGATGAGCGCGCACTGCTCAAGCGCATTCAAGAGCTGCTCGATGTTCGCATGAAGGATAAGCGCAAGCGCTATGTGCATTCGCTGGGTGTTGCCGAGACCGCACTTCATCTGGCCGAGGTCTACGGCGTTGACCGCTTTGATGCCGCTGCCGCCGGCCTGATCCATGACTGGGACAAGGTACTCTCCGACGACGAGCTGGTCACGCGCGCTCTGCATTACGGCATTAAAATTGCCGGCTCTCCTTCCGCCGCGACGCCGCTTTTGCATGGTCCTGTTGCCGCCTATGAGCTTCCGCAGCTTTTCCCCGAGCTGTCGCCGGCGGTCTTTCAGGCTGTCGACCGTCACACCGTGGGCGCTTGCGACATGACGCCGCTCGATATGGTGGTCTTTGTGGCTGATGCCATCGAACCCAACCGCCACGGCGATTATGCCCATGCGCTGCGCAAGATGGTGGGGGAGTCGACGCTCGACGAGTTGTTCTTCTCCTGTTTTGCGCAGGGTTTGGTCTATGTGATTCAGTCCGGGCGCTATCTTTATCCCACGGCTATTTCGATTTACAACCATTACGCCAGCTGCGCTAGCTCGGGCTGTCTAGAAAGAGGTATTCCATGGCCGACGAGACCATGACCGACGAGCAGATTCTTGAAGGTGTGGAGCACAAGAGCTTCGTCGCCACGTCCGACCGCACTGCCGCCTCGCTGTCTGCGAGCGGTGTCGCCGCCGAGGATGTCGCCCGCGCCGCCGCGCAGGCCGCCTACGACAAGAAGGGCGAGGACGTTCAGGTGCTCGACCTGACCGAGCTTTCCGACGTATGCGACTACTTTGTGCTTGCCACCGGTACCAACAACCGCCAGGTCGATTCTATCGTCGACGAGATCGAGGAGAAGGTCGCCGAGGCTTGCGGCGAGCACCCGTTCTCCATCGAGGGTCGCGAGCAGAAGACCTGGATGCTCATGGACTATGGTTCGGTTGTCGTCCACGTCTTCACTCCCGAAGCCCGCGACTTCTACCGCCTCGAGAAACTCTGGGGAGACGCCCCCCAGCTCCCCCTCAACCTCCTCTAGTAGCTCATTTGAGACGGGGTTAGCTACCCTCACGCATATCGCCGGGCAGTTGCGGTTTTCCGCACCTGCCCCGCTTTCTTTTTGCCCAAGTAGCTAATTTGGACGGGGCTTTTTTAGCTACTACCTACCGTTCGCCGATAGAAGCGAGTTGCGGTTCATTGCGTGATATTTAGCTTTCCGACTCGGGTAACGTATTTGTTATCTGTAGAGGAGGAGATGCGTATGACTCGGACCGCGCGGGAAATCTCTGTTTACGGCTATTACCATGTCGTCCAAAAGGGCTGTGGTGGTCAGCTGATATTTGAGGATGCCGATGATCGGATATATTTGATTCGGTTGCTTGCCTCGAAATGCCGAAAATACGACGTCAATATCATTGCTTGGTGCCTTATGGACAACCATATTCACTTGTTGCTAGATGATGAACATGTTCACCTGAGCGATTGCATGCACTCTGTTACGACTGCATATGCGATGTATTTCAACGCGAAAACCGGACGGAAGGGACAGTTTTTCAGGATCGATTTAAGAGCGTGCCGATTCTTAACGATGATCAGCTGCTCAACTGTGTGAGATATATTCACGATAATCCTGCGAAAGCCAGGATTGGGACTGCTTCACTATATCGTTGGAGCAGTTTTAGCGAATATATGGGATACCCGGGTATTTGTATGACTGAATGTGTGCTAGGTTTGCTCGGAGATTCTCAGAGATTTTTTGCTTTCAGTACCTCGGGAGAACCGAATCGATATTGCTTCCGTGACGGCGCTCATGTGAGCGACATAGATGCACTGGAGTTTGCACAGGCTCTCCTTAAACCGTATGAGCCTCACCACCTTAAAGATTTGCCTAAAGCCGTGCGCGACAACTACATCCGTACGCTCAAAAACGAGGGCTTTTCGATAAAGCAGATCGTGCGCCTCACGGGCATCGGTCACTGCACGATTCAGAAGGTCAAGCTCGATCAGTAGCTATTTGGGACAGAGTTTTGTTGCGGCGGGCAAACCGGACATCCGGGGTAGTCAATTTGGGACGGGGCTATTTTAGCTACCCTTTGGCTGACGGTGAATGAATTAGGCCGAATGAATCTCAACCGATATATAGGGGTAGCTAAAATAGCCCCGTCCCAAATTGACTACCAATGCCGTGTCGGACGGAAGGCAGCAACCCCCCCCGTCCAAAAAAGACTAGTTATTGAAGCGGGATTGGCGGCCGAAGGAAAGGGCGGTGTCGCCGAATTTGTCTCGGACGGCGTCGATGGCGACGGAGAGGTCGCGGCGGTCGCTGGATTGGGCTCCGCGGTCATCGATCTCGCAGAACAGGTCAGTCTGGATGCCGCCTTGGTGGTCGAAGTCGCTCATGCCGATGCCCGCTAAGCGAACATGCATGCCATCCTGCCAGATGTTGTCGAGCAGTTCGAGTGCAACCGCCACGAAGATGTTCTCATCGTCGGTCGGATGAGGCAGCCGGCGCTGTGCCGTACGCCCGCTGCCATACGAATACTTAAGCTTGAGCGTTACCGTGGCACCCGTCAGCCCCTGACGCGCAGACGGCGTCCCACTGACTCTCCCAACAGCGCAATCGCCGCCTCAATATCCCCACGCTCAGTCAAATCTTTAGCAAAGGTGCGTTCATTGCTGACCGACTTGACCTCGCGCTCTTCATCGAGGCTCGTGACTTCAGAGATTTCGAGTCCCAGCGCACGCTGCGCATGTGCTCGCCGTTGACGCCAAAAATAGAGGCCAAGGTGGATTCCGGTGCACGTGATAGCTCGCCGAGGGTGTAGATGCGCATGCGGCGCAGTCGCTCCTCGGCCGAGCGCCCGATGCCACTCATGGCAGATACCGGCAGCGCGGCCAAAAAGCGCTGCTCGGTTCCGGGGCGCACGATGGTCAGCCCAAACGGCTTATCCCGCTCGCTTGCGATCTTTGCGACCGTCTTGTTGCAGCCCACGCCAATGGAGCAGGTCACTCCCAGCCCTGCCACGCGGTCGCTTATACGCCGCGCAACCAGCAGCGGGTCTTCGGGCGCAAAGCGACCCGGTGTGATATCGATAAAGGCTTCGTCGATGGATACGCGTTCACGCGCGGGGTCTCGTCAGCGAGAATTGCCATGACCTGCGCGCTGACCTCACGATAGCGATCAAAATGCCCATGCGTCCAAATGGCTTGCGGGCACAAGCGCCGCGCCTCGGCCGAGGCCATGGCAGAATGCACGCCAAAGCGACGCGCCTCGTACGAACACGTGGACACGACGCCGCGCGACTCGCGTCTCCGCCCACGATGAGCGGCTTTCCGCGCCATTCGGGATGATCGAGCATCTCCACGCTCGCAAAAAATGCATCGAGGTCCATCAGCCCACCGCCGGACCCGTCCAGGGCGGCGGCGTAACGCCCGCAGCATCCTCATAACCGTATGTATGTTCGCGTCTTTCCATGTCATGAGTATACCGCGCAGCTCATGTGGGGTGCGTGGATGCGCTTGCAAATCGCGAATTCTTGTCTAAGATATGGATTTGCCCTCGACTACACCGAAGAAGTTGGTCTCACGGACTTCACCTGCCCGCGTCGATGGCGTATTATGTTCAACTGTTTGTTTGTAGTTGCAGCCTAAAGCTGCTTGGTTGGAGGAGTTTCCTTTGGCAGTCAAGATTCGCCTTGCTCGTCACGGCGCTAAGAAGCGTCCGTACTACCGTGTCGTCGTCGCCGATTCCCGCGCCCCGCGTGACGGTCGTATCATCGAGGAGGTTGGCCGCTACAACCCGATGACCGCCCCCAAGACCATCAACCTCGACCTCGAGAAGATCGCTGACTGGCAGTCCAAGGGCGTCAGCTCACCGACGCCGTCGCCGCTCTGGTCAAGGCCGCCAACGAGGGCGAGAAGACCGAGACCGTCGTCAAGAAGTCCAAGAAGCAGCTCGCCAAAGAGGCCGAGGCCGCTGAGGCCGCTGAGGGCGCCGAGGAGTAAATCGTGCCTGAGGTTGACGCTGCACAGCTCGAGGGTGAGGCAATGCTCTCAGATCGCATCGCCGATCTCGTCGAATATCTCGTTGTTCAGATCGTCGACGACCCGGATTCCGTGAGCCTTGAGGTCATCGATGGTGACGACGCCTCTACGATTGAGGTTTCGGTCGCCGAGGATGACGTCGCTAAGGTCATCGGCCGTCGTGGCCGTACCATTAAGCCATTCGCACGCTCGCCCGTGCACTGGCCGCTCGCCTCGACACTGCTGTCGAGGTAGAGGTTCTGGGCTAGGACCTTGAGGTCCCAGTACAAAAACATCGCCCGTGTGGTCAAGCCGCACGGAAGGAAGGGGGAGGTCCTCGCGCAGCCGCTGCGGGGGCTTCCTTCTGTATTAGAGCCGGGTATGCGCGTCGCCCTGACGCCGCCGGCGCTCAAGCGCGACCGCTTTTGCACGGTCGTGTCCGTCACCGATACGGGCGATGGCGATCTGGTCTCGTTTGAGGGCATTGACGACTTGACGGCCGCCGAGGGCATCACGGATGCTACGTGCTGGCAAATCGTGACGACTTTGAGCTCGATTCGCTCGACGCTGCCTATACCGACCTGATGGGTCGCGAGGTGGTCGACGAGCGCTTCGGTTTACTCGGCACGATCGTCGAGATCATGTCGACGCCCGCTAACGATGTTTGGGTTGTTGAGGGCGATCGGTATGGCGAGGTACTGATTCCCGTGATCGAGCAGGTCGTGCTCGATCTTCCCGACACAGGAACAATTTCCGTCCACGTTATGGACGGCCTGATCGATATGGACAAGTAGGGAGGACAACATGCTGATCGAGACCCTTTCGGTCTTTCCCGAGATGTTTGAGCCCGTCATGTCCACATCGATCTTGGGCCGCGCCCGCAAGGCCGGCCTTTTTGATTTTAAGGCGTATAACCTGCGCGACTGGACGCACGACCGCCATCGTACCGTCGATGACGAGCCGTACGGCGGCGGGCAGGGCATGCTCATGAAGGTCGAGCCTATTGCCGAGCCATCGAGGCCATCAGCTCCGAGGGTCCCAAGCCCACCGTAGTGTTCTTCACCCCCTGTGGCGAGCCTTTTACGCAGCGTGTGGCCGAGCGCCTGCTCAAAAGTGAGCGCCTGCTGTTTGTGTGCAGTCGCTACGAGGCGTCGACGAGCGCGCGTATGCGTATGCCGATGAGCGTCTGTCGATCGGCGACTACGTGCTCACGGGCGGCGAGCTTCCCGCTATGGTCGTTGCCGATGCCGTCGTACGCCTGATTCCCGGCGCCCTGGGCGACGAGATGAGCAACGTGGACGAGTCGTTCTCGACCGCCGAGGATGGAGGCCTGCTCGAGTACGCGCAGTATACCCGTCCTGCCGAGTTCAACGGCGAGGGCGTGCCTCCGGTGCTTGTGAGCGGCGATCACGCCAAGGTCGATGCCTGGCGTCGCAAGAACGCCATCGAGCGCACCTGCCGCTGGCGTCCCGACTTGATCGAGACGGCGCGGCTCACGCCCGAGGAGCGCGCTTACGCGCAGGAGATTCTTGACGCTTCGTATTCGCAGAGCGAGGAGTGAGAATGGTTCCATCGCAGCATTCCGCGTTGAGGGGCGCTTTTGAGTGGGTCGCGGTCATCGCGATCGCGCTCGTGGCCACCTTCCTGATCCGCACCTTTGTGGTCGAGCCCTTTGTGGTACCCACCGGCTCCATGGAGGACACGATCGAGATTGGCGACCAGATCCTGGCGCAAAAGGTGAGCCTCGAGCTCGGTCAGCCCGTCAAACAGGGTGATATCGTGGTGTTCCACAACCCCGATGCCACTTCCGAGCATGATGTTCTTGTCAAGCGTGTTATTGCCACGGCCGGCCAGACGGTCGACCTGCAGGACGGCAAGGTGGTCGTTGACGGCCAAGCGCTCGACGAGGACTATACGACGGGCATGAGCTGGCCGCTTTCGGTCCAAGCGCCTGGCGCCCAGGTGAGTTATCCCTACACCGTTCCCGACGGGTGCGTGTGGGTGATGGGCGACAACCGCGAAAACTCTGCCGACTCGCGCTACTTTGGTCCCGTCGATCGCTCTGATTTGATCGCTGTGGCGCTTGTGCGCTACTGGCCGCTCAACCGCATCGGCGCTATCGATTAAAAACCGCTATAGTACAGTACCTAACCGTGTATTCGTTTCGACGAGGGGATATTAGAGGCATGAACGCTTCATCGCTTTCCTTCCAAGACATCATCCTGCGCCTCCAGCAGTACTGGGGCGAGCAGGGCTGCGTCATTATGCAGCCCTATGACTCCGAGGTCGGTGCCGGTACCTTCCATACCGCGACCACGCTGCGCTCGCTCGGTCCCGCCGAGTGGCGCACCTGCTATGCTCAACCTGCCGCCGTCCCGCCGACGGCCGCTACGGCGAGAACCCTAACCGGATGCAGCACTACTATCAGTTCCAGGTGCTCATCAAGCCCTCACCGGTCAACGCCCAGGAGCTCTACCTGGGGTCTCTTGCCGCCATTGGCCTGGACCCCAACGACCATGACGTCCGCTTTGTCGAGGACGACTGGGAGAGCCCGACGCTCGGCGCTGGGGCCTTGGCTGGGAGGTCTGGCTCAACGGCATGGAGGTCACGCAGTTTACGTACTTCCAGCAGGTGGGCGGTATCGAGGTCGACCCCGTGCCCGTCGAGATCACCTATGGCCTGGAGCGTATCGCCATGTACGCCCAGGGCGTCAACTCGGTCTACGATCTGGTGTGGAGCTATCTGCCCGACGGCACGCCCATGACCTACGGCGACGTGTTCCTCGAGAACGAGCGCGAGTTCAGTGCCTATAACTTTGAGGTCGCCAACGTCGAGATGATGCGTCAGAAGTTTGACGACTACGAGGCCGAGTGCCATTCCTGCCTGGAGCGCAAGCTGCCGTTGCCGGCGTACGACTGTGTCATGAAGTGCAGCCACGCCTTCAACCTGCTCGATGCCCGCGCGCCTGTCCGCGGTCGAGCGTGCCAACTACATCCTGCGCGTCCGCGCCGTCGCCAAGGCGTGCTGCGAGCCTACATGGCCGAGGTCGCCGGAGTCAACGAGAATGCCGACCAGGAAGGCGAGGTGGCGTAAGCCATGGCAGACGCTAAGGATTTCCTGTTTGAGATCGGTACGGAGGAAATGCCCTCTGCACCGCTGAACAATGCCGTCAAGCAGCTTGGTACCATGATCGCCAAGGGTCTCGACGAGGCCGGTCTGGCCCACGGCGAGGTCCGTGTGATCTCGAGCCCGCGCCGCCTGGCTGCGCTCGTGGCTAACGTCGCCACCGCGACCGATGAAGTCCATGAGGTCAAGCGTGGCCCCGCGGCCAACATTGCCTTCGACGCTGACGGTAACGCCACCAAGCGCCCAGGGCTTTGCCCGCAAGTGCGGTGTGGCTGCCGAGGACCTGGTCCGTCGCGAGGACACTGACGGTCGCGAGTATGTGTTCGCCGAGAAGAACATTCCCTCCGCACCGGCTACGCCGATTCTGACCGCTCTGTGCGAGAAGACCATCGCCGGCCTGCAGTGGCCCAACTACCGCAGCCAGCGCTGGGGTCACGAGCATGCGACCTTTGTTCGTCCGGTCCGCTGGATCTGCTGCCTTTTGGGCGAGGATGTTGTGCCCGTGTCGTTTGCCGACGTGACGAGCGGCAACACCACGCGCGGTCATCGCGTACTTGGCCCTGGCGACCATGTTGTTGCCAGCCCCGCTGTTTATGAGCAGGTGCTCGAGGACGCCGGCGTGCTTTCTGCCGAGCGTCGTCGCGAGGCCATCCTTGCCGGCATCGCCGAGGTCGAGGCCGCTCGCCCCGGCTGTCATGTCGACACGCCCAAGAAGGTCTTCGAGGAGGTCATTAACCTCTGCGAGTGGCCGACGGTGCTCGTCGGTACCTTCGATGAGGAGTTCCTCAAGGTCCCGCACGAGATCATCTGCGAGTCCATGCTCACCAACCAGCGTTACTTCCCGATCTATGACGGCGAGGGCAAGCTCACGCGTGAGTTCGTGGTCGTCTCCAACAGCAAGCCCGAGAACGCCGAGCGCGTGATCGACGGCAACGAGCGCGTCGTGCGCGCCCGTCTGGACGACGCAAAGTTCTTCTACGAGGAGGACCTGAAGATTTCCCTCGACGAGTTCCGTGAGCGTCTGGCCAAGGTTGCTTCCAGGAGAAGCTCGGTAGCGTGCTCGCCAAGTCCGAGCGCATTGAGCAACTCGCGCTTGCCATCGCTCGCGAGGCCCATCTGGCGCCCACCTGGCCGCCGATGCCGCTCGCGCCGCGCACCTGTGCAAGGCCGACTTGGTATCCAACGCCGTCGTCGAGTTCACGAGCCAGCAGGGCGTGATGGGCGGTTACTACGCCACCGCGATGGGGGAGAACGACGAGGTTGCCCACGCCATTCGCGATCATTATCGTCCCCGCTTTGCCGGTGACGAGCTGCCCGAGGGCACCGCTGGCTGCATCGTGGCCTGCGCCGACAAGCTCGATACCATCGCCGGTATCTTTGCCATTGGCGAGCCCCCGACCGGCTCCTCCGACCCCTACGCGCTGCGTCGTGCCGCTATCGGCATCATCAACATCCTGCGCGACCGTCTGCCGATCGACCCCACGTCGCTCATCGACTTCGCCCTCGAGCTCTATAGCGAGCAGGGCATTGAGTTCGACGCCGCCAAGGTCGCCCAGCAGGTTCGCGACTTCTTCCATGGCCGCCTGGTGAGCATGGCCCGCGACGAAAAGATCCCGGCCGATACCGTTGCCGCCGTCTCCGCGGTGCACATCATCGCCCCGTCCGTCTTCTTCGCCCGCTGCGCCGCCCTCGACGAGGCCCGCAAGAACGACGCCGAGACGTTCGACAACCTTGCGACCGCCTATGCCCGCGCCGCACACATCTCCAAGCCCGAGCTGGGTGCGGAGTACGACCGCGGCCTGATGGGCGAGGTCGAGCTCGCGCTTGCCGATGCCTCCGAGCTGCTCAGACCGCTGTCGATGCCGCCCTTGCTGCCGAGGATTACCCGGCCGCATTTGCCGCCCTTGCCGCCCTGCGCGCGCCCATCGACCGCTTCTTCGATGAGGTCATGGTCATGGACAAGGACGAGCAGCTCCGCGATAATCGCCTTAAGCTGCTCAACCGCTTCGAGGCCGTTTTCTCCGGCATCGCCAACATCGGTGAGCTTGCCCGCAAAAAGTAAGCCAGCCTGCGCATAAGCGCTAAAGGAGCCCCGCATGGATTGCCCGGTCACCGCTCGTCCCACCGTTATCGTTATCTCCGACTCGCTCGGTGATACCGCTTGTGAGGTGGTGCTTGCGGCGTCCGGGCAATTTGATGAAGGGGCTTTTCTTCTCTTGCGCCTGCCCAAGGTGACCTCGGTGGAGCAGGTGGAGTCGTTTGTGGGCCCGCGCGTCGATGCCGACCATCGCGATATTGCCGTGTTCCACACCATTGTCGATCCGGCGCTTCGCGCCCGCGTGCTCGATTACCTGGCATGCTGCATATTCGTTCGGTCGACCTGATTGGCCCGACGCTTGCCGTGCTGTCGTCGCTCATCGGTGTGCCGCCCAAGGGCGTC
>ENA-OQER01001331-OQER01001331.1-human-gut-metagenome-genome-assembly--contig:-NODE-1331-length-12116-cov-2.376679_pt1 | contig 12116 bp, 16 predicted proteins | sample MGYA00242797_ERZ504639 | MGnify/ENA primary metagenome ERZ504639 (study PRJEB26092, sample SAMD00036306) | human gut metagenome | host: Homo sapiens | study: EMG produced TPA metagenomics assembly of...
GACCTCGTGATATGAAAGTCAAACAAGCAATAAGCTTCATGTATAGAGTAGCATAAATCATTCTAAATGTATAATTTTTTGACAAGGGAACACCCTTGTCTATTTGTCGTACTTAAAAAGCCTGCACTTATGAATCTAACTGAAACATAAAAAGAAAAGAGAAGTTAATATCAAAAAACGATACTAACTTCTCTTCATCGCCCTTAACTTAATGCCATTGGCCGTAAGGTCTGGGCATTTTTAATAAGTTCTAAATATCAGACATGCTGAATATTAGTTTTTATTAATTTTTTATTAGTTGTTGATAAGCTTGTCTGATTCGTTGTTCCAGCTATAAAGCTTTCTTATCTCTGCACCAACCTGCTCTGATGGATGCTCTGATGCAAGCTTTCTCATAGCCTTGAAGTGAACCTGTCCGCCAGCTTCGCTCATATCAAGTAAGAATTCCTTAGCAAATGTACCATCCTGGATATCTGAAAGAATCTTCTTCATAGCCTTCTTTGTATCCTCTGTGATGATCTTAGGACCTGTTATGTAATCACCATATTCAGCTGTGTTAGAGATAGAGTATCTCATACCTGCGAAGCCTGACTGGTAGATAAGATCTACGATAAGCTTCATCTCATGGATACACTCAAAGTATGCGTTTCGTGGATCATAACCAGCTTCGCAAAGTGTTTCGAAACCAGCCTGCATAAGTGCACAAACACCACCACAAAGAACTGCCTGCTCACCAAAGAGGTCTGTTTCTGTTTCTGTTCTGAATGTTGTTTCAAGAAGACCAGCTCTTGCACCACCGATACCAAGACCATAAGCAAGTGCCATATCAAGAGCCTTGCCTGTCTCATCCTGCTCAACAGCTACAAGACAAGGAGTTCCCTTACCAGCCTGGTATTCAGAACGTACTGTATGTCCAGGTGCCTTAGGAGCGATCATAGTAACATCAACGCCCTTAGGTGCCTTGATCAAACCAAAGTGAATGTTGAAACCATGAGCGAACATAAGCATATTACCTGGTTCAAGGTTTGGTTCAATATCATCCTTATATAACTTAGCCTGCTTCTCATCGTTGATAAGAATCATAATAATATCAGCCTTCTTAGCTGCCTCTGCTGCTGTAAATACTTCAAAGCCCTGCTCTTCAGCTCTCTTCCATGATTTTGATCCTTCATAAAGGCCAATGATTACATGACAACCTGAATCCTTAAGGTTTAATGCATGTGCATGTCCCTGGCTGCCGTAACCAATAATAGCAATTGTCTTGCCATCAAGTAAAGATAAGTTACAATCTGACTGATAATAAATCTTAGCTTCTGCCATTTTTAATATACCTCCGAAAGTAATAAAAAATATTTATTTTAAACTTGCAGCTCCTCTGGCAAGACCAGTAATACCAGTTCTTGCGAGTTCTGTAATTTTAAAACCATCAAGCAATTCAATAAACGAGTCTATCTTACTCTGACTGCCTGTAAGTGAATGATAAGTGAATTCTTTGCAACATCAACGATATTAGCTCTATATATATCTGCCATAGTAGTAATCTGCTGTCTTTCTTCTCTTGTACATAATACTTTGATAAGCACCAGCTCCCTGCATACAGACTCATCATGTGGAAGTTCTACGATTTCCTTAACATCTATAAGCTTACCAAGCTGCTTTTCAATCTGTTCAAGTACATCATCATCACCAGTTACTGTTATTGTCATTCTTGATAGCTTGGATCAAGTGTTTCACCAACAGTAAGGCTGTCTATATTGTAACCCCTGCGGCTGAATAATCCAGCTACACGGCTAAGAACACCTGATGAATTATCTACTAGAATTGAAAATACTGCTCTTCTCATATATTTTTCCTCCAAATCATTATATACGATAATATATTATCCGCCCATATAAATGCACTTTAGCGTATTACCATATAAAATCACACATTATTTTAGCAACTACCAACCTTGTTGTCAACTACAAGAGTTACACTTTACACTGCAAGAGTTACACTTTACACTACAAGATTCACACTATAATTGTATGTAGTTTTTTCTACGCATCCACAAAAAACACTTTAGCGCCAAGTTTTTTCTGCATCCGATAAATCATGTGTTGATATAATCAGTATCCGGTCTCCTATATTATCCATAATATAGCCTATCACCTTATTCTTCGTTGTATCATCAAGTCCTGCAAATGGTTCATCCATGACAACAATATCTGAATCTGCCATTATTGCACGCACTATCTCAACGCGCCTTTTCATTCCACACTATACTGTGCGCATGGCTTGTCAAGAAACTCTTCATCTATAAGATATCCCAGTTCCTGCTTTATCCTTTTTTTTATCACTATTGCGCCCAAGCACCATAGCAACATTTATAACAGGATTCAGATGTGGCACAAGGCTTGTCTCCTGAAACACCGCTGATGTCCTGTATCCACCATCAGTCATGACAGCTCCTGATTGAAAACTATATCCAGCCATTCCACTGTCTGCACTGACAAGTCCCAAAATAATATTTAGCAGTGTTGTCTTTCCTGCTCCTGATTCTCCCATAATGCAGCTTGGCTTTGATGAATCACATATTGCACTAAAGCCATCAAGAACGATGGTTTCATTGTATGTTTTTTTTATGTTTTTTAATTCAAGTTTTTTCATATTTATAAATTTCCCTGAAGGCATCTGTATATTACATTAAATATTTTAAGTATTATTTTTTCAACCAGCAGGCTCACTAAAATAATAACTATACTCCATGCAAAAAGCTCTGAGGACAACAGATACATCTTTGCATAGTACATGCTCGTTCCTATAGTATTCGATACAAGTCCTATTATTTCTGCTGATATACCTGCCTTAAAGCACATTCCAAGAGCAATCTTAAGCTGTGAAGAAAGATATGGATACACACCTGTCATATATATATATCTGAACCGGTTAAATGTGCTCATATTATAGACTCTTGCCATCTGTATAAGCTTTATATCTGTATTTTTTATTCCATCTGTAACTCCCGTAACCACCATGGGAATAACAACCATTGCCGATATTATGCGTGACACATTCTTAGAACCAAACCACATAAGTAAAAGTATGATAAATGCTGCTACTGGAAGTGCTTTCATAAGCTGGAGTGGTATTTCTATAAATTCAGCTATAAGCTATATTTTGCAGCACATATTCCAAGAATAACTCCAAAAACAATGCCTGCCATAAGACCTGTTCCTATATTTATCATGCTGTGCATAAGCGTAACATAAAACTGTTGTGATACAAGCATATTCATAATAGTTTTTAATACAGCAACAGGACTTGCAAGCAATAGCTCAAGTCCTGTCATCATACTGGCAAACTGCCATATTAAAAGCCATATAAGAACTATAACAATCCTTCTAATGTGCTTCATTGTCATCTCCTGTTTTATTGTTCTTAAAAACAAGCACCTTCTGAATCATCTTTCCTGATACTGATAATATCCTGAATGTATATCCTCCACACTCTGTTTCAAACTTTTCATTCTCTGATGGAATCTTGCCAAGCTTATATATCATATATCCGTTAATCGTATCTATATCCTCACAGTTAAACTTTATACCAAGCTTTTCTTCTATATCTTCAAGTGGTGTCTGACCATCCATCTCATATCTGCCCTCAGAAATCTGTTTTATCTGCACTTCCTCTTCATCATATTCATCAAGTATATTGCCGACTATTTCTTCAAGAATATCTTCCATAGTTACAATACCTGTAGTCTGTCCATACTCATCTACAACAACTGCAAAATGATTCTTCTTTGACTGCATTTCCTTAAACAACACACTTACGCTTCTTGTCTCAGGTATACAGAAAGGTTCAAACATAACCTGGTTCTTAACCTGATAAAGCTTCTTGTTTCTATCTTCCTCTTTAACATATACCTTAAGAAGATCCCTGATATGTAATATACCAATTATATTGTCTATATCCCCATCATACACTGGATATCTTGAAAAGCTCTCCTCCATAACAATGCCAAAAGCTTCACCAACAGTAAGTGCTGCATCAAGTGCAACTATATTCTTTCTATGTGTCATAACATCTTCAGCCTGTTTTTCGGCAAATTCAAAAATATTACCTATCATCTCGCTTCATTCTCTGCTATGACCCCCTGCTCATGGCTTTCATTCACCATATCCATTATTTCTTCTGTTACATCTTCATCTTTTTTTGATTTTCCAAACTTCTTAAGCAGTCCGGAAAACAATCCTTCATTTCCTTCCGCGGGATGACCCTCGTTCATAATCTGTAAAATCCTTTCATCTTAATCTCTATTCTTGCGCTGTCTTTTGCGCATCTTAAGTTTGTGCGTAAGCACAAATCTTGCGTGTGAAAAATCTTATTTTTCACACTATTATTAAATAAATATTAGTACTACAATCGCCACTAGGATATCACATACTTATCACAGCAGTCAATAATCATATGTATTTTAGCCATTAATTTTATCACCAAAACCTGCACGCACATCATCTGTGATTCATTTCAAGGCTTACACTTAACGCTTTATCCACCTGACCTATGATATCATTATCAAGGTGACATACTTTATCCTTTAGTCTTTTTTTATCTATTGTACGAAGCTGTTCTAAAAGTATAACTGAATCCTTCACTATATTATAATGGCATGCATCTATTTCAACATGTGTTGGAAGCTTTGCCTTATTCATCCTGGATGTTATCGCCGCACATATAACTGTCGGACTATGCTTGTTGCCGGTATCGTTCTGTATAATAAGCACTGGCCGTATTCCTCCCTGTTCTGAGCCTACTACCGGTCTTAAATCAGCATAAATATATCTCCACGTTTGATTACCATTATATCACACTCCCAAAGCATTTACTTAATCGATTATACTTAAAGTATTGCCAGGTTTCTGTTGTTTATTCACACGTGTTTTCTTAAAGTAAATGTGATAATAATACTGGTATGTTTTTTATAATATCTCCTGCAACCATGGAATATCTGGTTTTTTCATCTGCCGCCTTATCTCCTGCAAGACCATGTATATATACACCAAGCTTTGCCGCTTCAAAGCAATCCATCCCCTGTGCCATAAGTGAGGTTATCATTCCTGAAAGCACATCTCCTGAACCACCTGTTGCCATTCCGTCATTACCTGATATATTAATATAAATATCTTTTCCGTCTGTAACCACCGTTCTTGCATCCTTTAACACACATATACAGTTATGTTCACGTGCATAGCTGACTGCCGTCCCTGTTATATCTGCTTTTATATCCGCTATGCTTTTTCCTGTCAGTCTTGACATTTCTCCTATATGTGGCGTAACAACAACATTATTTCCACGAAATGTTATCTGCTCCTCCACTGATATGTTAAGTGCATCTGCATCAAAAAGTCTTTTCTTATCAGTCTTTCTGCTATATATCTGACATACTTAATGCCATATCACATTTAGAAAGTCCGGGACCTATACATATTGCATCTGACCATATGACTGATGCCTCCGGTTCTAAAAACTCCCCATCACTATATATATCAAGAAGACATTCAACATTATTATTAAGAACGATATTCCTGTTATCACTGTGTGTTATAAGCTTCACAAGCCCTGCACCCATCCTGTATGCTGCCTGTGATGCCAGGACTGCCGCCCCACCATACTGCTTTGAGCCAGCAATAATCAGTGCTTTTCCACAGCTGCCTTTGTTACTGTCAGGCTTTCTTTTAATAATATTTTTTGCTGCATCTGACTCTTCATATACATATTTATTCCTTGGCATATCTTTATATTCAGCAAAACCTATATCAGCCGTTATAAGATTTCCACAATAAGCTGCTCCTGGATAAAGCAGCTGTCCCACCTTTCTATAACCAAATGTCACCGTTGTATCTGCCTTAACCGCACATCCTAAAACCATGCCGCTCGTTGCACTTATGCCTGAGGGAATATCAACAGCTGTAACATAAGCACCTTTACTATGTGCTTTATTAATATTATCCACTATACAGGCAGCTTTTTCCTTAAGACTCCCTGATAACCCGTTTCCAAAAAGAGCATCTACTATAACTCCATAACCAGAAAAATCCGGGTCATCAATACATTGTATGCCCAGATTTCTTATTATGTTCAATTGTATTCTATATTCCTGTGTTGAATGTCTTCCTTCATTCAAAAAAACGTCAACCTTATAACCTTTTAGAAAAAGCTGTCTTGCTATAGCCAGACCATCAGCACCATTGTTTCCACTTCCACATATACATATAATACGTACCCCTGCTGTTTTATCAATCTGCTCCAATATGTGTCCTGTAACTGACAGCGCTGCCCTTTCCATAAGAACAACAGATGGAATTCCAACACCAGATATGGAATATTCATCAACCTTCTTCATCTCATCTGCATTTAATATATACTTCATAAGCACATGCACCAAGCCTTTCAGTCATGTTATTCTGTTTCCTGCGTTCCCTCGTTGATTCTGTCAACAGCACTGCAGTTTTCCGGTCCAATGATATCATGGATCAAGGAATACATATTCTCATTGTTAGTTTCCTTATCCTGCTTTATAAGAATATTCTTCTTAAGCTTAACTCTTGTAGCATCTATCCACTTGTTAAGCACCTCTATATCTTCATGATTAGAATTCATCTTACTATAGCATACCTTAAGTGTCTCTGTTAAAAGTCTTTCATTAGCCCTTGCCAGTTCTCTTGGTAGTTCCATCAGTTCATCCTCAAGGTTAGCTATCTTGTCCTTTGACTCCTGTATAAGTCTCTGGTTCTGGTTCATAACATGTTCTCTGTTATCACCATCACTCTCCATATTCTCAACAACATCATTAATCAGCTGTTTTTTTAACTTCTTAATATCCTTGATATCAGTATTAAGCCTGCCTTGTTTTTTTAACAGTTCATTAACCTGCTTTTCCCAATAGGCTATTTCATCAGTTTTTATCTTATCATTAACAAGATGATACCATCTTTCATCCAGTGTTAGAATAGGAATATTCGTAAATACCCCATTATTTTTTAATGAATCATACGTAATCTCAGACATTAACAATCCCCCTTAGTAATTCAACGTTCATAAAAACACGAGAATATTCTAGCTTTTTATTCTGGAATTATCAACTAATTTTTATTGGCAATATTATATGAAAGCCTCATAAGACTTTCTGACAGATGAACATTTTCAACAATAACATCATCAGCAAGATTAAGGTCTGTGTGTGCAAAATTCCATATAGCCTTTATTCCTGCATCTGCTACACGACGGCCTATTTTTCTTGCTGCTTCTTTAGGAATCGTGAGTGCAGCTATCTCTATGTTATTATTCTTTATAAAATCCTCCAGCTTATCCATCATCATTATACTTATATCATCACGTATGACCTGGCCTTCAAGCTCTGGATTGCTATCAAACACACCACGCACTACAAATCCTCTTTTTTCAAAGTCAGCATAGTTAATGATTGCCCTGCCAAGATTACCAGCGCCAATAATAATCATATAATGTTTTCTGTTTATTCCAAGGATCTTTCCTATCTCGTCATATAGATATTTAACATTGTAGCCGTAACCCTGCTGGCCAAAACCACCAAAATTGTTAAGATCCTGTCTTATCTGTGATGCTGTAACCTTCATCTTGGTACTTAAATCCTTAGATGATATTCTCTGCACGCCGCTCTCTATCAATTCGCCCAGATATCTGTAATATCTTGGCAATCTCCTTATAACGGCTGATGATATTTTCTTACTGTCTTCCATAACTATCCTCTGTTTCTATCAAATTACATTTTATAATCCGGTAAATGCCCTGCATAAGCATTCATTATATGTTATCCTGATTCTTAAGTGGATAACAAACGCTCTGTTAATTATATAACAATTCCCGGATTATGTCAAAATGCAAAAACCCATCATCATATTTTACAAAACTTTTTTATCCAAGAACCCTCTTAGCAATATCTACCGACTCCTTGGCATCCTTTGAATAAAAATCAGCATGTATCTCCTCTGCGTACTCTGGTGTGAGCACTGCTCCACCAACCATAACCTTGCAGTCAAGATTATTCTCATGGATAAGCTCTATAGTTTTCTTCATAGATACAAGTGTTGTTGTCATTAGTGCTGACAGCCCACAAAGCTTTGCATCATTATCTCTTATTGCATCTACAACTGCCTGATACTCTACATCTTTACCAAGATCTATAACCTCATAGCCATAGTTTTCAAGCAGAACCTTTACTATATTCTTACCTATATCATGGACATCACCCTTAACTGTTGCTATAACTATCTTACCCTTGCTTACAGGAGCATTATTGCTCATAACCATATGCTTTCTTATAACCTCAAAGGCACCCTGTGCTACTCCTGCTGCCATAATAAGCTGTGGAAGGAATAGTGTGCCCTTTTCAAATTCTTCACCTATCTTATCAAGTGCCGGAATAAGAGCATTATTTACAATATCCATTGAATCCATAGTTGAAAGCAGCTCCTCTGTTATGGTGGAGCCTTCATTCTTTAAGCCCTTCTCCACAGCATAAAACAGATCATCACATGTGTAGCTTCCCTTTTTATCTTTAAGATTGATATTGCCTGCTGCTCCAGAATTCTGTTCTTTTCTCCTGCTGATATATTTCCTGCATTGCTACGCTCATATTCATAGGATTGATTTTACTTACATCAGGCATAGATGCATATGCCCTTATATAATCAACTGAATTCTTATCTATGTTGGCAAGAAGTTATATGCTCTTACTGCACCCATCATCTCATATACGTTAGTTGATGATTGCAAGATCAAGTCCGCTCTGCATGGCCATAGTAAGGAATATATGATTGACAAGCACTCTGTTAGGAAGTCCGAAGGATATATTAGATACTCCAAGCACTGTTCTTAATCCCAGCTCATGCTTAACTGTATGAAGTGCATTAAGTGTCTCCATAACTCCCTCCTGCTCTGCAGAGGCAGTCAGTGTAAGACAGTCTATATATATGTCCTGCTTAGGAATACCTATAGCCACAGCCCTGTCCATAATCTTCTTAGCTATGGCAACTCTGTCCTGTGCTTTTTTAGGTATACCATTCTTATCAAGTGCAAGACCTATTACTGCCGCTCCATACTTCTTTACTATCGGAAGAATGTTATTAAGTGATTCTTCTTCACCATTGACAGAGTTAACTATAGGCTTGCCGTTATATATCCTCAAAGCTGAATCAAGCACTTCAGGAATAGTTGAGTCAAGCTGTAAAGGCACATCAACAACGGACTGCAAAGACTTAACTGTATCTATCATCATCTGTCTTTCATCTATTCCAGGCAGTCCTACATTAACATCAAGTATATCTGCTCCTGCTGATGTCTGTTCAAGTGCCTGTCCTAATATATAATCCATATCATTATCAATAAGTGCCTGCTTAAACACCTTCTTGCCAGTAGTTGATTCTTTCTCCTACTACTCTTGGCTGGTCTACTATAACGGTATTCGTAGCAGAACATACAGCTGATGGAATAACTATCGGAGCCTTTATAGGATTGCCTCTTTTTTAAGCATATCTGCCAATGCGCTTATGAATTCAGGTGTTGTTCCACAGCAGCCACCAAACACCTTTATTCCATATTTTCTTAGGTCCTTCATAAACTCTGCAAACTGTGCTGCATTAACATTGTAAAGATTCGTAACCGGATCTGGAAGTCCTGCGTTAGGCTTAACTATAACCGGAAGGTTAGTCCATTGTGTAAGCTCTGCTATAACAGGTTCAAGCTCCTTAGGTCCAAGTGAACAGTTTACACCAAGAGCATCTACTCCAAGTCCTGCTGCTGTAAGTGCAAATGCTGATATCTGGCATCCTGTAAATGTACGCATATTTTCTTCAAATGTCATGGTAGTCATGACTGGAAGTGAGCTGTTTTCTTTAGCCGCAAGCACTGCTGCCTTAACATCAAGCAGATCTGTCATAGTTTCAAACACAACAAGATCGGCACCTGCTGCTTCGCCTGCCTTAACTATTTCAGCATACATCTCATATGCTTCCTCAAAACTGAGTGTTCCTGTAGGTTCAAGCAGCTGTCCTATAGGTCCAACATCAAGAGCTACAAGTGCCTCTGGCTTGACATTATCACATGCTGTTCTTGCATTCTTAATACCAGCAGTAACAAGCTCATGAACTGAATGCCCACATTCCTCAAGCTTATATCTGTTTCCTCCAAATGTATTGGCATATATGATATCTGAACCAGCATTAAGATACTTTTCATGTATAGATATAAGAAGCTCTGGCTGCGTAATATTTAACATCTCTGGTGTTTCACCCATCTTCATGCCTGCAGCCTGCAGCATCGTTCCCATACCGCCATCAAGGATCACATAATCCTTCTTTAAAAGTTCTTTAAGCTTATTATCCATTGCAATGTCCTCCTGATTCCCTGAAGCTGCATGTACCTTTGAGATTACATGACATGCATCCCTTATTCTTTGCACTTACTTCTCCTGTAGTAAGTCCTATAACCGCCGTAACTGACTTTGTTGGCACCATCATATCAGTTTTCCCTACATTAAGTCCTATAAGCCTTGGTGCGTTAAGCACCTTTAAAAACTCCCCCTGCTGTGATAATGGAAGATCCCCATATCCTATGCCAAAACGAAAGGTCTGGTTATATTCCGGAAGTTCTTCTTTTATGATAGCTTCTAACTTATCGCATACCTGCTCTATTGCGGCACTTGCGAGACTGTCTGAAACAACGGCCTTTGCAAGATCCAAAGTCTGCATAATACGGAGCATTCTGTCTATTCCCTCAGATAATGTAACTGCTATAAGTGCTGCCCTGTCACATCCCTTAAGATGTTCTTTTATTGAATTACCTCTAAGTATAAGTCCTGTACCATCTAGCTCTACGCCATCAGCAGTCTGTGTCACTCCTGTAACTCTATAGGTATATCTTGGAACTGCTGCCTTGATAACCTCTGCCTCACACTCATCTATAAGCATGTTTACTGTATCATCAGCACTGATTCCCTTATATCCCAGATATCTTAAGACTTCCTTACGGTTTATGCGCTCAAGCATAATCTGCTTTTTCATCAGAATGCTCCTTTCTTTTTATCTGTCTCTGTTTTTCTTAGCTCTGTCTTTACCCTTATGCTTTGACTTCCATGGCTCTTGCCACGTGTCTGGTTAGCTTTTTCCATATTAACACGACGTCCCTTTATAAGAACGTTATCATTCATGGCCTTAAGCACCTTTTCAGCATGAATAGCTGGTACATCAACAAATGTATAATTATCCATCATATCTATGGCACCAACAAGCTTTCCTGGCATTCCTGACTCTCCAGCAATAGCACCAAGAATATTAGATGGCTTTATCTTATCTTTCTTTCCTATATTTATGAAGAGTCTTACCATTCTTGAATCATCTCTGTCCATATCGAAGTGGAAATCCTCTACCTCATCTACTCTGTCAAGAGTATCCCCGATAAGCATTTTAAGAAGTGCTGCTGCCATGTCCATAGATGTATATTCTTCCTGGTTGACATGTTCCTCCACAAGATTAACCATATCTGTAAGGCCGCCCTCTTCAATAGTCTGCTTAATCTTATCAAACATATTATCAAGCTTTGTATTCTTAACATCATCAAGTGATGGAACTGGCTTGGCAAGTATCTTAGTCTTACAGTATCTTTCTATATCCTTAAGCTTATATACTTCCTTACCACTTATGAAAGACAGTGCCATGCCTGACCTTCCAGCACGTCCTGTACGTCCTATCCTGTGTACATAATATTCTTCATCCTGTGGTATGTCATAGTTAAACACCATGTCAACATCATCAACATCAATACCTCTTGCTGCAACATCAGTAGCTATAAGAATATCTACATTTCCACTTCTGAAATCATCCATAACTCTGTCTCTTTGCTGCTGCTTCATATCTCCATGTATTCCATCTGCAAAATATCCTCTGCCCTTAAGTTCAGCTATGAAGAAGGAAGAAGATTGGATATACCCAGACTTCCGCCATGCTGACCGAACTGAAAAGACAGGAGGAGTTTGCTTTTTTGAAAGCAGCAGATTCCATTGCCTTACAGCAGTCTCTGCGGGATCTCGACCGGAG
>ENA-OQER01001332-OQER01001332.1-human-gut-metagenome-genome-assembly--contig:-NODE-1332-length-12096-cov-2.765979_pt1 | contig 12096 bp, 15 predicted proteins | sample MGYA00242797_ERZ504639 | MGnify/ENA primary metagenome ERZ504639 (study PRJEB26092, sample SAMD00036306) | human gut metagenome | host: Homo sapiens | study: EMG produced TPA metagenomics assembly of...
CCCACGAATTTCAATCCACGCTCTCCATGAGGAGAGCGACTACGTGTCGGCATAAGCACAGTCCTTGCAAGTCCACATTTCAATCCACGCTCTCCATGAGGAGAGCGACCACCGTCACACAACAGTCCGGCGTCTACCGGATCGATTTCAATCCACGCTCTCCATGAGGAGAGCGACCGCCACTCCCTGCACTGTTTCCTGGACGAGTTCGCATTTCAATCCACGCTCTCCATGAGGAGAGCGACCTACGCACATACAACTCGTGCAATTTCCAGTACGTATTTCAATCCACGCTCTCCATGAGGAGAGCGACCTTGTTATCATCCCTTGTGATGGCGAAATACGATTTCAATCCACGCTCTCCATGAGGAGAGCGACCGGCCACTACGGTGCACCCAACGTTTGAATACCTATTTCAATCCACGCTCTCCATGAGGAGAGCGACAGTGCAGCTGGACATTTTTGTCCGCTTTTTGAGACGCAAGCCAGCTGCCTAGCTTTAAGCATATCAAACAACACCGCCGATACGACGAACAACATGTCTAAAACGAGCAACTGGCTTTCTGTCTCATTTTAATGTCCATTATTTAGTTTTCAAAACGCCCCACGAAAATCACAATTCGGATTTCGATAGTTTTTCAGGTGCGAAAGACGTCCCTTATCATGAGCGCTTACACTTCGCACAAACACCATTCCAAGACCGGCCACCTTGCCGAAAACACAATACTGCTGGCTAGAAAACACACTCTGAATACCGGACGGCACACTCAAACGCTCAACCCAGCATACCCCACACCATATCGTTATGGCACCATGCCATTTTGCCTGTGCTATATCATCATCACATCATTAACCGGCAAACTCCGTTCACGTCCATAATGCTCAATCCTATCCGCATATCGAGCGCCAAGTTTATAAAAGCGCAGGCTGTCCTCATCGGTATTGGCAATCTTCAGCAAATCGTGCACCAACACCAGATAATCGGAAGGACTCACCGAGCATTCGAAAACACTGTTCTGCACACGCTGTCCGTATTTCATGCATATCTTCGCCACCAAACGAAGACGACGCTTCCCCTCAGGGGTTTCCGTACTCACATCGTACGCAACCACAACCATCATGGTTTTTCACCTCCAATAACGTATCACCACGAATCATCGCATACCGCCACACACAGCTACGCACCTTTTACTTCCACATAAATGGCGGGTAATCATCAAGATCACCCCGCAACGATCGAGCTAGCAGCAGCGCTTGCACATACGGAACCAACCCCCATGAAATTTTTTCTTGCAGGAACGGATGAAGAATCTGATCGCTCTTCTTTTTCTGCCACGCCGTAAGCACTTTCTTCCGCCCGGAATCAGACAGCAGCACACCACCATTCTCCCGTATTTCAAAATCCCCCGGCTTAACAGCGCCTGTATTAACCAATGTCAGCACAAAGCGGTCAGCCAACACCGGGCGAAACTCTTCAACCAGATCCAATGCCAGAGAGGCTCTCCCGGGCCGATCCGTATGCATAAAACCAACATACGGATCCAGCCCCACGCCTTGCAAAGCCGCAATGCAATCATTCGTCAATATGGAGTAGCAAAAAGACAACAATGCATTTAGTCTGTCCAGCGGAGGCCTCCTCGACCTATTGGTGAAAAAGAAATCATCTTTATTCTTCAGACCAAATCGTCAAAAGCGTAGAAATAATCTTTGGCAGCAAGCCCTTCGACACCCCTCAACTCATCAACCGTCAAACTTTTCCGAGCTTCTAACAATGCCGCCGACAATTTGCCGCTCTGCTCGGCAAGTCGGTCAATATTTACCCGCAAAGCATGATCACGTTTCGTACGTTCGAGCACCCATTTCGCATTGTAAAGTTTTCCAACAATGAAAGATTTCGCGTAACACAAAGATTTTTGTTCGTCATCCGCGACTCGAAATTGTTCACGGCGAAGTAGCACATTACGATTCTCCTCCCCTAACACGGAACAGTAATAATGGCCTCTCGGTGAATAGAATGCCATAGAAACGCCCAGTTTGCCGCAGCGCCCATAAGAGCAGGCGAAGCACCCTTATACGAGAAACACATGATTCCCTCAATTGACCGTAACGGCACTTTCGCCAAGGTTTTGTCATTCTGATGAATCACAACATTGTCGTTCTCCAAAGCAAGATAGGCATCTTCCGTCATCACAAACAGCGTGTTTAACAGCCGCTTCATCACTCCCCGCTTTCCTTGAGCCGTTCTTCGATATATGCTTTTGCCGATTTCACCTTCCGTAATTCAGGCAGGCACAAATCCCGTAGAGAACATGACGAACACGATCTGGTCTGTTTCACTTTAGGAGTCCATCCGCGGGAGAAAAGATCATGCATTTGCAAGAAGTCAGCTTCGACCATGTTGCGAAGATCTTCGTCCAATTTTACCCGCTCACGACGTTTTGTCTGTCGATAAAACAAAGCACCTTCAGGAATATCACACGCGAGCATTTCTTCCAAGCACATCGCTTCCGCGCATAGCTGTAAACGATCAGCATCAATCGTTTTGGATTTGCCGTGTTTGTATTCAATCGGATATGGCAACCACAATCCGTCTCTTCCGTGAAGCGGAACACCATCATTAGACTTATGGAATTCCACAACATCACAGGCTCCAGTTATGCCGAGCGCTCGCGAATAGACTCTCAAATCCCGCATGATCAGCGTATCGCCGCGAGATTCAGAAGCCGCATAATCGTGGGCGCGTTCATGTTCCAGATGCCCAGCTGTGGTCAAATAATTCTCTGACCACAGCTGTTCGATATGGATAAGAGCCACTGTCGTTTGCAGAATGAGAAATGCTGGATGCCCGAAAGGGCCAGCCAATCTTCTTCCGGATATCCTTCTGGCCCTTTCATGCAACACCCCTTACTCTCTCAATTCCAAACGCTTCAGCGTCCTTCAATCACTTCGTACCGCAAGTCGGGAATAGAAGATCCATTCACTGCCACCGTTCCGTCCACATTAACGGAAACGGAACGATGAACTTTGGCGGAAGAGTATTGCCCTGACTTGCTGTTGTGCGTGAACCACACAACGTCCAACACTTCCATGGACCCCGCAGGACGAGCCGAACTTTCATCATTCTCAAACAACGTGACGAGAGCTTCCTTGATTTTTTCGGCGTCTTCTGCAGTAAACCCGGTTTTTCGGCAAGCTGTGCTGATGCTGCCATACGTCGCATACACCGCACGGCCGGAAACACGGTATTTCATTCCCATGGTATCGGAGGATTTCTTACCGGTGTCCGTGGTTTCACTGTTCACTGACTTAGTGATCTGCACGTCGTCAATGGCGATGGGTTCAACCGAGAACGCAGCCTGAATGGAAACCGGACCGCGCACGCCCAAGGAACTTCGTCAACATCCTTAGCTTTTTTGAATGCGAATACTTGTCCGAACGCACGTACGTCAAGCCACTGTTCGCACACTTTCTGGAACACCAGGTTCTTCTGTTTCTGCTCTTCTTTCGGCAAGGTTTTCAAATATGTGTTGAAACGGTCCGACAATGATTTTGCGCCGTCATCGGAACGGTCATCGGACTGCACGAAAATCGTTTCACCAGCATCTTGCAGGCGATTGCGAATCTTCCTTTTCAGTGCAACGTCAGAAACCTCGCCCAGCCCTTCCGATGTGGTTCGTGGACGATTGCCATTCAACGGATCACCATTAGGATTGGCATTATTAGACGCAAAAACGACTGCGAAATCAATCTTGTTTTCCAAAGCTGCCATGATATGACTCCTTAACTTTTTCTTTGATAATCAACGTCGATAACTTCAAAAACTAAACACTAGTTTTCTTTGCTCTTCTGGGATGCTTCTTGCGCTTTACGCATAGACTCCCTTCGCTGGCATGAATAACCGAGCAGAAAGAGCGGTGAAAGTGCACGGTTATCTTCGAAGTCTCCTTCTTTGAAAAGCGCCATGACCTCATCCACGCTGTTCTGGAACCAGGGCGCGCCATTCGCCGATTTCAGGTAGGGCATCAGTTGCTTCCACAGCGTTCCCCATGTTGTAAACGGCTTTGCGACGAAATTGCTCATGAGCTTAACGGCATTGGTCGGACGGGTGTCACTGATTCCTTGCTTATACAGGACACCGTTTTCAAAGCGGTCCGCGAGTGCCAGCAATCTCCCGTATAAGTAGTCGCGGTCATTTCGTGTTGGTTCAAGGTACATGGATATCGTGTCCTCCTGTTTGTTTTGCTTCCTCGCGTCGTCAATGTAATGTTTTTTCCATAGGCTGCATGCGATTTCAAAATCTCTTAGCCATGCTCCTGGAGCGTCATATCCCATAGGTTTAGTGACTCTGTGGTATGTGGCGTCCAATATGAAGCGGGGAAGCGATTCTCCTCCGAACATGCATTCTATAAGCTGCTTTTTCGTGTTTTTCGCAAAACGTTTATAGGCTTTGCTGCTTCTGTCTGACACGTCATATGCGCAGCTGATGATGTCGGCAAATGGTGGCGCACCTTCATATGCGACAAACTTCTTTTTTTTCTTTGTCGTACATTTTCAACGGCCATGCCGCATCAACATGCCACCGCAGGATACTTTCGACATATTCGTGTTTTGAAAGTTCACGATAATATGTAACGCTCAAACGCTGATGTCGCCGCATCCAGAATGACAATCATCATTGGGTCGCATGCTTTTTGAGTTTGTTAGCATTGCCATATCCGCGTAGTACCTTCGAAAAAACTTGTGCGTATTGAAAGTTTGTTGCGGTCAGCGCATCTGCAATATCGTTGCGGGGAGCTTCCGGCTCGTCCACATCCGATGAGACAAAGAGCCAAAATCATAAGAACCTTCCTGAGGGTCAAGCTTCGGCTTTTCGTTGGGGTTTTTCACCGAGCAGATGACTATGGCCTGGGTATCGGTAATCGTTCCATGATTATTGACCAACCATTGCAGCGTCGAATGTATCTTCTGCGATGTTTCACCATCGACTTGCAAAGCCTCCTCTTTGGATGCGAAGCGCCCTCGATAGGTGAAATTCGTTGAATCGTTTGCCGATAACAGTTTGGCGTTGCCATTTACGCTGACAATTTTCTTAGGGAAGTTCAATATCGGAGCATATAGGTCCTCTCCGAACATATCCTTCCCTTTTTTCTGTCGATCATGGTACAAATAAGAAATCCATTGCGCCTGTATATCGGGATCGTTCGAGACATCTGAGTTTTGCAGCCCAATTTCAACTTCGAAGCAAACACCTGCTTTCCGGTCTTTTTCGGTTATTTCCACATTGAATCGAGCGGCTTCTTCGCTGATGCTGTGTTCCGAGACGCATCGATAGATGGCATTAAGTTTGACGTTGTCGCCTTTCCAAGCGGCAAGCTGCTCCAAATACATGGAGGTTTTCTCCTTGTCGAAATGCAAGTCGAGATATTGGAGCTGATCAAACAGAGGATGCGGTACCGGCTTGATGGTGCGTCCCATGGAACTTTCTGTGCACGGGATAACAATCGTTTGTTTTTCCCTCAGAAGCCGTAGTATCTCACCATTCTCGTTTACCCCTAGCGTCAATAGTGTCGGAAGTGTCGTATGCCCCGGAGGAATCAAGGCTTTCCTAATGTCAAGCGTAGAACCGTCGCCACTTCTCGGAATTTTTCCGGCGGCGTTGTGCACAGATTCGTTGATAAGCAACAGATTGTTCGACAGGCTCATCACTCACTCCTCTCCCACCGGCTGCAGATTGCTCCCCAAAGCGAATTCCTTGACGCTCTGGTTTTCCTGATAATTCGTCCATCCAATTTCGTGGATTCCGGACGCTCAAATTCGATGATGCCGTCGGACATAACAGGCGACCAGAATCGGGCGATAAAATCGTGGTCCTCGTTTTCATCCGGATACGTGAATCCATGGAACATGTATCCCATATTCCACTCGCCATAACCGTCATAAAACCCTTCGCCAGATCCGAACTCACATGGTTCCACATACCCCTGGCACTCGCGCGTCCCCAAGAATATGTCTCGGCGACCGCCTTTCTGAACGGATCTCAAGGCGATATTATGATGTTTGTTTTCGTCGCGGTCAGCGACAAGATCTTCACGCTGATCATTCCATTCGAAATGAGCCAAAACCTGATAACGCACGTCTTGAGATACGTGTAGTACGAAAGATCATTGCCACCGCTCATTTTGATGGGTCGAATTCCCTTTCCTTCAGTCTGAACTCTGTTCATCACACGAACAGCGTCAATAACCCACATAAAAGTTGGCTTCCAATAGATGCTTTCCGTAATGCCTTTCAAAGCTTGGTACGTTGGCACCTGATACGAAAATTTCTCACCCCCAACACGTGTTGCTGCTTCCGAGAACAACGCATATCTGCCTGATACCTCATATTCAATTGAGTTGCGATGTCGTTGCATATAACTCCTTCGTTAATCGTTCCCTCAACCAGCCACTGTCAATATAGCACATTTTACACTTGTTGTACATAGAACTCTTTGAGTGTTTCTCAATCAACAATCAACCAGTTATTCTTGTATAAGTAGGTTTTCCTACTGTCGCCACATTCATGCGTGGATTGAAAATATGTACAACATGCGTATTTACCAAACGAAACTCTCCTGCAGATTCCCATCGACCTGCAGGAGAACCACTGCCCTTTCATATCATCAACAGAGACATGTCCGTCTCTGTCACCACGCCATATTCGCCTTTGTAATAATCTCCATTCAGAACGCAAATATCGAAATCCTCGCTAGCATGGAAATCGCATGTTTTTCGTTCAAAATCTTGTATTCGTAATCGAAAAGGGAAACCGTGTATTCCTGTAGCCGCCGCAGAATCGCAATCTTCTCCCTCAACTCACCGTGGCCCAACATATCCAGTAATTCCATCGCATTGCCATAGGGAACCACAACATTGTGCGTGATTTTCGGAATCACACGATATTCATTGCCGACCGTTTTGAACGCCTGGGCAAAAAACGGATTGTATCTCTCCCCCATCGTATTGTTCTCGAATTGCTTACGTTGGCTTTCGTTGTATGCCAGCAACTCATAAATCGTTTTTCCAGCGTTTTCCTTTTTCCAAAGCGGACCATCCAGCAAACTATTGCCGCCATCTCGATCCTCACTTTGAAGCAGCATGCCATAAAACTCATTGAGCATGCCAGTAGAAAGCAGATCAGCATCAGGATGCTCACCCATAATCTGCAAAGTGAGCTTTTTGCCTCTGTGAATCTCTGGAAGATAGTCCTTGAACCTTTCCTCACCTTGCAACGGATAGACATACACATCCTTGATTTCTTTCGATTCACCATTCCTGTTGCACCTGCCAGCCGCTTGCATAATGCTATCCAGACCAGCCATCGCCCTGACTACGCATGCGAACGAAAGGTCCACTCCCGCTTCGATAAGCTGCGTGCTTACGCAAATCACCGGCTTGGAATCATGAGGATCAGTTAACACCTTTATTCTCGCTAACTGGTCTGCCCTATGTTTGCCACACATGGCAGTACTCAAATGAATCAACTCAAACTGCCCGTCAGCATTGAGCTCTTGCAACACTGATACATTTTGCGCGCTTCACTCTTCGTGTTGACGATAGACAGACAATTGCCGTTCCGAAGTGCCTGCTCATATATGATGTTCGCAAGTTCCTCGCAACTCTTGCTTTCCTGTGAAGCAATAATCCGGGTACGCTTGAGCTTCTCTTCGTAACCATCAGTATTGTCGATAAGATCAGGCTCGTCTGACAGACGCAGATTCTTTCGCGCCGTTCGTTCCAATAAAGGCTGCGTAGCTGAGCACAGCAGAATAGTCGAGTCCAATATCGTCGAAAGAAAACTCACAACTTCATTAAACGGATTGATGATATTCAATGGAAGCGACTGAATCTCATCAAAAATGATGACGCTATTGGCCATGTTGTGGAATTTACGAAGTTTCGTACCACGCGCCGACATAACCGTTTCCAAGAATTCGACCATCGTAGTCACGATGATCGGATTATCCCAACGTTCAGACGCCAGTTTACGTTGACGTTCCTTCGCATCCTCTTCCTCACTTGTGCCGATAGATCCGTGTTACCGGAATTCTGAAGGCCCGCGGTGGAGTAATGCTCCAGCACAATATTGCTGTCAGCATCCAGACCAAGCATATTCCGGAATGTTGCCACGGTCTGTGACGTAATAGACAAGTACGGAATCACATAAATGATTCGTCTTTTCCCTGTTTCCAAAGCATGATGCAAGGCGAAATTCAACGAAGCCAACGTTTTACCGCCTCCGGTCGGAACCGACAATCGGTAAATCCCTGTCTCTCTGCTCCCAGCTTGACGGCACTGTTCCGTAATCTGTTGACGGATTTTATTGATTTCGGATGTCGAATCGAATGATTTCATGCTTTCGTCAAGACGGCGAATCAGTTCCGACCAATCCGCCTTGATCGGATGATATTGCTCTTTCGTCTCAAAATAAGCCGTATCTGTTCTATCGGCATCAATCAAACGAGAATAAACGTATTTAACTAGTAATCCCGAGTAGAAATAACGACTATCTTTCGACAATTTCAGCAATTTAGTTCGTCCTGCAAAATCGAAAACATCTTTTTCGGCCTGCTGGAAGGTGTCTTGCAAGTCGAGATCCAAATCATGTAGCCCCTGTTTGATTTCCCCATACGCATATTTAGGATTCTGTTTATCTGCTTCCGTAAAACCTGTGAGAAAAGCCTCATCACCGATTTCATTGATGCAATCAGGAAGCTCTCCATGATGTTTTGCAATAACAAGTTCAAGAATCTCTTTCACGATTTCCGCTGCCGAATTCGAAATCGGCAGGTCATTGACGACGAACGCACCCTGCCTCGCATGAGGAATCTCACCACGACGTCCCTTGCCTGATATCAGATACGTTTGAAACTGTTGCGCGACCTTTCCAACATCATGCAGGAGCGCCGCCATTCGCGGAATCTGAGAAAACTCCGATTCATAGCTTTCCGCTAAGTCACCCGCATTGTGAAGATGGTCACGCACGTCTGCACACCGCCATCCGCGTCCTTGTGCGCCAGCAAAGTCATAATCTGCTCCTTCACAGATATGTTCAAGCACCCCTACATTACCATAGCGTTACAGTTCTCACGAGCATTGCAACGAGGTTCGGCATATAGAGACAGAAGACTTTCAAGTGGAATAATCCGCATATACGTATACTCATTGGTATACCTATTCATATCTTTCCATTTTCAATTCCAAATGGAAAGATATGAATATTTTTTGCGTTAGCTACACTTAACCGAATAAGTGTAGCTAAATTCCGCGTTAGCCACATTTATTCGCACATAGAAAAAACCGGACAGCGGATTCTTGGAATCCACCCACTTGGGCGAACCCGTTGAATCCGCCGTCCGGCGGCGCGACTGCTTCTCAAGAATGTGTGCTTGACTCACATGGATGGTACTGAGAACCATTCGCTTAACGATCTGTTTCCGTGCGCGCCAACCGCGTAAGGAACGCGGCTGCGCGGCACGGACACAAATCAAGTCTTGAGTGGACTCGAGCCGCGGTGGGCAACGCCACGGCGGCTCGAAAGCCAAGGGATTACTCTAGCCGCAGCTGGAATAATCGCAAGCCGACCGAGCTTCGTTCAGTTCAGGCCTTGGCAACCTCCACGCTGAGCTCGGAGCCGCCTTCCTTCACGTTGAAGGAGGTGGCGAGCGTCTCGGAAGCGATGAGATCCTTGAACTGTTCGACCTTGGCCACGTCTTCGGCAGGCACAACGAGCTTCAGTGCGATACGGTCGGAGATCTGCAGATCGGCGGCCTTACGGGCGTCCTGCACGGCGCGGATCACGTCGCGGGCGTAGCCTTCGGCGATCAGATCATCGTTCAGCTCGGTGTCGAGGATCACGAAGCCACCGGTCGGCAGCGCGGCGGAAACGGAGTTGGCGGCCTCTTCGGCGTTCTTCTCCTCCACGCTGTTAATCAGCTCGTATTCGCCTTCCTCAAGCACGATCTCACCGTTCGGCGTCTCGCAAACCGGAGCGCCATCTGCGTTCACATGCCATGCGCCGGACTTGGAGGCCTTGATGGCGAACTGTACGTCCTTGCGCAGGCGCTTGCCTGCCACGCGAGCGTTCACACGCAGCTCGTTGATGATCTTCAAGCCTTGGGCTTCGGCATCCTCAAGCGTGCACAGTTCAACGTTCTTCACGTTCAGTTCGGATTTCAGAATCTCGTCGTATGCGGCCACGGCATCAGTGTTTTCCACCACCACGGTCAGCTTATGCAGTGGCTGGCGCACGCGGATCTGCTTCGTCTTACGCATCGACAGGGTGCCAGACACGACCTCGCGCACCTTCTCCATCGCGTCAACCAGAGCCGGATCGTCAACGAGCACACGGCCCAGTTCGGTCGCTTTGCCGGTCTGTTCGTCGGCAAGGAACGGCCAGTCGGCCAGATGCACGGATTCGCCGCCGGTCAGGCCACGCCACACGGCTTCCGCTTCCATCGGAGCGAGCGGTGCGATTACACGCATGAATGCTTCAAGCACGGTGTACAGCGTGTTGAACGCGTTCGCATCCTCATTCCAGAAACGGTCACGATTGTTGCGGATGTACCAGTTGGTGAGCATGTCGATGAAATCAGACACTGCTTCGCAAGCGTCGGAGATCAGGAAGTCATCCAGCGAGCTTTGCGTCTTTTCGATCAGACGGCGGGTACGTGCCAGCAAGTAGCGGTCCATTTCCGGCAGTGCGGCGACCTCATCGGCACGCAACGCACGAGCATCGAAACCGGCACCATTATTGGCGGCGTTCGCATACAGGGTGAAGAAGTAGTACGAGCTCCACACTGGCAGCATGACCTGACGCACGGTGTCGCGAATGCCATCGGCGGTCACGATCAGGTTACCGCCGCGCAGGATCGGCGAGCTCATGAGGAACCAACGCATGGCGTCGGATCCGAAATCGTTGAACACACCGTTCACATCCGGGTAGTTGCGCAAGTGCTTCGACATCTTCTGACCATCGGAACCGAGCACGATGCATGGCAGATCACGTTCTTGAACGCCGGCTTGTCGAACAGTGCGGTCGCCATGATGTGCAGCACGTAGAACCAGCCACGGGTCTGGCCGATGTATTCCACGATGTAATCGCACGGGAAATGCTGTTCGAACGTTTCCTTGTTCTCAAACGGGTAATGGTACTGGGCGAAGCTCATGGAACCGGATTCGAACCAGCAGTCCATCACGTCGGTGATGCGGTGCATGTGGCTCTTGCCGGTCGGATCGTCCGGGTTGACGCGGGTCAGCTCGTCGATGTACGGGCGGTGCATGTTGACATTGCCTCATGGTCGCGCGGATAATCGCCAAAATCAGCCTTCAGCTCGTCCAACGAACCGTACACGTCAACGCGTGGATACTTCGGATCATCGGAAACCCACACCGGAATCGGCGAACCCCAGAAACGGTTGCGGGAGATCGACCAGTCACGGGCGTTGGCCAGCCACTTGCCGAACTGGCCGTCCTTCACATTGCCCGGAATCCAGTTGATTTCCTGGTTCAGTTCGAGCAGACGATCCTTGATCTTGGTGACGGACACGAACCACGAGCTCACCGGCTTGTAGATGAGCGGCGTGGCGCAACGCCAGCAGTGTGGGTAAGAGTGTACGTAGCTCTTCTCCTGGAAGAGAATCGCGCGCTGATCTTCCGGAATGCGCTCCAGCGGGCCGTCGCCGGCACGCAGGTTACGCAGAATCGGCTTGTTCGCATCGAACACGTACATGCCCTCGTAGTCCGGGCACAGCGCGGTGAACTTGCAGCCCGCGTCGAGCACGTCAACGCTCTTGATGCCCTTGGCGTTGAGCGTGTTCATATCGTCCTCGCCGTACGGAGCCTGGTGCACGAGACCGGTACCTTCAACGGTATCGACATAGTCGGCGGTGAAGATCTGATAGCCTTCCGGACGGAACCTTGCCCTCGACGGCGTCTCGTCGCCTGCGAAGTACGGGAACACCGGGTAGTAGCGCCAGCCTTCCATCTCGCACCCTTGAGTTCGCGCACGATCTCATAGTTGTCGCCAAGTTCCTTGGCGTAGGAGCCGAGCAGTGGC
>ENA-OQER01001334-OQER01001334.1-human-gut-metagenome-genome-assembly--contig:-NODE-1334-length-12074-cov-1.927848_pt1 | contig 12074 bp, 17 predicted proteins | sample MGYA00242797_ERZ504639 | MGnify/ENA primary metagenome ERZ504639 (study PRJEB26092, sample SAMD00036306) | human gut metagenome | host: Homo sapiens | study: EMG produced TPA metagenomics assembly of...
AGAGGAAAGCAAGGGGTGAAGCTGGCGGGGTAACGTATCAGGTGCGGGGTGCTGCGCTGGCTATCCAGCCGATGCGGGGGCTCCTGAAAGCGATAACCAATCTGCTATGATAGAATAAAGAACAACGGCAAAGCGTCAGGAGGGATGCTTTGCCCGTTTTACATAGAACGATGAAATTCACTTTTTAGCAGAGGGGGCGATTTATTGGGGAATTTCCATTATTCAATGCCCCAATATAAATGTACCAGCTACAACACCAGACATTCTACCGGAACCACCTGCTACAGACACACCTCCAAGGACAACGCAGGTAATAACTTTGAATTCGTAGCCAAGTCCTGCATTACCCATACCGGAATTTGTTCGTGACAAAAGTACAATACCGGCAAGTCCTGCAAAAAATCCTGATAATGCAAATACCAGATATTTAACTCTTCCTGTACGGATACCAGAAAGTCTTGCAGCTTCAATGTTACCACCTACTGCATAGAAATAACGTCCAAAATATGTCTTATTCAGAATAAATGCTCCAATGATAAAGCAGATAATCATAATAATTACCGGAATAGGTACCGGTCCAACCCATCCTGCACCAAATACAGAGAATTTTTCAGGGAATCCATTGATTGGCTGTCCATTACACATAATCAATGCAATACCGGAAAATGCTGTTTGTGTCGCAAATGTTGCGATCAGTGCCGGGATACCGATTGTCGCTACCATGAAACCATTCAAAAGACCAATCAGTGTAGATGCCAGTAACGAAATCAGTACTGCAAGATACATATTAACACCGAACTCAACCATCAGTTTTGCACATAAAATATTAACGAATGTAATAACAGATCCTGTACCAAGGTCGATGTCACCCAGCAAGATAACAAACATCATACCTACAGAAGCAATTCCCCATACAGCGACCTGACGCAGCATAATTAATAAGTTACTCATTGTAATGAATCTTGGATTTGCAATTGTAAATGCAATTACAAGAACGATAAATACTAACCAGATAGCCTGGTCTTTTAAAACTCTTGATACTTTGTTTTCTTTCATTTGTCTAACCCCTTCCTATGCCTATTTATCTCTTGCTGCGGATGCATATGTCATAATTACTTCCTGGGTGAACTCCTTTTTTGAAAGTTCTCCTGTCATGTTTCCTTCTGAAAGAACCACAATTCTGTCAGACATACCCATCAACTCTTCCATCTCTGAAGAAATCATTAAAATTGTCTTTCCCTGATTCTCAACAAGATCGTTCATCAATTTATAAATCTCATATTTTGCTCCAACATCAATTCCTCGTGTTGGTTCATCAAAGATAATCAATTCCGAATCTGCTGCCATCCACCTTCCAAGGATAACCTTCTGCTGATTACCACCACTTAAATTTTTAACCAGCTGATTCAGGGAAGGAGTCTTAATTGCCATATTTTCTTTATATTTTTCTGCAATTTCCTGTTCCTGCTTATTGTTTATAACGCTGAGTTTGGAATTGCGCTCATAGATTGGCATATTAATATTATTCTTAATAGAAATACCCAACATAGCACCATGACGTTTTCTGTCTTCCGGCACCAGAGCAATTCCAAGATCAATCGCTTCTCTCGGGCTCTTCGGATCTATCTCCTTACCATTAAAAATCATTTTTCCTGATTTTTTTCTGACTGCCCCGAATATCATCTCGCAAGTTCTGTTCTTCCGGCTCCGACCAGTCCACCAAGTCCAAGAATCTCGCCTTTATGAATCTTTAAGCTGATATCCGTATCTCCGTTACCTGTTACATTTTGTAATTCAAGAACAACTTCGTCTTTCTTAACACAATCTTTTCTAGGTGGATAACTTTGTGTAAGTTCACGTCCTACCATCAATTTAATCAATTCCTGGACTTCACTGTCCTTTGTGATCAATGTCTTTACATATTCTCCGTCACGCATAACCAGAATACGGTCTGACAGACGGTATATTTCTTCCAATCTATGAGATATGTAAATAATAGAAACCCCTTCTTTACGAAGTCTTTCTACTACTTCAAACATACTCTCAACTTCTGCACTTGTCAAAGGCGCAGAAGGTTCATCCATAATCAGTATTTTTGCATTCTGCTGAACTGCTTTTGCTATTTCAACCATCTGCTGATATCCAACCGTCAGGTTCTTCATCAGTGCCTTCGGGTCAATCTTAATATGAAGAGCTTCAAATGCTTTTGCCGCCTCTTCTTCCATTGCTTTTTTATCAATGACTATTCCTTTACGGATAGGTCTTCCCAGGAATAAGTTTTCTGCTGCTGACAGTTCTTTCACATTGTTAAATTCCTGATAAATAATTGCAATACCATTTTCCGATGCCAACTGTGGTGTCATGCTAGAAAACTCTTTGCCATTTACTATAATCTTTCCAGAAGTTGGAATAACCGCTCCAGAGCAACACTTAATCAATGTAGATTTTCCAGCTCCATTTTCTCCAATCAGAGCCAGAATCTCGCCTGGCTTTAATTCCAACGTAACGTCCTTCAACGCTACAACACCCGGGTATTCTTTTCTTATATGCTGTAACTGTAATACATATTCTTCGCTCATGTTCATCCCCCGTGATTCTACTAATTAACAGAGGCGGCGTAATGCCGCCTCCTTTTTAATCTGTTTCAGTTTTATGACTGTTTTACATTCCTTTTAAGATCTCATCAATGTTATCTGTTGTGATAGGTTTGATTGTTCTGTAAACGTTGTGATCATCACCCTCAAATTTCTCACCGCTTAAGATTCTTTCATACATTTTCATACAAGCTTTTGCTGTATCTTCGTTAGATCCTTCAAATCCAACGATAGATCTTACTGCTTCATTTCCAGCTTTCAGGGAATTCAGCTGCTGCTCTGTAACGTCTGTTGTAATAACACCTACGTTCTCTGGAATTTTTTCCTTTTCCGTATTTCTGAAGAAGAGCTTCATTCGAACCGATCATAGCACCAGCTCCGACTCCAACGAATACATTAGCATCTGGATGTGCAGAAAGTACAGACTCTACGTTGCTCTGTGCTTCCGGTGCTTCCAGACCATCAACTTCTGCGATCACTTCATAATTGTCTTTGCAATTTTCTTTCAGACCTTCTTTGATACCATCAGCTCTTTCTTTCAGAACCTTTGTTGAAGGATATCCGATAACTGTAACCTGTGCTTTATCATCTGCTGTAAATTTATCGTTGATAAATTCAGCTGCTGTTTTACCAATCTCTTTACCAAGCTCTGTATTGTCCAGTACCCAGTTAGCCGTTGTGTTTTCCATCGGGTCATCCCAGCACATTACTTTAATATCAGCATCAAGAGCTTCTTTACAGATGTTCTCTACCGCTTTTGCATCAGAAGGGTGAACCATGATCAGGTCACATCCCGATGTAATGAAGTTCTCAATCTGGCTAACCTGTGTAGCAGAGTTGTCTTCGCAGTCGATCAATGTGTAATCCCAGCCTTTGTCCTTTAACTGTTCTTCGAGTTTTCCCATAACTCCTGCCCAGTACGCATTGCTTAATGACTGAATTGTAATTCCGACTTTGTACTTTTTGTCTTTGGAATCTCCGCTTTCTGACTTGCTGTCCGATCCTCCGTCTTTGCTTCCGCATCCAACTGCCATAGCTGCTACCATCGTTACGCACAGTAAGATACTTACGATTTTCTTTTTCATAGATTGTCCTCCTTGAAATTAATAATTTTATTCGTATAGCCGTTGCTATTAGCTATCTTATAATGATATAACCGGTCAATTTAGAAGCATGTAAATGCTCCATCTACGATGATATCTGATCCGGTTGTAAATGTACTTGTGTCTCCTGCAAGATATACCAGAATTGACTGTAATTCTTCCGGTTTTCCAAGGCGTCCCATAGGAGCCATTGCATTCCACTGCCCAATCAGTGGTTTCAGATCATCTCTTGACATGATCAGATCTGTTCCAATGTATCCCGGGCTTATGCAGTTGACTCTGACACCTTTCTTTGCCCATTCTACAGCAAGTGATTTTGTCAGAAGACTTACTCCTGCTTTTGACGCATTGTATCCACACTGTGGCTGCGGAACATTTACAATATGTCCTGACATAGAAGCTGTATTAATGATGGAACCATAACCCTGTTTTAACATTACTCTTCCTGCTGCTGTTGCACAAAGGAAAACGCCTGTCAGATTGATATCAATTACTTTCTGCCACTGAGCAAGTGTCATCTCCTCAGCCGGTGCATTTACTGCGATTCCGGCATTGTTATAACATGCATCAAGTTTTCCATATGTATCAACCACTTTAGCTACCATTGCTTCAACCTGATCCTGCTTTGTAACATCACATTCAATTGCGATTGTCTTAGAACCTGTCTTTTCTGCAATCTCATCTGCTACTTTCTGAGCCCCTTCAAGATTAATATCTACGATTGCTACATCTGCCCCTGCTTCTGCAAATGCCATGGCTGCACATTTTCCGATTCCGCTCGCAGCCCCTGTTACGTAAATTGCTTTCCCGTCAAGTCTCATGTTCTCAATAATTCCCATGTTGCCCTCCTTCCGGTTGTTAGCCGTGTCTGTTGGTTTTGATTCCGCATAACTCTTTTGTAAATTCACTTTTACAAAAGCGCTTTGCATATCTTTGTTGGTATTATTATAATACTTGTTCTTTTGTTTGTGCAATATGCAATATCGACTAAATTTTGCATGTGTATTTTGTATAGTTTTAATAATGTTATTTATTTAACATTTGTCTATATTGTCTGTATATAGTTTTCTATTAATTTAATCGCAGCTCCAAGTGCAGATGCCTCCGCCCTGTAATCACAAGCTCTTACATAATTTCCATCATGACCAAACAAGTTCTTTTCCGCCACCATCTGACGTAATCTTGGTACATATGGTCCAATCAGATTACCTACATATCCACCCAGGACCACTTCACAATCAAAGCACATCCTGAGATTATCCACTGCTATTGCTAAATTATCCAGATATTCATCCCATATTTTTCATACTCTGCATTTCCCTCTTCAAGCTTTTCAAAAAATATCTCCAATTTTCCTTCTGTAAGATCTGCAAGCCGAGTGCCGAACAATACGCATCCAAACATCCTTTTTTTTTTCCACAATAGCAGGTTCTTCCGCCCGGATGGATTACCATATGCCAAATTCCGCACTCCGCCAGTTATCTCCCCGATACATATCAACAGCCTCAAGTTCATTTCCTGCCGTCATGATTACATTGCTGTTTTCAAACAGCACCGCACCACCAACAGTATTACTTCAGCATAAGATATACCATATTACCACAATTCACATGCTCAGCACTTTCTGCAATCGCTGCACAATTCGCATCATTAAGAAGAACTGCCGGGTATTTAAAATGTTCTTTCCATTCACTGCAGGATACATTATAAATATCCAGTGCGTTGGAATATGTAATAAGCTGTTCTTTCTTATCTATAATACAAGGCATCGATATTCCGATTCCCAATATCTTATCTTCCGGTATTGCATTTTCTTCTATAAATCGTCTGGTAAATACAGCAAGTGCATCCAGATATTCATTCGTATATTCAAAACTCTTTCTGATCCTTACATGTTTTAATGCCTTTTCTGACAAATCTGTATACGTAATACTTATATGGTTTGCCGTCAGATCAATTCCGACTGCATATTTTATATCTTTTACCGCAGCAATTGCTTTTGCCTTTCTTCCTCCCGTTGATTTTAACTCCCCGGCTTCCTTTAGCACACCTTCTTCTTTCAGTTCATTCACAATTGTAAGAACCGTCGGTCCACTGATATCTAATGCAGCAGAAATCTCCGGCATACTCGTCTCTGCCTGTCCGTTCACATATCTGAATACACGGTTTCTATTCTGTCTTTTCACTTCTACGCTGTTCGTGCTTCTTTTCATAATTTCTGCCCTCTACTTTATTTAAGCATTTTATTTAAGTGTTTTTATTAACATCTATATTATATCATGTTACAAAAAAAGAATACAAATATTTTTCACAATTCTTTTCACTTAATTTGCACACTTTTGTGCCATTTGTATATACAGTTTTAAAATTATAATTATCTACTTCAAAAAACAGATGACACAGTTTCTGTGAGTATAACCTCTTTCTTTTCTGTATCACCTGTTTTTGTAGTTTTATTCATTCTTTATATATAAGATATCCGCCACCGAACAGCTCCCATATTCTGTCTCTATCACAGTACATGGCCATGCTTTCGTTCTGGTAAATATCCCGACACCCTTATCCGTAAGAAATGTAGTCTCCTCGCACTTTGTCCCTGCAATTGTTGGATTCCATGCATATGCCTGATTCTTCTTAATTACACCTTTCGTCTCTGGTGTTACTGTAAATTCCCTGCAGCCATATCCGGTCGGTCCGCCCTGATGGTGCATCTTCCATTCCTCCGGGCATCCTTCTTTTGCATATAATTCCTGTGCTTTCCGAAAATACGCCTGATAACCCATACCGTCTTTCATCAGATTCTGCATTGCCGCAAATATCTTCTGCGTCTTTTGCATTCTTCCTTAATCTCTTCCGGCACCGGCACAAAATACACCATTCTGGTCATACTGATATTTAGTCCATACTTTCACCGCCCAATACTAGTGATATTCAGCTTCGTAATACGATTTGATTGCAAGTATCTGATGGCACTTAGTGCGATCGGACTTGGAGATTATGAGAAAGCCCGTGACGGATTGGATGAGGTGCTTGCACTTCAAAGAAATCATCTGGGAGCGATAGAACATGTGAGGTATCTTGAAGAAATGGGTGTTTAATTCACCGCTTAGGATGCCCGAACAATAAAAAACAGAGCAATATCGTATCTCTAAGCAGAAGAGTTCTCATACGATATTGCTCGTTTTAGTATAACTTTATAGTCTCTTAATCTCAATTTGCGGTAAGATTCGCTCCATATCTTCTTTTACGAAGAATCCGGTTTCTTCTCTTAATGCTGCCGAGGCTGAGATTGCACTTGCAAGCCTTAATGTCTCCTGCACACTTAATCTCCTTTCGAATCCGAGTGCGAATCCTGCAATCATGGAATCACCGCATCCTACCGTATTTACCGCATCGATTCTTGGAACGATTGCCTGATATACGCCATCTGCACAGACAGAAGGGAACCGTCTGCACCAAGTGAGATAACTACGATCTCGATACCCGCTTCGTGGATCTTCTTTCCTGCTTCAATCAGTTCTTCTCTGGTATCGCAGTGACTTCTGGTCAGCATACGGATCTCGTCGATATTCGGCTTCACCATTGTTGGTTTTGCTCGATACCCATTTCCAGAAGTTTTCCGCTGGTATCAAGGATAACTTTCTTGCCGGCTTCTTTTACGATCGATACCAGTTTCTGATAAGCAGTTCCGTCCAGTCCTTTTGGTACGCTTCCGGACATTGCCACTACATCAGCCTTTGGTACTAATGTCTTGAATTTTTCACAGAAGCCTTCAAAGTCTTCTTCCGATACTGTAAATCCAGGCTCCAGGAATTCTGTCTGTACATGATTCTTTTCATCCCAGATATTGATGCACGAACGGCTTTCAGCCTCCATGTGATAGAATTCACTCTTGATACCAAATGGTTTCAATGAATCTACAATGTAATTTCCTGCATGGCCTCCTGCAAATCCGGTTGCAACTACTTCAGCACCTGCGATAGATGCTGGCTTTGACACATTGAGTCCCTTGCCACCAGGTGTATAAGTGCACTCAGCCACACGGTTTACTTCTCCTACCTGGAATTCTTTTACTACATATCTTTTATCAATCGCTGCATTCAACGTAACGGTTAATATCATCGCACTTATGCCTCCTATGCTTCGCTATCGATCAGAATCTTTCCTTTTACCAGTCCTTTTGTCTTATACATCTCAAATGCACTTGCGATCTCGCTAAAGTGGAACTTTCTTGAAGATGAACGAGTCATCAAACTTCAATTCTCCAGTCTTAAAATAATGCGCTACTAACTCCCATTCATGTCCCGGGAATGGTGCGCTGTATGACATCCAGGATCCTGTCAGGATAAATTCTTTACGGTTTAAGTTCTCCCACTCTTTTACAGAGAAGGTAACTTCTTTTGTAGGAGTTCCAACGCAGCATACCTGTGCTTTGTTGGCAGCTAACTGGAATGCCATCTTAATTGTGATAGAATTTCCTGCTGTCTCATACACATAATCATAGCCTTTGCCACCTGTAAGTGCCATAGCTTTATCCATGAAGTCTTCTTCCAATGTATTGATTCCGGCCGTTGCTCCGAGACGTTTTCCTAATTCCAGACGTTCATCAGAGATATCAAATACAACAACTTCTTTTGCTCCGAAGATCTTAGCCCACTGCATAACGAACATTCCGATGGTTCCGCCTCCAAGGATGGCTACTGTCTTTCCACCTTTGAAGTCTACTCTTTCCAGTCCATGAAGTGCTACTGTTGCCGGCTCAAAGAATGCACCTTGTTCGAAGCTTACGCTATCTTCGAATTTTACAGCATTCTTTTCAGGAACAACCACATACTCTGCAAAGCTTCCGAATTCTCTGGAACCAATGAAGCTATAATGTTTACACAGAGAGTAGTTACCCTTCTGACAGTCTTCACATTCCATACATGGTACAAGTGGTACACCTGCAACTCTGTCACCTGGTTTTACAGATGTTACGCCTTCTCCTACTTCTTCTACTGTTCCTGAGAACTCATGTCCCAGTACATTAGGGAAGAAATGGCATGCATCCCCATTGACACGTGGAATATCTGATCCACAGATTCCTGTATATTTTACTTTGATCAGTACCTGGCCTTTTTTTGGTACTGGTTTCTCGATTTCTTCATATCTGATATCTTCTCTTGCGTGTACGACTCCTGCTTTCACTTTTACATTCCTCCTGTTTTCTTCATGGTCTCTTTTAAATTCTCATAGATTTCCAGATAAGTCTCATAATTCTTCTGGTAAATTGCATGTTTTTCCATATCAGGCTCGTGATGGCGAGTCTTCTTCACTGTAATCTTTACAGCTTCTTCAAAATCTTTATACATTCCGATTCCAACTCCAGCAAGCATGACTGCGCCAAGTGTCGTAGCTGTATCGGATGACGGTACGGTAATCGGCTTTCCTGTAACGTCAGATTTGATCTGTGTCCACAGAAGTGAGTTTGCAGATCCACCCATTGCAAGCAGTTCTTCCACTTTCGCTCCTGTCTTTTCTCCGATATCCAGGTTATGCTTTAATGAATATGCTACACCTTCCATTGCCGCACGGATCAGATGTCCTTTGGTCTTACTGAAATCAAGTCCGTAATATACCCCTTTTGCATTCGGATCCCAGATTGGTGAACGCTCCCCGGACATATACGGAAGGAAGATCAGCCCGTCACTTCCTGCCGGCACCTTCTCTGCCAGTTCATTAAACTGAACAAGTGAGGATTTTCCACATTCTTTTTGCGATACTTCTCTCATAATCCCCAAGTTCCTTTTCGATCCAGCGCATAACTCCGCCGCCTCCGACGGTTCCGCCCTGTAAGATCCACTGATTCGGAACTGCATGATAACTCAGGATCAGTCTTGGATCCGCAGCATACTCATCTAGACAGATACTCATTCCACCTGCTTGACCGCCCTGTTCCTGTGTCTCTCCCGGATGGATTACTCCGGAACCAAGTGTTCCGCATGCCGCATCCAGTGCTCCGGCAACAACCGGTGTTCCTTCTAAAAGTCCGGTCTCTTTTGCAGCTTTTTCACTGACTCCGCCTACGATTTCCGAACATTCGTAAATGTCTGACAGAAAACTTCCGGTATCCCAAGCTTCTTACACATCTCCATATTCCATGTACCAGTTCTCATATCAAAGCAGTGGAGACCATATCCTTGAGATTTATCCTGTGAACAGATTCCTGTAAAACGGTATACAATGAATGCGTTGGACTGTAAGATCTTGTATGTATTCGCATATACCTCCGGCATATTTTCCTTATACCACAGAATCTTTGCTGTAGAATAGGATGGCTGCATGGAATTTCCTGCCACCTGGAAAATGTTATCTGCACCAATCTCTACATTTTAATCTGTCACAGATCGACTGCGCTCTGGTATCCATCCAGATTGGTGTATTCGTTAATACATTTCCATCTTTATCAATTGGAATAGCCGACCAACTCTGTCCATCCACTCCGATTCCTTTGATTTCTTCCGGCTTAACATTACCCTTTTTCAGGACATCTCCAATCGCGCTGCATACCGCGCTCCACCATTCATCCGGATTCTGTTCTGCCCATCCCGGATGTGGGTAATATACCTGATAACCACCATTTCCGCTGGCGATTACCTCTCCCTGTTTATTAAATACCGCAACCTTGCAGGCACTGGTTCCGATATCAACTCCCAATAATAATTCCCGCATAGGAACCTCCTTTTTGTATTCTCCGGATAAAGAATCACTCTGCTTTCCCGTCACACCCACATACTCTCATACGGTTCATAACCAGTTTTTTAACTGCTGCCATACCAACTTTTCCATATGCCTTTGGATCAAATGTTTCTGGTTTCTCTATGTATAATTTCTTACATGCATCTGTAAATGCCACACGCAGCTCTGTTGCAAAGTTTACTTTTGAAATTCCACGGCTTACACAGTCCGCAACATCTTCATCGCTGATTCCGGATGCTCCGTGAAGTACAAGTGGAATTGATACAACTTTTGCGATTTCAGAAAGACGTTCTTTATCAAGTACAGGCGTTCCCACATAAAATCCATGTGCAGTTCCAATTGCAATTGCCAGCGAATCTACGCCTGTTCTTTCCACGAATTCAATTGCCTCATTTACATCTGTATTTGTATCAGCTTCTGCTACCAGATCATCTTCTTTTCCGCCAACTTTTCCAAGTTCGGCTTCTACCGGAATACCTTTTGCATGTGCCATTCTACGACTTTTTTGGAAACGGCAATGTTATTTTCAAAATCTTCTTTTGATCCGTCGATCATAACAGATGTATATCCATTTCCGATACATTCTTCTGCAAGTTCATAACTGCTGCCGTGATCCAAGTGCATGCATACCGGTACGCTTGCTTTCTCAGCTTCTGCTTTTACAATCGCTGCATATGTAGCACTTGTTCCGTATTTTACAGTAGAAGGGGTGGTCTGGATCATAACAGGCGCTTTCAGTTCTTCTGCTGCTGCAATAATTGCTTTGACCATCTCCATATTCTCTGCGTTGAATGCTCCTACCGCATATCCACCTTTCCTTGCTTTTGTTAACATTTCTTTTGAAGTAACTAATGCCATTTTCTTTATCCTCCTGATATTCTTTTAAATTATTTATAGTGTTCATATTAATATAGAAGAAACTCCTCTATTTTCCGAGTATATACATTTAATTCCCTTTTCTTCACAAGATTTCAATACTGCCTTCTGTGGTTTTCTGTCTGTGATGATCACATCTATACCTTCTGTGTCCATCACTTTGGCAAATGCAGATTTTTCAAATTTGGTAGAATCGATCGCCATAATCTTCACATCGCCACGTTCAATCATCGCCCGTTTGGTTCTTGCAAACTCATCTCCGGTATCATAAAATCCTCCTCCGGGTCAAATGCTTTGCAGGATGCGATGGATTTTTCCACTTTATATTCTTTCACTCCTGCGATTGTTGCTGCTCCGATGGCTGCGAGAAATCCTTCTTTTAAACTTCCTCCAAGAGAAATCACATTCCAGTCCGTCATATCTGATACCTCTATCAGAACTTCTATAGAATTGGTAATGACTGTAAGATTTCTCTTACTCTTCAGTGCTTTTGCAATGTATACGGCAGTGGTACTTGCATCCAGTAAAATGTGTTCTCCGTCTTCTACCATACCGGCTATCAACTCTGCAATTTTCTGTTTTCCTGTTGCATTGCTTTTCTTTCTGACGTTGAACGGCATCTCCACATTGTTATTCTCATTGAGCACAGCCCCGCCATAACTCTTTGTACATAAACCTTCTTTTCCAAACGTTCCAGATCTCTTCGAATCGTCTCTTCAGATACTTTATATAACTGGCTGAGTTCTCCGACAACAACTTTCTT
>ENA-OQER01001335-OQER01001335.1-human-gut-metagenome-genome-assembly--contig:-NODE-1335-length-12064-cov-2.401190_pt1 | contig 12064 bp, 12 predicted proteins | sample MGYA00242797_ERZ504639 | MGnify/ENA primary metagenome ERZ504639 (study PRJEB26092, sample SAMD00036306) | human gut metagenome | host: Homo sapiens | study: EMG produced TPA metagenomics assembly of...
ACACAAATATATGAACGCTTTACCAAAAGACCCCGTTATGCTTCTTAGCTTTGTAAACATGCAGCTGCGTGATAACTACAGTTCACTTGATGAATTCTGCAAGTCGTTTATGGTTGATAAAAATGCCATTAATGATAAGCTTGGCATGATAAATTATATTTATGATGAAAACAGCAATCAATTTAAATAGGGAGATTGAGTACATAGTACTCAATCTCCTTTATATTCCATATTTACTTAGATGCTTTTGCGACAAGTCCATTATTTTCACAGTCGATTACTATATTATCTCCTGTAGATACATTGCCTGCAAGTATAAGCTTAGCTGCAAGTGTCTCAACTGACTTCTGTACATATCTCTTAAGTGGTCTTGCACCATACATTGGATCGAAACCATGCTCAACTATGAAATCCTTAGCTGAATCCGTAAGCACAACCTTAAGTCCTTATCCTCAAGTCTTCTGTTAACATCATTAATAAGAAGATTAATAATACTTCCTATATTCTCCTTATTAAGTGGCTTAAACATGATAATCTCATCAAGTCTGTTAAGGAATTCCGGTCTGAAGCTGTTTCTTAAATCGCCCATTACCAGCTCCTCCACTCCTTCTTTAATATTGCCTTTATCATCAATACCATCAAGAAGATATGTTGAACCAATATTACTTGTAAGAATAATTATGGTATTCTTAAAGTCAACTGTACGACCCTGTGAATCAGTTATCCGTCCATCATCAAGTACCTGAAGAAGTACATTGAACACATCAGGATGTGCCTTTTCAACTTCATCAAAAAGCACAACTGAATATGGCTTTCTTCTTACTGCTTCGGTAAGCTGACCTCCTTCATCATATCCTACATATCCAGGAGGCGCTCCTATAAGTCTGGATACTGAATATTTCTCCATGTACTCCGACATATCAAGTCTTATAATATTATTCTCATCATCAAACAGACTTTCAGCAAGTGCCTTAGCAAGCTCTGTTTTACCTACACCAGTTGGTCCTAAAAACAGAAATGAGCCAATAGGCTTTGTTGGATCCTTAATACCTGCTTTAGATCTTATGATAGCCTCTGTAACTTTAGTAACTGCTTCGTTCTGTCCAACCACTCTCTTATGAAGTGTTTCATCAAGATTAAGTGTCTTCTGTCTTTCTGATTCACTAAGCTTAGCTACCGGGATACCTGTCCATCTTGATATAATCTTGGCAATCTCTTCCTCTGTAACACTTTCATGCACAAGAGATTCTCCATTGCCAGACTCTTTAGCCTTAGCTTCTGCCTCTTCTATCTGCTTCTGAACAGCTGGAAGCTTTCCATACTGAAGCTCTGCTGCCTTTTCAAGATTATATTCTCTCTTAGCCTGTGCTATCTGATTGTTAATATTTTCAAGTTCTTCCTTCAGCTTGCTTATATTATCAACCTTTGTCTTATCTGCATCCCACTTTGACTTCTGAATACCGAATTCCTCGCGTAAATCTGAAAGTTCTTTTCTAAGTGCCTCAAGACGTTCCTTGCTAAGATTATCTGTTTCCTTCTTTAATGCTGCTTCTTCAATCTCAAGCTGCATGATCTTACGCTGCATTTCATCAAGCTCAGCTGGCATAGAATCCAGTTCTGTCTTAATCATCGCACATGCTTCATCTACAAGATCAATAGCCTTATCTGGAAGAAATCTATCTGTTATATATCTGTCTGATAGAACTGCTGCACTTACTAATGCACCATCTGTTATCTTAACACCATGGAACACCTCATATCTGTCTTTAAGACTCTTAAAATAGATATTGTATCTTCGACAGTAGGCTCATCCACCATAACTGGCTGGAAACGACGCTCAAGTGCCGGATCCTTTTCAATATACTGTCTATGTTCATCAAGTGTTGTTGCACCTATACAATGAAGCTCACCTCTTGCAAGCATTGGCTTAAGCATATTACCTGCATCCATAGCACCTTCTGTTTTACCAGCACCTACTATAGTGTGAATTTCATCTATGAAAAGAATAATCTGACCTTCTGACTTCTTAACCTCATCAAGAACAGCCTTAAGTCTTTCCTCGAATTCACCTCTGTACTTTGCACCAGCAACAAGTGCTCCCATATCAAGTGCAAAAAGTTTCTTATCCTTTAAGCTTTCTGGCACATCGCCTTTTACAATACGTTGTGCAAGTCCCTCAACAACTGCTGTCTTACCAACACCAGGTTCACCTATGAGAACCGGATTGTTCTTTGTTTTACGTGAAAGAATCCTTATAACATTTCTTATCTCCTGATCTCTGCCTATAACAGGATCCATCTTGCCATCTGCAGCTCTTTGTACAAGATCTGTGGCATATTTACTAAGGGTATCATAAGTAGCTTCCGGATTATCAGAATTAACTGTCTGATTCCCCCTTACTGTCGCAAGCACAGAAAGAAAACTCTCCCTATTTATACCGTATGTCTTAAAAAGCTGCTTTATGGCTCTGTTAGGAGATGCTATAAGAGCAAGCATAAGATGTTCTACTGATACATAAGAATCCCCCATACGCTTTGCTTCTTCCTCAGCATTAATAAGCACTTTATTAAGATCATTACTTATATACAGCTTTACATCACCAGATACTTTATTCTTCTGGTTAAGCAGCTGTTCTATATTCTTTAAAAAAACATCCTTATCAATATTCATCTTTTCTATAAGACTTGCAATAAGGCTGTCGTCTATAGTCATCAGGCTATACAGGAAATGTTCCTGGTCAATCTCCTGATTTCCATAATCATATGCTATTTTTTCACAATTGTTAATCGCCTCGACTGACTTCTGTGTAAATTTTTGAATATTCATACAACTCACCTCTTTCATTACCCGTGAATTAATAGTTCAATAGAAAATGCTTTATTCACTTTCTGATAATTGTTATATCATCACTGTTAGCCAAGTCAAGAGGTGAGTGCTAATTTATTATAAACTTTTTATAAAGCGTAGTGTTTATGCTGGTTTGAGGGGTATTGAAATTGGTGAAAAATTGATTTTTACTGTTTTAATCGTCCCCTTCCTGATTTGACTGATAAGCATATTTTTTCTTACAACGTAATATTTCACCCAAGTGCTACATCCAGAATCATCATCAAACTAAACCCAAATGCAAAGAAAATCGTACCAATATTAGAGTGCTGTCCCTGTGACATTTCTGGAATCAATTCTTCGACCACGACATATAACATAGCTCCTGCTGCAAAGCTAAGTAAATATGGTAATGCTGGGATTACCAGCTGTGCAGCTAGAATAGTCAGCACAGCCCCAATCGGTTCAACCACTCCTGAAAGTACACCTCCAAGAAACGCCTTTCCCTTACTTTCGCCCTCTGCCCTAAGAGGCATTGATATAATAGCCCCTTCCGGAAAATTCTGAATAGCAATTCCAAGAGATAAAGCAAGTGCACTAGCTGCTGTAATCTGTGCATTTTCAGCAAGAAATCCTGCATACATTACACCAACCGCCATACCTTCAGGAATGTTATGTAGTGTAACTGCCAACACCATCATTGTAGTACGGCTAAGCTTGCTTTTAGGTCCTTCTGCCTGAACACTTCCAACATGAAGATGCGGAATCAAATGATCGAGCGCAAGTAAAAACAATATCCCTATCCAGAACCCAGCAACTGCCGGAACAAATGATAAATAACCCATATTCTCAGATTGTTTAATAGCTGGAATCAGAAGACTCCAGATTGAAGCAGCAACCATTATGCCTGCTGCGAACCCTGTAAGTGCACGTTGCACTGACGTGTTAAGTGTTTTTCTCATAAAAAACACGCATGTTGCACCAAGTGTTGTCCCAACAAACGGGATCAGTATACCTTTAAAAATATTCAATAGCATTACATTTTCCTTCCATAATCTAAAATTTCTTATATAATAAAAAGAATTTTCTTACAACGGTATCGTAACAGTTTTGTAGCTTGTTGATTATATTTTCTAAAATCTATTATGGTATAATCTTTCTTGACAATCCTGCTGATACCGTGTTAGTTATAACTAACTTCACATCATACATCATAAACCATTATCCCTTCAGATGTCAACAAATGCTTTAAGAAGGATAATCACTTTATTCTTTTAAATGTACTTATAAAATCTGTTGAAAAAAAGATGACTCCTCTAGTATTAATATCTGATAACATCATATTTTTCTCATTTATTTCAAAAAGTGCTTCAAAATAAATTTTATTTGTTTACTTTTCTATATAATATTGTTATAATTCAGTTAATAAAGTTTGGAGGTTATGTATAATGAAACAATTAAATGAAAAAGTTGCTATCGTTACGGGAGCTGGCCAGGGCATCGGAAAAGGAATTGCCCTTTGCCTTGCTAAAAGAGGTGTTAAGGTTATAGCAACAGGCCGCCGCCCAGATCCTATTAACCAGACAATCGCAGAGATTAAAGAAGCTGGTGGGGAAGGTTTTGCTATGACTTGCGACTCTGCAGACAGAGAACGTGTAGATGAAGTTGTTAAGACTGCCGTTGAAAAATATGGTACTGTTGATGTTATTGTTAACAACGCCCAGGCCATTGTTCCATCTGCTCCGGTTGAAGAAACTTCTTATGACAATATGCTTAAAGCCTGGCAGAGTGGTGTTATCGGTTCTCTTAACTATATGCAGGCAGCCTTTCCTTATATGAAAGAACAGCATGAAGGCAGAATCATTAACTTTGCTTCTGCAACGGGAATGTTTGGTATCGCCGGTCAGTTAGCATATGGTTCTAACAAAGAAGCCTTAAGAGGCTTAACCAAAATCGCTGCCAAGGAATGGGGACAATATGGAATCTGTGTTAATATTGTTCTTCCTGGAGCTGAATCTCCTGCTGCAAAAGCCTGGGCTGAAAAATTCCCAGAAGAATATGCCAAGCAGGTTAACTTAAACCCTATGAAACGTTTTGGTGATCCAGAAAATGATATTGCACCAGTTATTGCATTCTTAGCTGGTCCTGATTCATGCTATTATTCTGGACAAAGTGTAATAGTAGATGGCGCTAATTCAATTATGCCATAACACCATAAAAGATGGAGCCGGATTAACACATCTGACTCCATCTTTTATATTACCAAATTACGTATTAACTGCAAACAATCCAATCAATAGCAATATCTATAAATGCATATTATAAATCCCTTAACATATCCGACTTCTTCATAACAGGTCTTAATGCCAGATATATTATAGATGCCACAACAACAGCTATAACAGCATTAACAGATGTTGTAACTGCACCTACCTTTGCAAGTGCCTTTGCAAGATCCTGAGGCACTCCTAAAAGATATGTCTTATAGAAATATCCAACTATAGGATCTGCTACAACATTAAATAACATACCACATACGCTTGATACTACAGTTGCTATAGTAACATACTTTACAGAGTGTTCCTTAGACAGCTTAAAAAGCCTGTGTGCAACAAAACCTACTATAAGTCCTATGCACAGCTTTAAGAAAAATGTCTTAGGTGCACTTGTTACATATGCTGTTGTAAGGTCACTTATTGTCATTCCAACAGCTCCTGCAAGACCACCCCATGTACCACCAAGAAGAAGTGCTGCAAGAACGCAGAATACATTACCAAAATGGAACATTGTTCTTTCTGTTCCTACCGGAATATCTATTTTAATAAATGTTGCACCAACATAACATAATGCAGCACATAATGCAGCCTGTGCTATAACCTTTGCATCTATAGGCTTCTTTTCGTTTTTTGAAAACAGACTATATAAACCTGATATAAGTATAACTGCACCTACAATCGCTGTAAGTAAAGACACCGCATATGCTTTGTTTCCTTTAACAACATATGTATTAATGCATAATACTATACCTGCGATAAGGATAACTAAGCCTGCCACTGTCTGAATAATACTACCTTTTTTCTCTTTCATAGCCTTTCATATCTTATACACTTATTCAGAATATCAGAATAGCATTTAAGATATTACCTCCTTTACATAATCTATTGCTTAATAAGATATATTTACCTTATTGCATGAAAGAATAATGCAAAACAGGTATTATTAAAAGTGCCAATCTGATATTTTTTAATAATGTCAGATTGCACTTTTACATCACAAACAAATATTATTTTCATTTTACTGATAATCGCGAACTAAAAACATAGGTTTTATAGTAACGATTTCATCATATTCATCCTGTTCAACAGCAACACTCGAATTCAATGCTCTTAAATCATTCTTTAATACAGCAAGTGCTTCATCCACCTCAACTGCTCTTCCTTCTTCTATGATATCTATCATCCTTTTTATTACAACTGGATGTGCATACCAGGCTGGTACCGGAAAATCTGGATATTTTGCTATGTAATCCTGCATTTCATCTACAGCCATTTTAAGATGCGATTCTATATATCTTTTATTATTCCTTGCAGTTGGAAGCACATTGGCACTTGAGAAAAAGAAGATTGCTGCCATACCAAACAAAAGAAAATATATAGAGAATCCTGCATGTATTATAAGCGAATATATACCGTATATAAGTGAAGCTGCTCCAAGTAATGTTATAAAAAGTGCAACCCACTTGTACGCTGGATTACTCCTGTCGTACACTCTCTTTCTTTTGGCTCCCGCACTAAGATTGAGACTTAATTCCTCTTTGTTATCAAGATAATCAAGGCAATTGTTAAGCACAGCAATGTTCTCCTTTGCCTTAGGTGATAATACCTTGACTTTCTTTTTAGCCATCAGGCGTTCCTTTTCCTTGAGTCTTTTTTCAGCTTCTGCACTATGAATTCTTATATATGGATAGTTCTGTTTTATATATGATAAAAGCATATCAACATTCTCTTCAAACTTAAAATTACACTGTTTTTCCTGTCCATTATCATATTCCACAACAAGATATGGTATAGATGCAAACAAGCCTTTTCCAGTAAATCCACCCTTACTCATAGCAATTCTTTTATATATTCTCTTAACAGAAGAAAGCGGTATATAATATCTCCTGTCAAAATAAAAGCTATTAAGATATATAGCCTTCTCACCAACCCCACATGGTCCGAACTTTCTACAGTTCTTTTTATCCTTAATTAATTCTTCTTTTGTCAGTGAAGTCTGTGATATACATCTAGGTTTAAATATCATATTCCTTACTCCCTTCGTTACATTATTACATCATATCATCCTTAAATATACTCCGGAAAAAATACTTTGGAAAAAGCTCCGAAAAAAACACTTTGGGACCAGTCATATGTATACTTAACAGCAACTAGTAAATCATTTCAAAAACGATGTACTAGTGCTTCATATAACATTTAACTGGCCCAGAGTTATCATTAAGATTATTAGGATTAGTATGTTTATTTAAATAGTTTAATTAGCAGCTTTAGTTTGCTTTCTTGTTGCATACATAAATATTCCAAAGAATACCGCTGCAATAATAATACCTGCTGGATAAGCTACCTTTGTACCAAGATTCAGACATTCTTTTGCATAGAAGAAATATGTCATAGACACAGCACTCATAAATGTTGCTGGAACTGCTGTAATCCAGTAATTCTTCTTTTCCTTGAACAGGAACATGCTAGCTGTCCATAATACTATCATAGCAAGTGTCTGGTTTGTCCAGCTGAAGTATCTCCATATGATAGTATAATCAAGATGTCCTACAAATGCACCAACTGCAAGTAAAGGTACACAGAGAATAAGTCTTTTTGTAACTTACCCTGATCAATGCCAAACCAGTCTGCGAGTGTAAGTCTTGCACTTCTAAAGGCTGTATCACCTGATGTGATAGGGCATACAATAACACCAATCATAGCAAGTGCTACGCCAACACCACCCATTGTCTTAGAACATACATCATATATAGCAGCTGACTGTCCATTAGCAAGTATTGCACTAAGTCCTGTGCTTAAGCCATCAGTTACTTCATATATAGAACATCCTGCTGCTGCCCATATAAGAGCTATAACACCTTCTGCAACCATGGCACCATAAATACGAAATGTCCCTGTTTCTCTGACTTCATACAACGTGCCATAAGAGGTGACTGTGTAGCATGGAAGCCTGATATAGCACCACACGCTACTGTAATGAACATAACACTCCAGATAGGTGTTGCCTTAGGATGCATGTTAGTAAAGTTACTCCAGATTTCTGGTACCTGATATTCTGAATGAGTAAAAATACCAATAGCAACACCAAGTGCCATAATTATAAGACATATACCAAATATTGGATAAATACGTCCGATAATCTTATCAATAGAAATAAATGTTGCAATAAAATAGTAAGCAAGAATAATCCATAACCAGAACTCAGTGTTTGCTACTACACCAGTTACGCCACCATTCTTAAACAAAGTTACGATAAGTCCTGCCGGACCAACTGCAAATACGGTACCTACCATAACGAGTAATACAACACTGAAAATTCTCATTACATTTTTCATAAATCCGCCAAGATATATACCGCAGACTTCTGAAATAGAAGCTCCGTTATTACGTTCTGAGAGCATTCCTGAGAAGTAATCATGAACACCACCGGCAAATATAGTACCAAATGTAATCCAAAGAAAAACAACTGGTCCCCAAAGAGCACCCTGCATAGCACCAAATATTGGTCCAAGACCTGCAATATTAAGAAGCTGTACTAAAAACAGTTTCCACTGTGGCATAACAACATAATCTACACCATCATTAATCTTAACTGCTGGCGTCTCTCTGTCATCAGGTGCGAATGTGTTCTCTACAACTTTACCATAGACGAAGTATCCACCTATCAGAAGAGCCAGACAAATAAAAAAACTAATCATAGCTTTTTCCTCCTCGTTTGATTGAATTGAATTCGATGTAAACTTAAAATATAGCTGCATCTTTTTTTATTTAATTATTACAGTACTGTTTTATACTTTAATTATAAACATTTTATAAAAAATTTCAACTTTCAAAGTTAAAAAAATGTACCGAAAATCTTCGACACATTTTGTTTATATTGTACATTTTTATATCACTTCGCATATATATTTTTAGAATTTTTAAACAATAAAACAACTCAATGCTTTATTACATCTGATTAAGAAATGGAAGTATATCTTCTACCTTTTCAAGTATATAATCTGCTCCTGCATTCTCTAACTCATCCTTTTCTGCAAAGCCATATCTTAATCCAACCGACTCAATACCTGCTTCCTTAGCTCCAAGCACATCATCTTTTCTGTCACCGATCATGATTGAATCTGCTTTAACTGATACTATATCTGATTCGCTTATGTCCATTTTTTTCATAATCTGATTCAGTACTTCTTCTATAACATCATCTTTATGTCTTCTTTTTCCTCCCTCAAGTTCACTTCCTACTGCGACATCAAAATATTGTTCTATATCAAAATGCTTAAGTATCGTTGGAACATATATCTCAGGTTTACATGTAGCTAATGCAACAACATATCCTTCTTTTTTCAATCCTGAAAGAAAATCTGTTATACCATCAAACAGCCTGTTTTCATATATTCCCTTTACAGCATATCTTTCTCTATAATATGCAACGGCCTTTAATGAATCTTCATCATCCATTCCATGAAACCTTGTAAAGCTCTCATTAAGCGGTGGTCCTATATATTTTTTTTAAGACTGCCATATCATTTTCTTCTATCCCCATTTTTTCAAGAGCATACTGCACACTTTTAGTTATTCCTTCGCCTGAATCTGTTATAGTTCCATCAAGATCTAGTAATATGTATTTTTTTCTCATATAATTATTCCTTCCAGATATATTGTTAAAATGTAAGAAATGGGTGTCAAAACCCTGAATATAATAAGAATTCTGACACCCTGATATTAAATATTATACTATTGGATTGTAATTTATCAACTAAGATTCCTTATTGTTTATAGTAATATTAGAAACTCCTTCCATTCCATCAACCGATATATTCCTATCTGTCTTAGCCTGGATTGTGTTTGCTTTCATAACATCTGTTATATCAAAGCCGGTAGTTTCCTTAATAGATTCTATTGTCTTTGCAAGAACTGAAGGAACATATCCTCCCATCTGTCCGACTCCTGAACCATTAGCTGTATCACCGCTGTCAATAATTGTAACCTTATCTATGCTCTGAAGTGGCTTAGCAACCTGTTCTGCCATCTGAGGAAGTACCTTGACAAGCATCTCCATCATAGCAGCCTGGCCATACTTCTCATAGGCTTCTGCTTTCTTCTCCATAGCCTCTGCTTCTGCTATACCTTTAGCCTTAGTTGCCTCTGCCTCTGCTATACCAGTCTTTGATATGGCATCTGCTTCTGCCTGTGCTTTTATGGCAATAGCCTCTGCTTCTGCCTGCGCTTCTACCTTTCTTGACTCAGCACGGGCCTGTGCTTCCGCTATCTTTCTATACTTTTCAGCATCTGCATCTGCCATCTGCTTTGCTTTTTCAGCGTTAGCAGGTTCTACTATTGTTACTCTTAAGCTTTCCTTAGTCCTTTCAGCCTGCTTCTGGGCAAGTTCTATGTTCTTTTGCTCTGATGCAATCTGAACCTGGATCTGTGCCTCTGCTATTTCTTTTTGTCTCTGCTGTTTAAGAAGTTCAGCATCCATCTGTGCCTGTATAACATCCTTCTGTGTTATGTTCGACTGGATATCATGTGCAAGCTCTGCCTTAGCCTGTGCTGTCTGCTGTTCCTGCATATAATTAGCCTCAAGGACAGCTTTATCCTTTGCTGCCTGGCTATATCTGCCTCTGCCTTTAACTTGGCTGACTCACCCTCTGACGTGCCTTGTGATGTCTTAATCTGCATATCTCTTGCAGCCTCAGCCTTCTGAATTTCAGCATCCTTCTTTCTCTGGGCAATCATACCATCACCAAGCGCCTTTATATATCCGTTCTCATCAGATATATCTGTGATAGTGAAGTTTTTTACTTCAAGTCCCATATTTCCAAGCTCAGTTCCAACTACCTCCTGAACTCTTGATGAGAATTCCTCTCTCTTCTGATACAGCTCTTCAACTGTCATTGTAGCAATAATCTCTCGAAGCTTACCTTCAAGTACAGCAATAGCTGTTCCCTGGATATTATCGATAATTTCTTTCTCGTTTCGTCCTGTAAACTGCTCAATAGCAGTTAATATACTGTTCTTTTCATTTCTTACCTTAATAACCGCTGTTGTTATAACACTGATTGGTACACCCTGGCTTGAAAGACTGCTTCTTGTTGCCACACTGAGTGGAATATTTCCAAGTGATATATAATCAATTCTTTCAAATACTGGTATAACAAGTCCACCACCACCAGTGATAACTCTTTTTTTCATACCGGTTACAACGCCTGCCTTATCCTGCGGAACCTTTTTCCACATTCTTAAGACTACAGTAAGAATCAGTACAATTCCAATGACTGCTGCTACAATTCCTACAATGCTGGATTCTGCTCCATATCCCATGTCTGCCTCCCATTTCCGGTTGTGCACATTATGCCTCAACCATATCCTTAATTAATAGTTACTTTCTGATTTACTCCTGAGGTCGTTTCTTTGCTTAATTCTTTCCCCCAGGTATATCAGAATATTTATCTTTCGAGATATGAGGTACTTTGCACTATTACATAGTCACCATCAAATCTTAAGATATTAACCTCTTTATCCTGCTTTATAGCTTTGCCATCTATTGATCTGGCAGGATATGATACATTAGTACCTGTACTTAACTGTACACTTATTGCACCTACTCCATTCTCAGGTATCGTATTACTTACAATGCCTTTTCTTAAAAGCAGTTCTTCTTTATCAGCTGCAAAATTCTCAACTTTTTTAAGTCTTTTGATTGCTGACTGAAGTGCCACTGCACATATATATCCGGCTATAAATCCTATTATTATGATCGTAGTTTCTGACAATCTGCCATCAAGTATAAGTCCTAAGCAGCCAAATATAAGTGACCATAGGCACAGGCTGTTTATTGAAAAGGGCAAAAAGTCCAATATCATATCCTGGCCAAACTCTAGCTGTAATACATCTATTGATACAAAATCCACAAAGCCATCAAACAAATTAAGCACAATACTGCAAAACGGTATCAGGATTCC
>ENA-OQER01001336-OQER01001336.1-human-gut-metagenome-genome-assembly--contig:-NODE-1336-length-12059-cov-10.195776_pt1 | contig 12059 bp, 11 predicted proteins | sample MGYA00242797_ERZ504639 | MGnify/ENA primary metagenome ERZ504639 (study PRJEB26092, sample SAMD00036306) | human gut metagenome | host: Homo sapiens | study: EMG produced TPA metagenomics assembly of...
CCCATTATCAGGTGGTTATTGCGGTGAGGTCCCACCTCTTCCCATTCCGAACAGAGAAGTTAAGCTCACTTGCGCCGATGGTACTGCAATGCAATGCGGGAGAGTAGGTAGCCGCCTCCTTTTATCAGGAAGCCTCGATTACGAAAGTAGTCGGGGCTTTTTTTGTCACGCAGATTTCGCAGATGACGCAGATTTTTTCTTTGCTGCTTTTCTTTGTTGCTTTTCCTTTTTTCCCACAGATTTTACAGATGTGCACAGATTTTAGACCTGTTCGGTCTGGATGACGCAGATATATAAAAAAACTGGGCTGACCTCATGAGGTCAGCCCAATTTGATATTATTTGTTTTTACGGTGATTTCGTGTCTTCTGCTTCGACTTCTTCGCTTTGCTGGAAGAAGTATTGGCTGCAGGCTTTTCCTTGCGTACAGGAGCAGAATCGCCGGCTAGGGCGAAATCTAGCTGCTTCTTCTCCAGGTTGGCTTGCGCCACCTTGATGCGGATAGCATCACCTAATTGGTACTTGTTGTGATGACGACGACCAATCAAACAGAAGTTCTTTTCGTCGAAGTCGTAATAATCGTCAGCGATGTCGCGCATTGGAATCATTCCTTCACAATGGTTTTCGTCTATTGTAGCATAAATTCCGTAAGAAGTAATACCGCTTATATGGGCATCGAATTCCTCGCCGAGTTTATCTCCCATGAATTCTACCATCTTATATTTGATACTGTCACGTTCTGCATTCTGTGCAATCTGTTCCATTTCAGAGCAATGCTCACAGAGTTCTTCGTAATGTTTCTCGTTGGCACTTCTGCCGCCATCTGCGTACTTGGTAAGCAAGCGATGAACCATCGTATCCGGATAACGGCGGATAGGTGAGGTGAAGTGGGTATAGTATTCGAAAGCCAGTCCAAAGTGTCCGATGTTGTGAACGGAGTACTTTGCCTTCATCATGGCACGGAGTGCAACCATCTGGATGAGATTGTTCTCTGGTTTGCCTTCGCAATCAGACATCAACTTGTTGAGACTTCTTGCTGTAGCGCCTTTTGTACCCTCTGTTTTCAACTTATAACCAAACTTCACAACGAATTCACGCAAGGTTTCCAACTTTTGTGGGTCAGGATTGTCGTGAATACGATAAGGAAGCGTCTTTGGCTTCTTTCCTTTCTTTACCTTTCCGATACTTTCAGCCACCGTACGGTTGGCGAGTAGCATGAATTCCTCTACGAGTTTATTGGCATCCTTAGAGCGCTTGTAGTAGCAGCTTACTGGTTTCCCCTTTTCGTCAACGTCGAAATGCAACTCTTCGCGGTCAAACTTAACAGCACCATTTTTGAATCTTGCGGCACGCAGTTTCTTAGCCAGTCTGTCAAGCGTAATGAGCTGAAGTGCGTTTTCTCCCTGATAAGGATGTTCCTTTGTTTCTGCTGGAGCAGGTTCGCCAGTACCATCAATCACACCATTTGCTTCGAGGAGTTCCTGCACCTCTTCATATTTATATCGGCGGTCGCTCTCTATGACGGTATGTACGATGCGATAGTTCTTGACTTCGGCATTGTTGTCGAGTTCGAAGATGACGCTGTACGCAAGTTTTTCCTCATTAGGACGAAGCGAGCAGATAAAGTTACAGAGACGCTCTGGGAGCATCGGGATGGTGCGATCTACGAGATATACAGATGTTGCACGTTTCACAGCTTCCTTGTCGATGATACTGCCCTCTGTGACGTAATGTGACACATCTGCGATATGAACACCTACCTGCCAGTTACCATTCTCCAATCTCTGGATACTGAGGGCATCATCAAAGTCCTTGGCATCCTTCGGTCGATGGTGCAAGTGAATACCTTGCGGAAGTCCTCTCGTTCTTTGTAATCCTGTTCTGTGATTTCGCCGCTTATCTTGTTGGCTGCATCTTCTACATTCTTTGGATATTTATAAGGTAATCCATATTGAGCAAGATAGAATTCATCTCAACATCATTATCACCCATCTGGCCAAGAATGTCAACAACCTCGCCAATAGGACTCTTGTTTTCTCCATCCGGCCACTCGATAATCCGGACTACTGCCTTGTCATCGGTCTTTCCTCCCTTTACTTTTCTTCTAGGAATGATGATGTTGTGAGCAAAGACATCGCCAGGTGTCACGAGGTAAGCCAGATCCTTATCCACTTTCAGACGCCCTACAAAGGTATCTTTGGCACGTTCAAGGATTTTGTTGACCTGTGCCTCCTTGATGTGATTCTTACGACGAGCCAGGAAGGTGAATTCCACCCTGTCGCCATTAAGTGCTCCCATCGAATTGCGTTCTGAAACGAAAATAGCTTCTCGCTATCATCAGGGATAACAGAGTTTTTGCCATTTGCCTTTCTAACGAATTTACCTTCCATCACCTGTATGCTTTGATTCAGGCGATAAGAATTATCACTTACCTTAGCCAGGTAGTCATCCCATGCCATTTCCTCCATAATGTCAATCGCCAGCATCTTGAGTGGATGCGTCGTAAGACGGAGGGAACGGAATATCTCTTTCAAGCTGAGCGTTTCGCCCGGCCTTTCGGCAAAGAATTCCTGCAGCATCTCAGTGAGCTGCGCTTTGTTCATTCTTTTGCCACCTTTTTTTACCTTTTCCCATAAATTATGACTATTATTAGTTTTATAAGGCAAAGAAACAAAAAAAAGGAGAAAACAAAGTTTCTTGGCATCTTTTTTCGTTTTTTATTAAATATGAGGCAAAACAGACCATAATATGTCTTCATTTTTCGTATTTCAGAGCAGAATATAGCTTGTTGATTCTTTTTGTCTGTTCGTAAATGTAGTTCTTCCAAAATTGTATTTAGGGGGGCTTGGATGTTACAATACTGTTACAACTTGAAATATCGGTAACAAATATTTCGTAATAACGGAAATTCTTATTATATTTGCAACCGAAACGTAATAAACATTTCCACAAATACAAATGAATATGGATACAAGTCAATATCTTGTGATTTTTTTTCAGATTCTCGGTTCTTTAGCTTTGCTCATCTATGGTATGAAGGTGATGAGTGAGGCCTTGCAGAAGATGGCAGGATCTCAGTTGCGCCACATTTTGGGTGCTATGACAACCAACCGATTTACGGGAATGCTTACAGGTACCTTTATTACCTGTGCCGTTCAGAGTTCCTCTGCAACTACCGTTATGACGGTTTCTTTTGTAAATGCAGGTTTGCTGACCTTAGCCCAAGCAATTTCCGTTATTATGGGTGCCAACATTGGTACCACGTTTACGGCTTGGATTATGTCGCTGGGTTATAATGTAGATTTAACGATTGTCGTATTCCCTGCGTTCTTCCTCGGCATTATGCTGATTTATAGTAAGAAGCGCCGTTATTTCGGAGATTTCCTTTTTGGTATCGCTTTCCTCTTCTTCTCGCTCGTTCTGTTGAGTAGTGCGGGTAAGGCTCTCGATCTGGAACATAATCCGGCGGTTATCGATTTCTTTGGATCTTTTGATACGAAGAGTCATTTTACGATTGTGGTCTTCCTCCTGATCGGTACACTTATAACCTGTATCGTACAGAGTTCGGCAGCTGTGATGGCCATCACCATCTTACTCTGTTCTACGGGTGTACTCCCTATCTATCTGGGTATTGCCTTGGTGATGGGTGAGAATATCGGAACTACCGCTACAGCCAATCTTGCCGCTTTGGGTGCCAATGCCCAGGCTCGTCGTGCAGCCTTGGCCCATCTGGTATTCAATGTCTTTGGTGTTATCTGGGTTCTCTGCCTGTTCTATCCATTTGTAGATTTCGTTTGCTCTATCGTGGGGTATGATCCTGATGGTGGTATGTCTGCGGCACAGAAGGCAAAGTTGTTGCCAATTGTTTTGGCGATGTTCCATACCTGTTTCAATGTTTGCAACACGGGCGTTCTGATTTGGTTTATCCCACAGTTGGAAAAAAGTTGTCTGCAAACTTATCAAGCCTAAGGCAGATAAGGAGGATGAAGATTTCCGTTTGCGCTTTATCCAGGCTGGCATCATGAAGACCCCAGAACTTTCTGTCTTCGAGGCACAGCAGGAAATCGGCAGTTTCGGCGAGCGTATCCATCGTATGTTTAGTATGGTGAGAGAGTTGCTGGATACTCAGGATTCCAAGACTTTCGACAAACTCTATGAGCATATCGAGAAGTATGAGGGTATTTCTGATAATATGGAGATAGAGATTGCCAAGTATCTTGATCAGGTGAGCGATGCTCATCTGAGTGATGATACCAAGGCGAAGATCCGTGCGATGTTGCGTGAGATTTCTGAAATCGAGAGTATTGGTGACAGTTGCTTCAATCTTGCCCGCACCATTAAGCGCAAGGGTGAAAACAAGGAGGAGTTTACTGCCAAGCAGAGTGAAAACATTCATCAGATGTTTAAGTTGGTAGATGAGGCGCTGACTCAGATGAACTATATGTTTGCTCATGAACGCCATTCTATCAGTCTCAACCATACGTACAATATCGAGACTGAGATTAATAATTACCGTACTCAGTTGAGAAACCAGAACCTGGATGATGTGGATAACCATCTTTATACCTATGGTGTAGGTACATTGTACATGGATATCATTCAGGAATGCGAAAAACTGGGTGATTATGTGGTTAATGTCGCCGAGGCTCGCATGGGAGTCAGGACATCTGAGGCTGTGTAATGCAGAATGTTATTGATAGAAAGAAAATAAAAGTAATAAAAGCAAACGGGGAAGTATCAATGGATGCTTCCCCGTTTGCTTTTGTTGTTTAGGTATTCTGAATGTTTTTATTTTTCCAATATTTCCTTCAGTTCCTTCATACCATCTGAAGCCCCTTTCATGATGTGCTCTATCTTGTAATATCCATTGGTGTTTACGGCACCCGGGTCTATCAGATAGATAGGAATGTGAGGCTTGGTATAAGAAATCAGACCTGCAGCAGGATAAACGTTGAGTGAGGTTCCGATAATGACGAAGATATCGGCTTGCTGTACAGCTTCGGCTGCCGGCTCAATCATAGGAACGCTTTCGCCGAAGAAAACGATAAATGGGCGCAACAGGCTTCCGTCTCCAGCTTCGGTTCCCGGTTTTACCTCGCAGTCATCCTCAGGTAATTCCTTGATGTAGCGATAGTCGTAAGGGTCGCGTGAAGAGCAAACCTTTGACAGTTCGCCATGCAGATGGATTACCTTCTTGGAACCTGCCTTCTCATGCAGATTATCTACATTCTGGGTGATTACCGTCACATCGAAGTCTTTTTCCAGTTCCTTGATAAGTTTATGTCCCTCGTTAGGTTGCGCAGCATAGAGTTTATGGCGCAACATATTATAGAAGTTTGTTACTAGGGTAGGGTCAGCTTCCCATCCCTCATGGGTAGCTATCTGTTCTACAGGATAGTTTTCCCATAATCCATCATTGCCACGGAAAGTTTTGAAACCACTCTCCACAGACATGCCTGCACCGGTTAAAAATACGAGTTTCTTCATCTTATCACGTTTTAATTATTCATATTTTCTTAATCTTTTTATTAAGAATGCACAAATTTAGCAATTTTTCTGCAAATAACATCGTTTTAAGCGAGAAAAATGTTATCTTTGCACTCGTTTTAAGGACAAAAAGTACATTTTAAGATTATTAATACATTATTATAAATAAATTTTATGGATAAAGTAAGTTATGCTTTGGGCATCGGCATCGGTCGCCAGTTGGCTTCTATGGGTGCAGAGAGTTTGAATATTGATGATTTTGCACAGGCCGTAAAGGATGCCATCGCAGGTAAGCTTCAGCTCGGCGAGCAGGAGGCTCAGGAGTTGGTACAGAACTTCTTTGCTGAGCAGGAGGCTAAGGCTCAGGCTGCTGCTGCCGAGAAGGGTAAGGTTGCTAAGGAAGCTGGTGAGAAGTTCCTCGCCGAGAACGGCAAGAAGGATGGTATCATCACTACTAAGAGCGGTTTGCAGTATCAGGTTTTGCGTGAAGGTAATGGCAAGGCACCTAAGGCTACTGATCAGGTTGAGTGCCACTATGAAGGAACGCTTATCGACGGTACTAAGTTTGACAGTTCTTACGACCGTGGTCAGACTGCTACCTTCCCATTGAATCAGGTTATCGCTGGTTGGACAGAGGGTCTTCAGCTCATGACTGAGGGTGCCAAGTTCCGTTTCTTCATCCCTTATCAGTTGGGTTATGGCGAGCGTGGTGCTGGTGCATCTATCCTCCATTCTCAGCTTGATTTTCGATGTTGAGCTCGTTGCCGTTAAGTAATCTGTTAGTAGATATATTTAAACGAAGTAAAGGCAATCCTGGAATATAATAGATAAAAATAAAAGATTTTAAAATATAAATAAGGAAATGAAAAAGTTATTTTTCGGAGCCTCGTGGCTTGTGCTGCTGCTACATTCGTAGGTTGTGGCAATTCTACTCCTAAGGCAGATCTCAAGACTGATGTAGATACTATGAGCTATGCTATGGGTATGTCTCAGACTCAGGGTCTGAAGGAGTTTATGGTAGAGCGCATGGGCGTTGATACTGCTTACATGGATGATTTCATCAAGGGTCTTAACGATGGTGCCAACGCTGGTGACGACAAGAAGAAGGCTGCTTACTATGCAGGTATCCAGATTGGTCAGCAGATCTCTAACCAGATGGTTAAGGGCATCAACCACGAGGTATTCGGTGAGGATTCTACAAAGTCTATCTCTCTGAAGAACTTCATGGCTGGTTTCATCACAGGTACTACAGGCAAGAAGGGCTTGATGACAGTTGAGCAGGCTGCTCAGATAGCTCAGGCTAAGATGATGGCTATCAAGGCTAAGAACATGGAGAAGGAATATGGTCCTAACAAGGTTGCTGGTGAGAAGTTCCTCGCTGCCAACAAGAAGAAGCCAGGAGTTGTTACTCTGCCTTCAGGTGTTCAGTACAAGGTAATCAAGGAGGGTAACGGCCCTATGCCAAAGGATACTTCTATGGTTAAGGTTAACTACGAGGGTAAGACAATCGACGGCAAGGTATTCGATTCTTCTTTCAAGCGTGGTCAGGCCGTAGATCTCCGTGCTAACCAGGTTATCAAGGGTTGGACTGATGCTTTGGTTCACATGCCAGCAGGTTCTGTTTGGGAGGTTTACATTCCTCAGCAGTTGGCTTATGGTGAGCGCGAGCAGGGTCAGATCAAGCCATTCTCTGTATTGATCTTCAAGATTGAGTTGATTTCAGTTGGTGGCAAGTAATTTTTGTGGGAACTCATTTTTATAGAGGACTTATAAATGAAGAAAATATTAATGACAGCACTCGTCCTCGTGGCGGGTGCTTCTTTGTTTACAGCTAGTGCTGCAAGCAAGAAGAAGGTTAAGAAGGCGGCTACTCTTGTTGAGTTGAAATCATCAGCCGATTCTTTGAGTTATGTAGCTGGTATGAATGCCACTCGTGGTCTGATTCCTTATATCCAGCAGAGTTTTCAGGTAGATACTGCCTATATGGAGAATTTCCTTCGTGGTTATAAGGATGCGCTTGCTATGGGAATCAATCCTAAGACCGTAGCTTATTCTGCAGGTATGGAGGTTGCCAAACTGGTAGAGAAGCGCGTATATCCTGGCACAAAGGAAGAGTTGAAGAGCACAGGCGATTCTATCAGCCATGCTATGTTCCAGAATGGTTTTATCGCAGCTTTGGCTAATGATACAACATTCTTTACCTCTAAGGCTGCTGCCGATTTCCAGAAGGAAGCTTTGGCTGGTGCCGGCGAGAAGTTCCTTGCTGCTAATGCCAAGAAACCTGGAGTAAAGGTGTTGCCTAGCGGTTTGCAGTATAAGGTGATTACCGAAGGTCATGGCGAGGTGCCTAAGGCAAGCGATGAGGTAGAGGTTATCTACGAGGGTCGTCTGATTGATGGTACCGTTTTTGATGCTACATCCAAGCATGGTGGCAGCAAGACAGATAAGTTCCGTGCCAATGGCTTGATCAAGGGTTGGACCGAGGCGCTTACTCTGATGCCTGTGGGCAGTAAGTGGCAGGTTTACATTCCTTACGAGTTGGCTTACGGCGAGCGTCAGGCTGGTCAGATTCCTCCATACTCTACTTTGGTGTTCGATCTTGAGCTGGTTAGCATCGTAAAGCCAGAGGTTAAGCCAGAGCCTGCTGGCGAGTTGAAGGAAGATGTAGCCGTAGGAGCAGAGAAGAAGGTTGTTAAACCTGCAGCCAAGAAAGCTGCGCATTCAAAGAGGAGAAAGTAATTACTGAATTCATTTCAACAAGTAATTACTACTAAAATATAATAAGGTAAGAGCCAAGGATAGAGTGTTATCTTTGGCTCTTTTGTTTCTTTTACGTTTGTGTTTGTTGCTTTTGCATAAAAAACGGGAAAGCGAATCTGTTAGTTCTCTTATTTGCATTATCTTTGCAGAAGATAAACTGCACTCGGCAAAATATTCAAGCAAGCTTGATATTCTGCGCTCGTTTGCATTATCTTTGCACATGATAATAAACAACTTCAATAATCATATTTTTAACCTAAAAGATAATGATGAAACAAATTACAACAACCGTATGTGCAACTGTGCTGATGGCTAGTTGCTGTAACATAAACAATACGGAGCAGCAAGTGAACCAACAGGTAGATGAACTCTACAGCAGAATGTCACAGCCAGAGCGTATCGCTCAGTTGAGAAGTGGGTATATGGATGAGCTTTTTGATGCGGAAGGCAATTTGGATACCGTCAAATGCAAGCAGCTCATTCCTTATGGTATTGGACATTTTTCTCAGTACGCCAGTCAGGAATTGGTTGATGCCAATTTCTTGCGAAAGCGTGTGGCTGTTGTACAAGATTGGTTGATACATCATACCCCAAATGGTATCCCTGCTCTTTTTCACGAGGAAGTTCTTTCGGGTATCAATACGCAAGATGCAACAGTCTATCCACAGCAGATAGGTCAGGCTTGCTCATTCAATCCAGAGTTGGCAGAGCTCAAGACTTTGCAGACAGGTACCGCTCTTCGCAAGATGGGTGGCGTATTGTCGCTTTCCCCTATGGTAGACGTCTGCCGTACTCCAAGTTTTAATCGTCTGGAAGAATCATACGGTGAGGATGGCTATCTTTCTGCCGTTATGGGTACTGCTTTTGTCAAGGGTCTTCAGCAGGGTGACCTCAAGAAGGGAGTGGGAGCTTGCTCTAAACACTATCTGGGATATGGTGGTGGCGGTGATGCTGATGAGAAGGAGATGATGGAAGATATCCTTTTGCCTCATGAGACGATGATTCGTCTGGCAGGTAGCAAGCTTTGATGCCGGGTTATCATGCTGTTCATGGTACCAAGTGCGTGGCAAATAGTGAGATTCTCAACGATATTTTGCGAGATTATCTCGGATTCGATGGAATGGTGGTGAGCGATTATACTGCCATTGACCAGTTGCCGGGACTAGATACTCCTCTTCAGAAAGCTGTGGCTGCTATCAATGGTGGCAATGATGTTGATTTCCCTAGAGGCGAAAACTATCAGTATTTACAGGAAGCCTTGGATAAGGGACTTGTTAAGAAAGAAGTCTTTGAGCGTGCTGTAAAGGATGTTCTGCGTTATAAGATTCGTGCAGGACTGATGGATAAGAATCCATATCTGTATAGTACGGAGGATGTAAAGCTTGATACTAAGGAAGAACGGCAGACGGCTTACGATATTGCCAGCCAGTCTATCGTCTTGTTGGAGAATAATGGTGTTTTGCCTCTTGTGAAGGAGGCTGATGTTAACAGCGCCAAGCAGGTTAAGAATATCTTGCTCACGGTCCTAATGCCAATTCTATCTGGGCGATGTGTGGTGACTACTCTTTCCCTTCAATGTTCTATTTCTGGCAGAGTTGGAAGAAAAAGTGGGATGATAGCCACTTGCCACATATCGTTAAATTGCTAGAGGCAATGCAGGCAAGTAAACCTGAGGGTATTAATATAAAGTATTCTCGTGGTTGTGACTGGACAGAGGAGATAGAGACCAAGTTTGAAGAGTCTGGCGATAAGCGTGCTTGGGAGTATCAGCTCCTGCATCGCAAGGTTGATTCTGGCGAGAAGGCAGACAAGGCAGAAGCTTTGGCGATGGCAAAGGAAAGCGATGTTATCGTTGCTGCTGTAGGCGAGAATGTGATGCTCTGTGGTGAGAACCGTGAACGAGATGGTCTCAAGCTTCCTGGTAAGCAAGAGGAATATGTTGAGGAACTCTTGTCTACGGGTAAACCTGTAGTCCTGGTAGTCTTCGGCGGTCGTGCGCAGGTTATCTCCAAGATAGCCAAGCGTTGTGCAGCAGTCATCCAGGCCTGGTATCCTGGTGAAGAGGGTGGTACAGCTGTGGCTGACATTCTTTATGGCAAGATTTCACCATCTGCCAAGCTGAGTGTCAGCTATCCTAATACTGAGGTTTATGAGCCTATCTGCTATAATTATTCCACCCGTCAGGATGCCCGTGTAGAGTGGCCTTTCGGTTATGGATTGAGCTATACAACCTTTGCCTATAAGAACTTGCAGGCTGTTAAGGAACTCTCTACGGCTTCAGAGTCGAGCAATATCTACTTTGAGGTTACCAATACGGGTAAGGTTCGTGCCGATGAGATAGCGCAGGTATATCTGTCGCCAACTCAGAGCAACCAGCAGATTCATCCTATTCAGTTGCAGGGCTTTACCCGCATCTCTCTCAATCCTGGCGAAACCAAGAGAGTATGCATCAAGTTCTATACTGATCAGTTTGGTTATTATTCTCATCAAGGCAATCGTCAATGGAACATAGCTCCTGGAACGTATGAACTGAAGATTGGAGCCTCTTCTCAAGATATCCGTCTTAAGCAGCAGATAGTATTGACGGGTGATAAAGTGGTGAAACCTTTGCGTGATCATTACTTTTCCGAGGTTATCAGATAAGCGTATGATTTTTCTACTAAAAGTAGCAAAATGCCAAGGTTTTTGGTTAAAAACAGTATAAAAAACAACAAAATGCACGGATATTGCAAAATATTCGTGCATTTTGTTTGCAGTTTCAATAGATTTTATTAATTTTGCTATCTGGTATAGCAAAGTACCTTATAAATAGAATAATATAAAACAAAACGAAATGGAGAAAATAGACAATCTAGACAGAAAGATTCTCGGCATCCTTTCCAAGAATGCCCGTATTCCTTTCAAAGACGTAGCCGCAGAATGTGGCGTGTCTCGTGCTGCCATCCATCAGCGTGTTCAGCACTTGATGAGGATGGTTTCATCACCGGTAGCGGTTTTGATGTAAACCCTAAAAGCCTGGGCTATTCTACCTGCACTTATGTAGGCTTGAACTTGGAGCGCGGTAATATGTATAAAAAGGTGGTAGAGCGCTTGCAGAACATTCCTGAAATCGTAGAGTGCCACTTTACAACCGGTTCATACACCATGCTGATCAAGCTTTATGCCCGCGACAACGAGCAGCTCATGGATCTGCTCAACAATAAGCTTCAGGCTATCCCTGGTGTGGTTTCTACCGAAACGCTTATCTCTCTTGAGCAGAGCATCAAGCGTGAGATTCCTGTACTTCTCGATGAAGATTAATAAGAGTCTCCATACCTGAGTACGATTTTTAGAAGATCTTGAATCATTATTTTTTGAAAGATAAACAAATGGAAACATTTGACTTAGAGTCGCATCTCCAGGATGCATACTCTAGATTTCCCGAAGCGAAGCATCAGCCTGTAATTGGCCTTACTGCCAATTATGAAGGTATCGATGCTAGCTTCGCGACCGTTATTATAAGCAGGTAATAGCGGCTGGCGGTACGCCGGTCATTATTCCTCCTGTTGCCGATGCTCAGGTCATCGTCAATACCCTGGAGCATCTTGATGGATTGATTCTGACGGGTGGCGGTGACCATAATCCGCTGTGGATGGGCGAAGAGCCTTCTCCCCGTCTTCACAACATCAATCAGGAACGTGATGCTGCCGACTGATGATTACCCGATTGGCTTTCAACCGCCAGATTCCGATGCTTGGCATCTGCCGGGGCATCCAGACCCTCGCTATTGCGCTGGGCGGAAGGTGTGTCAGGATATCAGGCAACTGGTAAAGC
>ENA-OQER01001337-OQER01001337.1-human-gut-metagenome-genome-assembly--contig:-NODE-1337-length-12051-cov-1.900285_pt1 | contig 12051 bp, 22 predicted proteins | sample MGYA00242797_ERZ504639 | MGnify/ENA primary metagenome ERZ504639 (study PRJEB26092, sample SAMD00036306) | human gut metagenome | host: Homo sapiens | study: EMG produced TPA metagenomics assembly of...
CACAGGAACAGATAACATGCGATAATATTATTGGGCAGTATTATTATGATGGAAAGTATGTTGATACAAATAAGGCAGTTATTCATTATGGAAAGAAAAATTCGCATATAGTTCCAGTAAGAGGAGATAACTATGATTAATTTATGGAAGTACGAATATGGTGGAAAAGTGAAAATTATAAATATTGCCGGGAAAACCTTTGTTGGAATGGCACAGGAAGTCACTGATGCGGAAGAGCGTTCAGACGAGGAGCAGCAGGAAACTGGCATTACAATTGAATGTGATGGTGCACTGATTGAATTTTATCAGAGTGAGATAAAATCAATTGAAAGACTATAAGGAGAGGGGCATAGCGCCCCTTCTTTTATTTTTCTCGTTGGTCATTAATATAGTAGAGTATGGTAGTGCCATATGGTTCAATATATAAGGTCTTGTCAATTCTTCGAACATAATTTTCGTTGCCATCGTTGCGAATTTGAATTTGATAGGACATTGTTGATTTTTCGTTGGTAAAAGACAAATCGCCTTTTTTGAAATCACCAGTTTGATCAAAATATAATTTATAAAGATAAAAAATCGCCATGATTATCATGAGAACTTAACCACAGATAAAATGGATATTTGCATTTCCGCATGGTCGAGGTATATGGGGTAAGTCTAAGATGGGAAACGGGAAGGTTACTCCCTATAGCAGGACTAGTGTCAATTTTATTTGGTAATAGGTACCTTTAAAATATTTATAAAAAGGTTTGATAAGAGCATTAGCGTTACGAAGATATTCGTATGCTTTATCAAGATTATAGGTATCTAGGCAGATGCATGTGAAATGTTCATAAATGAATTGGTGTTTTAAATCGAAAGGTTTCATATCATAAATAGCCACGTCTTGATAGGTTATATTTAAGTTATTCTCTTTTTTCAGTTCTTCACGTTTATAATATTGTTCCATTTTAGGATTAGGAGCATATGGTGTAACTGTATGGATGGAAGGTGTGGAATTTGACGTATCAGGTAATTTAAACAGATCAAGAATTTTTTGTATTATTGTCATTTATGATGCTGTCCTTTCTGTTGTGTAAAATGATATTTGAATTTTACCATACAGAAAGCAAATATGCATTAATAAAAATCCCCCGCTTACATGACGTAGGCGGGGATTTGAATGTCAGAATGGTTTTAAATAAGGGATAGGCGTGTTAGTATTGTCTTCTAAAAGAATTTTTATATGTTCAGATATGCTGAGTTCAAGCGAGTCAATATCAGGTTCTTGTTTCCAATTTTCTAAAAAATCTGTTTCATTTTCACCAGATAATTCAATAAGAGTGATTAAATGTGATTTCATACTTCAACAATTTTGCCAAAAGCACCATTGGGAATAGCAATTTTTATTATCACCTTCACCAATCGAAATATAATTACTTGAATATTGTAGAGAGCCGTCCTTATAAGCACCTACATTGACATCTTCTGCGCGTTTATAGATGCATTCAAGTAGTTTTATAACAGTATAAAAACCAAGAGAGTTTCGTTCAATTTCTTTATATTCAGTAGTTTTATGATAGTCAATACTATATTCACCAAAGCAGCCATCAAGTAATGTAAAAACCTTTACGTCGAGAACTTTTGCAATTTTTTCAAGAGTTTCAATTTTGGGTTTGGATTTGCCAATTTCATATTGGCGTATTTGGACTTCGTTTATTCCAGATAGTTCGCCCAATTTTTTGTGTAAGTCCTTTTTCTTTCCTAAATTTCCTGATGTTTTCACCAACTAACATAAAATACACCTCCTTTACTATCTTTAGTATATCACAAAAATATAAAAACAGAAGAAAAACATTCTATTTTATATTGGCAGAATAAAAAGCTTCTGATAGTATAAAATGAATCAGAACGAAAAACTTCTGAAATAAATCATAAGGGAGGAGGGGAAGCAGTATGGCAACATCTAAAAGTCAGTTATGTATTGATACATTTAAGGTTCAGCTTTTAATGGCTGAAAAATGTATGAACCCATATGATTTATGCGAAAAAACTGAAATGAATTATCAATCGTATCAGCGATTGATGAAAACTGAGAATTGCAAGATTGCCACATTAGGAAAAATTGCAAAAGCATTAGAAGTATCAGTGACAGATATTCTTAAAGATGCAAAAAAAGAGTAAACACCCACCGACCAAGTTCGTGTTTACTCAAAACAAAGAAACCCATAAACGGAATCTCTTTATTCATAATAGGAGATTCTAGCCTAAAAATCAAGGAGAATTTGAAATTATGAATCAGATTGAACAGACATTAGACAGCAGAGAAGTGGCAGAAATGGTAGGAAAACGACATGACCATTTAATAAGAGATATTAAAAAAGTATATTGGTGAAATGTCCGCCCCCAACTTTGGGGAGGGAGCCGAAGCGAAAAATCACTCGGGCTCTGAGTTAGGAGAGCTCAAAATTGAGCCCACCGATTTCTTTAGAGAAAACACATACCGCGATAAGAATAAGCAAGAACGTCCGTGTTATGATATCACAAAGAAAGGGTGTGAGTTCATCGCCCATAAACTGACAGGTATTAAAGGAACAGAGTTCACGGCACGCTACATCAATCGTTTCCATGATATGGAAGATATTATTCATAATGGAATAGAACGGAAAGAAGTTAAAACAACCAGAAAGCATACAGAGAGCTTATCAGCGGTAAATAATGCAGTAAAAATCCTAACACCAATGCTTGCAGCGGCTGGGTGTGATAGTAAGATACAGCTTCTCACAGCAAAATCACTTTATGAAAAAGCAGATGTGACACTTCCGATTATGATTGAAGCGGATCAGCAGTATTTTGATACGGTACATATTGCCCGACAGGTTGGAATTTATTATCAGAGTTCTGGCAAACCAGCAGATAAGGCAGTAAATGAAATCATTCGTCGCCTTGACATTCCGCAAAGTATGTATACGGAAACTTGGGAGAGCAAGGGGAAATGGCAGGGAACTGTTAGAAAATATGCACCAGAGGTTATTACTATGGTTCGTTCATGGTATGCAGAGAATGGATATCCAAGAGATATTGAGTATGTGCAGAGTGATGGTCAGAAGAAAACATATCATGTGATTTGGCGAGAAAGCGAGGTGGCTTGAGATGGAAAGAGCCGCATTAAAGGAACATAAAGAAATTGTAGATTTAGCACCAATTGTCGACGAGATAATAGATTGTTTAATTGAATGTGGTACAGATACATATGACGAATATAGATATATGATAATGTCTCATTGTGCATTGTACGGACAGGTACACATTTTGAAATTATGGGATACGGTATTCACAAGAGCAGATCAGCGTAGACCGTTACTATTGGAAATGCACTAGGAAATAAGGTAATTAGAGAGTTTAGAAACAGTAATTCTTTTCTTTGTTTGAAAAATGGCACAAACTATATTCAAACATGAGTTATTATAATATTGTCATAAAAAGTGACCTTTCACTGTGAAAATCAAACAGGCTGACTGCCTGCCGTGATAGTCGGAAATCCCCCAGACATTAATAAATTTCTCCGAAAGATACACCTTGAAATATAGGTGTATTTTTCATGTCTAAAAAATGGCACAAATCTTTTATATTCCAATGATAAAATAGAATTACAAAAGAAAAGCACCGGACGGAACGCAGGAATCCGTTTGTTACCCTAGAAAAATTATAGGATGTTATTATGGCACGTCCTATTTGGGCGTGCTTTTTGTTTTGCAGATTGCCAGCTATGGATCAAATAGCAACTCATTCGCGCCGGGCTGACCGGATTAACAACTTTTAAGAAAGAGAGGAACATGTAAATGATTATTATCGACAAACTGAAATCTCTTGGAGTGGAAATCACTGATGAGATTGAAAAGGCTTTAGCGGGGGATTGGTTAAGCGAATCCGAGGTAAGCAAGAAACTTGCAAAGATGCAGGTTCTGGAAGATGAAAACAAGGATCTTAAGGAGAAACGCGATTCTCTCGAAAAGGATCTGCAGTCAATGAAAGATTCTGCTTCCGACTCTGATGCACTTAATCAGAAGATTACAGATCTGACCAATACTCTTGAAAAAGAGCGTAAGGAGCGCAAGGAGAAAGATGAGATTGCAAGACTTGACAGTCTTGTGACGGATTTCTTTGCAGACAAGCACTTTGTCAACGCCATTACGGCGGATGCAATCAAGAAACAGCTTGTTGAGACGCTTAATTCTGATGAGGCGCGCGGCAAGAGCGTTTCTGATCTGTTTGATGCTATCGTCAAAGACGAGAAGGGCAATTATAAGCCGGATATCATTGTTGATGATAAGACATTCAAGCGCAGCAGAACCGCAGCCAGATTGTCGGAAACAACATTGGCCAGCCGGACGGAGCAAAACTGTCTATGGCTGAACTTATGAAACTGAAAAATCAGAACCCGGATATGGACATTACACCATATCTGAACAGAAAGAAGGAGAAATAATCTATGGCATTATTTGATTTAGTAAATTTCAATGGCGAAGTATTTGATGCAGCAGTGCGTGAGACACCAAATCTTCGTTTGAATGAATTGCTTCACAGCGGTGCGATCGTGGAGCGTGGCGAGTATGCATCTATGCTGCCGGATCAGAAAGGCGGCAACTTTATCACAACTCTGATCAAGGCACGTTTATCTGGCAAGACCGTAAACTATGACGGTAAAACAAACATTACAGCAGAGAGCCGTGGAAACTATTCAATGGGGCGTATCGTTATTGGTAGAGCACAAGGATGGACGGAAAAAGATTTTGTATCTGATATCTCAGGTGATGACTATTCCGCAGCAGCCGGAGAAGTAGCAGAATTTTGGGATGATGTAGATCAGGATACGCTTCTTAGCATTCTTAAAGGGGTGTTCTCCATGAACTCTGGAGAAGGTAAGAAGTTTTGTAGAAACACATACTTATGATGTATCTGCAAAAGAAGATGGAACTTTTGGCGCAACTACCCTTAACACAGGTATGCAGATTGCGCTTGGTGATAAGAAAGCAAACTTGCACTTGTGATCATGCATTCTCGTACCGCAACTATTCTGGAGAACCTCAAACTCTTAGAATATCTGAAATATACAGATGAGAATGGAATTGAGAGAAACTTGCCATTGGCAACTTTAAATGGTCGAATCGTTCTTATTGACGATACTATGCCTACAAAAGAGGTCGAAGCGGTATATGTGAAATCCACAGATAAAACTGTGCAGGAAGGAAAAACCTATTACACATTGTCTGGAAAAGTTTACAGTGCTGTTGCTTCTCCAGAAGGTGATCCATCAACTTCTAACTATTATGAGAAAACTGCAGAAAGCGTATACAGAATATACAACATATGTTCTTGGAAACGGATCTATTGAATTTACAGATTGTGGAGTAAAGGTTTCGTCTGAAATGGAGCGTAAAGCCAGTGTAAATGGTGGAGAGACTACTCTGTATACAAGACAGAGAAAAGTATTTTCTCCATATGGTATTTCTTGGAAAACTCCAAGCATTGTATCTCCGACAGCAGAACAGCTTGAGGCAGGCACAAACTGGGAGATTGCGCAGAACAACGATTCGGATAAGACAGAGTATTACCCAATCAAGGCGATCAACATCATGAGAATTATTACCAGAGGTTAATTAGGAGGGATTTCTGATGGGATACACCACATTTGAGTTTTACAGAGATTCATATTATGGGGATTCTATCAAGGAATCCCTTTTCCCTAAGTGGGAAGATCGTGCATCTGACAAGTTGAATCAGTTGACCTACGGGCATATTGATAATGCTGCAAAGGAAGAATTTGACGAGAAAATCCAGAAATCCACCTGTGCATTGGCTGATCTGCTCTATCAGATAGATTTCAAGACCAGTCATGCCAGTGACGAAAAGGGCGGCAATGTGAAGTCAATGTCCTCTGGCGGTCGGTCGATCAGCTTTGGAAGTAATGAAACACTTATTGATAAGGTGCTTGGGGATAAGGTAGCGCAGAACCGGTTGTGTTATGACACGGTATGCGAATACCTGTCCGGCACCGGATTATTATATGCGGGGGTGTGATATGGGATTCTTCGATAACAAGAAAGTCACACTCTTCAACTATTGGATGGATCCGGACACCGAGGAAGAGAAGTATTACCGGACACTGCTTGATGGTGTAGACCTTGTGGAAACCAAGGGAGCAAATGTTTCCAAAAGCGGAATGGACAGCGCAGACGCAGTAAAGCTCTATATCGATCTTACAACTCTGAAAAAACCGTATATAGAACCAAAAGCATGGGCGGCACTGGCAGAGGAAGAAAAGCAGAAGTATTTACTTTCGTACCGGCAGAGGATTTCTTTGTAAAGGGAGATTGCACCGGTGCAACTTTGCCGGAGAATGGGGCATTTCAGTGGATGCAGGATAACTATGATGATTGCTATAAGGTAACAACCATTGATAAGTACGAAGATATTCTTCCTCATTTTGAAGTAGGAGGCGTGTAAATGGCAGAAGCAGAAAAACTGACGATCAGAGATGCAGAGAGTGCGCAGAAAGCGATTCATGCATTGGTGCTGCAATATCCGAGTTTTCCTCGGATGTTCAAAGCAGACAATAGAACAGTTAAATGGAATGGCATTAATGAAGATATGTCGATCGGCATCTTCCCATTGCAGGGTGCGGTCTATCTGAAAAAATACATCAGTGGAAGTTATACCGCACAAATGCCGTTTCAGGTCGTGTTCCGCAGCTCTCCGACAACGAACAAGGCTTCGATTGATGCACAGACAGTGCTGGAAGATATTGCCAGATGGTTGGAGGATAGTGGAATCGAATTTAAAGACCAGCATATGACGCTGGAAGCAATCAACCGCACATCTCCGGCGTTTTCTTTCGGACAGAACGAGAAACATACAGATTATGCGGTAAATATGCAGCTTAGATATTTTTATAAGAAGTAGGAGGATAAAAATCATGAAAAAAAGTGTTCTGATTATGAATACAAATTTACAGTTTTTCGCACTCAGCAGAACAAACATGGTCTCACTGTTGGACATTGGATCACTTATGGGCGGTAAAACACCTAAAATCGTAGAGATGGGCGATGGATTCAGCGAGATCACAGAGGACTGGGGACCGAACACAGAACAGAAACAGTATGTAAACATGGATAGCTCAAGCAACTCTGTAAAAGGCTATGCATTCAGTACATCCCCGGAAAGAGATCACTTATCTGATGAAATGCAGACAGCAATCAATGATATGTTCAAGAAATTCCCGACAGGGGATGGATGCCAGACATATTATTACAGATATTATAAAACAGATATTACCGGGACAACCGGTGATTGTATCAGAGTTCCGGTGACAGTGTGTCCGTCTAGTACTGGCGGTTCTGGTGGAGATACTCTTACATCATCCATCCAGATCAATGGTAATGGTGATGTAGAACTTGGAACTATCACAATCAGTCCGGAAGGATTTACCTGGGCACCAAAAGATGCAGCATAGGTGTTAATGAAATATTAGCATATGTGGGATGCCTACCTTCCCTTGGTGTCCCACATTAGGAAAGGATGTTAATTATGAGTGAAGTAATTAGACTTAATACAGGAATAAAGAAATATGAAATTGTTAATGAGGACAATGAAAGAGTGGCGGAGCTGGCAATCAATACGAACGACACTCATTTAATGAATCGTTTTATTGAATTGTACGAAAACGGAAATAAGATCAAAGAAGCCTGTGAAAAGCGGCTTGAGGATTTAGGTAATTGATGACGGAGACAGGATAACTCTGGAAGATGCAAAAAGATTCTTGACGTAAATGAATATGCAGTAAAACAGATGATTGAGGAGACAGAAAAATTATTTGGCAAAGGTCTGTTTCATGAGGTATTCAAAGAAAACTACAAGCTGAATCCAAATTTCGTACCAGATGTATCCCTGATCCAGAATTTCTATGAACAGATTATGCCAATTGTGGAAACAATTTTTAAGAAGCAGCAGAAGTATTCACCAGCTAAAAAGGCAATCGCTGATGAGTAATGTTTTATATGAGCCACTCCCATTTGCGTGGGAGAAAAACGGAATTGAATATGTGGTTAATACATCTTTCCGTATAGGTATTCAGCTTTCGTTGTTATTCGAGGATGATGAAGTGACAGAGAGAGAAAGACAGTACTATATGATCGTCCTTCTTTTCGGAAATGATGATGGAAGTATCAGGGAGTTTCCACAGAATCCGGATGACTTTTCGGAATGTCTGGAATGGTTTATGAGTGGATGGCATCATGATAACCCAAGCCCACAGAAAGAACATAATGAAAAAGTCATGGATTATTTTATAGATCAGGGAAGAATCTACGCTGATTTCCGTCATGTTTACGGAGTTAATTTAAACGAAGCAGATATGCATTGGTGGGAATTTCAGTGGATGCTATGGAATATGCCGGATGGACAATCCTCATTCATGAACGTTATCCGGATAAGAACACAGAAACCACGGAGGAAAGCAAGTAAAGAGGAATTGGATGCGATCAGCAGAGGAAAATCAATTTATGGACTTGGAAAGAGTAAACCCCAGGAATACACGAAAGAACAGGAAAAAGCAATTGATGATTATGATCGCATGATGGCAGAAATAAAGGCAAAAAAAATGGATGAAGCAAAAATCATTGAAGAATTTAGGAAGAGGTGAGAACGATCGCACAGTATGACGGATCCATAAGAATTAATACAAAACTTAATACAGATGGATTCAACAGCGGAATAAAATCCATGATGGGAAGTCTCGGTGGAATCACAAAGCTGTTAGGAATTGCCCTTTCTACAGCTTCGCTCATCAAATTTGGAAAAGAAGCGATTGGACTGGCTTCTGATCTGGCAGAGGTAGATAACGTTGTAAATAAAGCATTTGGCAATATGCGCAGTGAAATGGATGCATTGGCAGATTCAGCTATTAAAAACCTTGGTATGAGCCGGCTGATGGCATACCAGACAGGATCTACATTCATGAGCATGGGAAAATCCATGATCGCAAATTCCGAAGACGCTAAAAACATGGCACTTTCATTGACAAAACTTACTGCAAATATGGCATCTTTTTTCAATGTATCGCAGGATCTGGCGAGCATTGCATTAAAATCAATTTACACCGGAGAGACAGAAACACTTAAGCAGTATGGTGTTGTTATGACTGAGGTTAACCTTAAACAGTTTGCGCAGGAGCAGGGAATCAGAAAATCCTATGCTGCCATGACACAGTCTGAAAAGGTAATGCTTCGTTATCAGTATGTCATGAACCAGTTGTCTTATATTGGCGATGATTTTATTGATACGCAGGATTCATGGGCGAACCAGACGAGGATTTTATCTGAGCAGTGGAAAGAATTACTGACTATTCTCGGAAGTGGACTGATCACAGTGTTGACGCCTGTTGTAAAAGGATTGAACATGATCGTATCTGCCCTTATTAATGTTGGAAATACGATCAGTAATATTCTGTCCAGTGTTTTCGGTATCCAGATGCAGCAGATGAGTGCAACAGCGGCGGCTGCAGAGGATGTTGCCGGAGGATATGCAGATGCGGCGGATTCAATGGGGGATTATGCGGATGCAACAAAAAAAGCAGCAAAGGCGGCAAAGGGAGCACTTGCACCATTGACGATCTGAATGTTTTACGGAAAGATACATCAAGTGGAAGTGGCTCAGGTTCTGGTGGCAGTTCTGGGATGCAGATTCAGCCAGTAGATCCATCTGCACAAACAAGTGCCATTGATCAGATTCAGAATAAATATAAGAAATTTTTCGATTATATCAATAAGCTGAAAGATAATTTTTTAAAAGGGTTTCAGTCATCATGGAATAAATTAGATGTTTCCTCACAGTTTGAGAATATCAGGAAAAGTGCGGAAAGCATAAAAAATACATTAGCTGATATTTTCACCGATCGATTCGTGCTTGCATCAGTTGATAATTTTGTGCAGACCGTAGCAACTTCTCTTGGAAGCATGGCGGCATCTGTGACCAGCATTGGAGCCACAATCGCAGAGAACTTTGTTGGTGGAATGGCGATTTTCCTTGAAAATAATTCCTGGGATATCAAAGGGTATATTCAAAAAATGTTTGATGTATCCGCAGATATAGTAGAGCTTGCTGCAGAGGGATTAGAAGCATTTGCAAACGTGTTTTCAGTATTCGGAGATGAAAATGGACAGCAGATCACTGCAAATCTGATTCAGATTTTTGCGGATGCATTTATGATGGTTACAGAGAATGCGGCAAAATTTGCAAGAGATATTATCGATTGCATTGTGACACCGTTTGTTGAAAATCAGGATGCTCTTAAACTGCGTTAGATGGACTCCTATGTGTGATTGCTGATTTGACATCAACTATATCAGATGGGGTACAGCATGTGACCGAAAAAATCACCGAATTGTACGATGAACACATTCATCCATTTATCGAAAATGTAAAAAATGGAATGTCAGAACTGATAGAAAAATTCTTAGAATTCTGGAACACTTACATTCAGCCTATTTTAGAAAATCTGGCTTTAATGTTCGAAGATACCTATGAAAATCATTTGAAACCTGTGTTCGATAATATTATTGAAATAATAGGCATTGTGATAGACATACTCAACGATTTATGGACCAATATTTTACAGCCGATTATTGCATGGATTATAGAAAATATATTGCCTATAATTTTGCCGATTATAGAAAATCTGAATCAGAATATAAAAGATAGTGTTGATTTTATTTTAGATTTAATAAATTTTTTGTTATCTGGTATAAAACTCGTCTTTTCGGCTCTGCAAATATTATTTACGAAAGACACAGACAAAGTATTGCGCCAGACCGAAAATCTGTAAAAAATTTTGTGAACAGCATTATTCAGATGTTCGAAAATATGGTGAACCGGGTTATTAATGGTATCAATTCACTGATTTCTGGCTTTAATAGCATTGGATTTGATTTACCTGACTTTTTAGGTGGAGGTTCTTGGCATCCAAACATTCCGACGATTCCGACTGTAAGCCTGCCGCGTCTTGCCAACGGTGGTATCACAACCGGAAGGACACTCGCGGAAATCGGAGAAGCTGGAAGAGAAGCCGTGCTGCCACTTGAAAATAATACCGGCTGGATGGACGACCTTGCATCGAAGCTTGCAAGTAAAATGTCAGACTACAGCGGTGCAAAGACAGTAGTACTGGCGGTGGATGGTAAAGAGTTCGCAAGAATCAATTTACCGTATTTGCAGGATGAAGAAATAAGACTTGGAATAGCGGAGGGATAAAATGGAATATAAGTACACGCAAGGACTTATCATTGATGGAATTACATATAATATCCCTCTGGTGTCTATCCAGAGGACAATGGACTTTCTGGAAAAGTATGCAGAGAGGACAGAGGACGGCGATATTAAAATCGAGAGCATCGGACTTTATAAGAATTATACGATCTCAATCGGAACAATCGATGATGCAGAAATGTATGACAAGCTGATAGATCATATCACGGATTGCGAGAACCGATTCCATCATGTATCACTACCGGATGCTAGTAAGCAATTTGATTTTTATGGGTATTTTTCCTCTATTAAAGACGAAGTGGAAAAGGTACTGGACAACGGAGCGCAGTATAAAGGCTTGTCTTGGAAAATGACGAGCAAGAAACCATCAAGGACACCGTAAGGGGGCATTTATGAGAACATATTGCAGGGCAGAAATGAAATTTATAGATGTTACCGCACTTGCGGATGCCACGGTCACGACAAACGATAACCAGGGCATAGGTTCAGTTGGATTATTTGCAGATCAGACGAATCAGCCGATTATGGAATTTTCGAACTGAACCAATTTATACTTGATGGAAGTAAAAGTGTGCTGCCGGACAATCCAAACGATATTGCATTCTGGAGTGATGTATTATCAAAGGATGGCTGCACATTGAAACGAATCCTAAAATCACGATCACGTTTAAGGAGCAGCACACATCCGCAGCGCTCACACTTTATTTTGAAGATGAGCCACCAGCAAGAGTTGAAAATCACATGGTAATA
>ENA-OQER01001338-OQER01001338.1-human-gut-metagenome-genome-assembly--contig:-NODE-1338-length-12040-cov-1.914799_pt1 | contig 12040 bp, 16 predicted proteins | sample MGYA00242797_ERZ504639 | MGnify/ENA primary metagenome ERZ504639 (study PRJEB26092, sample SAMD00036306) | human gut metagenome | host: Homo sapiens | study: EMG produced TPA metagenomics assembly of...
CGGATGAACTTTCCAGCCGTTATGACAGCGATGCTGACTGGGTGATTACTGGTGTGCCGTTCGATATGGCACTTCTGGTCGTGCGGGGGGACGCCACGGTCCGGCAGCTATCCGTCAGGTTTCGACGAATCTGGCCTGGGAACACAACCGCTTCCCGTGGAATTTCGACATGCGTGAGCGTCTGAACGTCGTGGACTGCGGTGATCTGGTATATGCTTTCGGCGATGCCCGTGAGATGAGCGAGAAGCTGCAGGCGCACGCCGAGAAGCTGCTGGCTGCCGGTAAGCGTATGCTCTCCTTCGGTGGTGACCACTTTGTTACGCTGCCGCTGCTGCGTGCTCATGCGAAGCTTTCGGCAAAATGGCGCTGGTACACTTTGACGCCCACACCGATACCTACGCGAACGGTTGTGAATTTGACCACGGCACCATGTTCTATACCGCGCCGAAAGAAGGTCTGATCGATCCGAATCATTCCGTGCAGATTGGTATTCGTACCGAATTTGATAAAGACAACGGCTTTACCGTGCTGGACGCCTGCCAGGTGAACGATCGCAGCGTGGATGACGTTATCGCCCAGGTGAAACAAATTGTGGGTGATATGCCGGTTTACCTGACCTTTGATATCGACTGCCTGGATCCTGCATTTGCGCCGGGAACCGGTACGCCGGTAATTGGCGGTCTGACCTCCGATCGCGCCATTAACTGGTACGCGGCCTGAAAGATCTCAACATCGTTGGGATGGACGTAGTGGAAGTGGCTCCGGCATACGATCAGTCGGAAATCACTGCTCTGGCTGCGGCGACGCTGGCGCTGGAGATGCTGTATATTCAGGCGGCGAAAAAGGGCGAGTAAGCACCAGATGCGATGCGCACGGGTAAAACGTGCCATTAATGTCGATGCGGCGTGAACGCCTTATCCGACCTACGTTCGGCACCCGTAGGCCGGATAAGATGCGCCAGCATCGCATCCGGCAATGCGCACAAGGTAACAAATGTGCCATTCATGTCAGATGCGGGGTGAACGCCTTATCTGACCTACGTTCGACACCACCAGGCTTTACTTTATCCCATCCGCGCTCATACGATCGCGAATATGCTGGGCGCGTTCGGCGGATGCAGGATGGTCGTCAAACATTGAGCTTTGGCGGCCTTCTTCCAGTTTCGCCAGTTTTTCAAAGCTGGTGGCAAGACCTGCCGGGCTGATGCCGCGTTGGCGCAGAAGATCGTAAGAATAATCATCGGCTTCTGCTTCCTGGCGCTGGGAGAATTGCGAATTAACTAATTTCTCGCCCAGATCACCGAGTTGTGATTGAGATAAACTGCCGACAATCCCGCCCGCAGAGGCCGCAGCTACTCGCACGGCATTTGTACCAAGTGCACCTGCATTCCTTTTTTCACATGGCCTAACGCCACGTGCCCCATTTCGTGACCGATCACCGCTTCGACTTCGTTATCCGTCATCATATCCATCAGCCCGCTATAGACGCGGATACAGCCGTTAGCCATTGCAAAGGCGTTCACATCCTTCGCCATATACACTTTGTAATTTACCGGCTGACCGTTGATATTGTTGCCTAGCGCATTGGCAATAGTTGTCAGACGTTTAGCGTATTCGCTATTGGCTGGCGCAATCGTCGCCTTGCTGTCCATCTCCTGACATGCCTGATCGCTCAGGTTTTCACCTGCGCATCACTCAAACTGTAAGCCTGAAAAGCTTCCGCTCCTGATGAGAGCAGTCCGTTGGAGTCCATATTCTGGCAACCAGTCAGTACCGTTGCCACGCTCATTGCTACCAATAAGGCGCGAATTTTCATGTTTTCTCTTCCGCACAAGGTCAGGATTATTCTAAAAATGCGCCGTTTGCAGGTGAATCGACGCTCAGTCTCAGTATAAGGAAAAGCGCAGCGGACGGGCGAGTAGATTGCGCAACATGCGAGCATGATCCAGAGATTTCTGAAGCGGCAAAAGGATGTTCCATGTACATGACGCGCGGCTTGCGGTAAATTGTTGGCAAATTTTCCGGCGTAGCCCAAAACGCGCTGTCGTCAAGTCGTTAAGGGCGTGCCCTTCATCATCCGATCTGGAGTCAAAATGTCCTCACGTAAAGAGCTTGCCAATGCTATTCGTGCGCTGAGCATGGACGCAGTACAGAAAGCCAAATCCGGTCACCCGGGTGCCCCTATGGGTATGGCTGACATTGCCGAAGTCCTGTGGCGTGATTTCCTGAAACACAACCCGCAGAATCCGTCCTGGCTGACCGTGACCGCTTCGTGCTGTCCAACGGCCACGGCTCCATGCTGATCTACAGCCTGCTGCACCTCACCGGTTACGATCTGCCGATGGAAGAACTGAAAAACTTCCGTCAGCTGCACTCTAAAACTCCGGGTCACCCGGAAGTGGGTTACACCGCTGGTGTGGAAACCACCACCGGTCCGCTGGGTCAGGGTATTGCCAACGCAGTCGGTATGGCGATTGCAGAAAAAACGCTGGCGGCGCAGTTTAACCGTCCGGGCCACGACATTGTCGACCACTACACCTATGCCTTCATGGGCGACGGCTGCATGATGGAAGGCATCTCCCACGAAGTTTGCTCTCTGGCGGGTACGCTGAAGCTGGGTAAACTGATTGCGTTCTACGATGACAACGGTATCTCTATTGATGGTCACGTTGAAGGCTGGTTCACCGACGACACCGCAATGCGTTTCGAAGCTTACGGCTGGCACGTTATTCGCGACATCGACGGTCATGACGCGGCATCCATCAAACGCGCAGTAGAAGAAGCGCGCGCAGTGACTGACAAACCGTCCCTGCTGATGTGCAAAACCATCATCGGTTTCGGTTCCCCGAACAAAGCCGGTACTCACGACTCCCACGGTGCGCCGCTGGGCGACGCTGAAATTGCCCTGACCCGCGAACAGCTGGGCTGGAAATATGCACCGTTCGAAATCCCGTCTGAAATCTATGCTCAGTGGGATGCGAAAGAAGCAGGCCAGGCGAAAGAATCCGCATGGAACGAGAAATTCGCTGCTTACGCGAAAGCTTATCCGCAGGAAGCCGCTGAATTTACCCGCCGTATGAAAGGCGAAATGCCGTCTGACTTCGACGCGAAAGCAAAAGAGTTCATTGCTAAACTGCAGGCTAACCCGGCGAAAATCGCCAGCCGTAAAGCGTCTCAGAATGCTATCGAAGCTTCGGTCCGCTGTTGCCGGAATTCCTCGGCGGTTCTGCTGACCTGGCACCGTCTAACCTGACCCTGTGGTCTGGTTCTAAAGCAATCAACGAAGATGCTGCGGGTAACTACATCCACTACGGTGTTCGCGAGTTCGGTATGACCGCGATTGCTAACGGTATCTCCCTGCACGGTGGTTTCCTGCCGTACACCTCCACCTTCCTGATGTTCGTGGAATACGCACGTAACGCCGTACGTATGGCTGCGCTGATGAAACAGCGTCAGGTGATGGTTTACACCCACGACTCCATCGGTCTGGGCGAAGATGGCCCGACTCACCAGCCGGTAGAGCAGGTCGCTTCTCTGCGCGTAACCCCGAACATGTCTACATGGCGTCCGTGTGACCAGGTTGAATCCGCGGTCGCGTGGAAATACGGTGTTGAGCGTCAGGACGGCCCGACCGCACTGATCCTCTCCCGTCAGAACCTGGCGCAGCAGGAACGAACTGAAGAGCAACTGGCAAACATCGCGCGCGGTGGTTATGTGCTGAAAGACTGCGCCGGTCAGCCGGAACTGATTTTCATCGCTACCGGTTCAGAAGTTGAACTGGCTGTTGCTGCCTACGAAAAACTGACTGCCGAAGGCGTGAAAGCGCGCGTGGTGTCCATGCCGTCTACCGACGCATTTGACAAGCAGGATGCTGCTTACCGTGAATCCGTACTGCCGAAAGCGGTTACTGCACGCGTTGCTGTAGAAGCGGGTATTGCTGACTACTGGTACAAGTATGTTGGCCTGAACGGTGCTATCGTCGGTATGACCACCTTCGGTGAATCTGCTCCGGCAGAGCTGCTGTTTGAAGAGTTCGGCTTCACTGTTGATAACGTTGTTGCGAAAGCAAAAGAACTGCTGTAATTAGCATTTCGGGTAAAAAGGTCGCTTCGGCGACCTTTTTTTATTACCTTGATATGTCCGTTTGCGGACAAGCAATAGATAAATCGTGTTGTAGATCACAAATATTTATATGCAATAAATATCAATTATGTAATATGCATCACGATATGCGTATTGACATTTGTTGTTATATCTATAACTCAATGTTATATAAGAAATTAATAATTCACTGTTTTCAAAACATCGGTTTCCCTGCTCAATTGCTTTCATTAAACCGCACGAGTATTTTATTTTTACCGCCGGACGGTACCCTAAAAATAAAATAAGGATAATTTATGCGGCTTAGTGATTATTTTCCAGAATCATCAATCTCAGTTATACATTCAGCAAAAGATTGGCAGGAAGCTATCGATTTCTCGATGGTATCATTGCTGGATAAAAACTATATCAGCGAGAATTACATTCAGGCAATTAAAGATTCCACCATTAACAATGGCCCTTATTATATTCTCGCACCAGGCGTGGCAATGCCTCATGCGCGACCGGAATGTGGGGCGCTTAAAACCGGGATGTCTTTGACATTACTTGAACAAGGTGTTTATTTTCCGGGGAATGACGAACCAATTAAATTACTCATCGGACTCTCTGCTGCCGATGCCGATTCGCACATTGGCGCTATTCAGGCGTTAAGTGAATTACTGTGCGAAGAAGAAATACTCGAACAACTCTTAACAGCATCATCAGAAAAACAATTAGCGGACATTATCAGCCGCGGATAATTACTCTCTCCTCTACAGGATAATATTATGGAAAACAAGTCTGCTCGTGCAAAGGTCCAGGCTTTTGGGGGCTTTTTGACTGCAATGGTCATCCCCAATATTGGTGCTTTTATTGCCTGGGGTTTTATTACTGCGTTATTTATTCCCACCGGTTGGCTGCCTAACGAACATTTCGCCAAAATTGTCGGCCCGATGATTACCTATTTATTGCCCGTGATGATTGGTTCTACAGGTGGTCATCTGGTCGGCGGTAAACGCGGGGCGGTCATGGGCGGAATAGGTACTATTGGTGTGATCGTTGGCGCAGAGATCCCGATGTTCCTTGGCTCAATGATCATGGGGCCGCTCGGTGGGTTGGTCATAAAATATGTCGATAAGGCACTGGAAAAACGCATACCTGCCGGTTTTGAGATGGTTATCAATAACTTCTCATTAGGTATCGCGGGGATGCTCCTTTGTCTGCTGGGTTTTGAAGTGATCGGCCCGGCGGTGTTAATTGCCAATACTTTCGTCAAAGAGTGTATCGAGGCGCTGGTACATGCGGGTTATCTGCCTCTGCTGTCAGTCATCAATGAACCGGCGAAAGTGCTTTTCCTTAATAATGCGATCGATCAGGGCGTCTATTATCCGCTGGGAATGCAACAGGCTTCGGTTAACGGTAAATCCATCTTCTTTATGGTGGCCTCTAACCCAGGTCCGGGCCTGGGGCTGCTGCTGGCGTTTACCTTGTTTGGTAAAGGGATGAGTAAACGTTCTGCGCCCGGGGCGATGATTATTCACTTCCTCGGTGGGATCCACGAACTGTATTTCCCATATGTGCTGATGAAGCCGCTGACTATTATTGCCATGATTGCGGGCGGTATGTCTGGTACCTGGATGTTTAACTTACTGGACGGTGGTCTGGTGGCTGGCCCAAGTCCGGGGTCTATCTTTGCTTACCTGGCACTGACGCCGAAAGGCTCGTTCCTGGCGACAATTGCCGGTGTTACGGTAGGTACCCTGGTGTCCTTTGCTATTACTTCGCTGATACTGAAGATGGAAAAAACGGTGGAAACGGAGAGCGAAGATGAGTTTGCTCAGTCAGCCAATGCGGTTAAGGCGATGAAACAAGAGGGTGCATTCTCGTTAAGCAGGGTTAAGCGTATCGCCTTTGTTTGCGATGCGGGGATGGGCTCCAGTGCGATGGGCGCGACCACCTTCCGTAACGCCTGGAAAAAGCGGGGCTGGCAATAGAAGTAAAACATTACGCGATAGAAAACGTGCCTGCGGATGCCGATATCGTCGTTACTCATGCCAGTCTGGAAGGGCGCGTGAAACGTGTTACGGATAAACCGCTGATATTGATTAATAACTATATTGGCGATCCAAAACTCGACACTTTATTTAATCAATTAACCGCCGAACATAAACACTGATTACAGAGGTAAAAATGAAAACCAAGTTGCTGCTATTTATGGCAAGCGGGATGTCCGTCTGCGCGAATTTGAACTGCCAGAAATTACCGATAATGAATTACTGGTGAGTGTAATTTCTGACAGCGTCTGTTTATCCACCTGGAAAGCTGCGTTACTCGGTAGTGAACATAAACGCGTACCCGACGATTTAGAAAATCATCCGGTCATTACCGGGCATGAATGTGCCGGGGTTATTGTCGAAGTGGGTAAAAATCTCACTGGCAAATATAAAAAAGGCCAGCGTTTTGTATTGCAACCAGCGATGGGGTTACCAAGCGGATATTCAGCGGGCTACAGCTACGAATATTTTGGCGGCAATGCCACTTATATGATTATTCCCGAAATCGCCATTAATTTGGGCTGCGTATTACCGTATCACGGCTCTTATTTTGCTGCGGCGTCGCTGGCAGAGCTATGTGCTGCATTATTGGTGCTTATCATGCCAATTATCACACCACGCAATATGTTTATGAGCATCGCATGGGCGTCAAACCTGGCGGCAATATTGCACTGCTGGCGTGTGCAGGTCCGATGGGCATTGGCGCTATCGATTACGCCATTAACGGCGGCATACAACCGTCGCGGGTGGTGGTGGTCGATATCGACGACAAACGTCTGGCGCAGGTGCAGAAGCTGCTGCCGGTGGATCTGGCGGCCAGTAAAGGCATTGAGCTGGTGTATGTGAATACCAAAGGGATGAGCGATCCGGTCCAGACGCTGCGGGCGCTGACAGGAGATGTCGGGTTCGATGACATTTTTGTTTATGCGGCGTGCCTGCTGTCGTTGAGATGGCTGACGAATTACTGGCGGAAGATGGCTGTCTGAACTTCTTTGCCGGGCCGACGGATAAAACTTCAAAGTGCCGTTTAATTTCTACAACGTCCATTACAACAGCACGCACGTAGTCGGTACATCCGGCGGTTCAACGGACGACATGAAAGAGGCGATTGCGTTAAGCGCCACGGGGCAGTTGCAGCCGTCCTTTATGGTCACGCATATCGGTGGGCTGGATGCGGTGCCAGATACCGTGCTCAATCTGCCGGATATCCCTGGCGGTAAAAAACTCATTTATAACGGCGTGACCATGCCGCTCACTGCCATTGCCGATTTTGCCGAAAAAGGCAAAACCGATCCGCTGTTTAAAGAGTTGGCGCGGCTGGTTGAGGAAACGCACGGCATCTGGAATGAACAGGCCGAGAAATATCTGCTGGCACAATTTGGCGTTGATATCGGGGAGGCCGCGCAATGATGTCCCTGGCGTGGCCATTATTTCGCGTTACGGAACAGGCAGCGTTGGCTGCCTGGCCGCAAACCGGATGTGGCGACAAAAATAAAATTGATGGCCTGGCGGTCACCGCGATGCGCCAGGCATTAAACGACGTCGCTTTTCGTGGACGAGTGGTTATCGGCGAAGGAGAAATTGACCATGCGCCGATGCTGTGGATTGGCGAAGAGGTGGGCAAAGGCGATGGGCCAGAAGTCGATATCGCGGTTGACCCGATTGAAGGCACGCGGATGGTAGCGATGGGGCAGAGCAATGCGCTGGCGGTCATGGCTTTCGCCCCTCGAGATAGCCTGTTACATGCGCCCGATATGTATATGAAAAAGCTGGTTGTTAATCGACTGGCTGCCGGGGCGATTGATCTGTCTTTGCCTCTGGCGGACAACTTGCGTAACGTGGCGCGGGCGTTAGGTAAACCGCTGGACAAGCTGCGCATGGTTACGTGGATAAACCGCGCTGAGTGCCGCGATTGAAGAAGCAACACAGCTGGGCGTGAAGGTTTTCGCTCTGCCGGATGGCGATGTCGCCGCCAGCGTGCTGACCTGCTGGCAGGATAATCCTTACGACGTGATGTACACCATCGGCGGTGCGCAGAGCGTGATTTCTGCCTGTGCCGTTAAAGCATTAGGTGGGGATATGCAGGCCGAGCTGATTGACTTTTGTCAGGCTAAAGGGGATTACACGGAAAATCGGCAGATTGCAGAGCAGGAGCGCAAGCGTTGTAAGGCAATGGGCGTTGACGTTAACCGTGTGTACTCGCTCGATGAACTGGTGAGGGGGAACGATATCCTCTTTAGCGCTACGGGCGTGACGGGCGGCGAGTTGGTGAACGGTATCCAACAGACGGCGAATGGGGTGCGGACGCAGACATTACTGATCGGCGGCGCGGACCAAACGTGTAATATAATAGACTCCCTGCATTGATGGTGATCTATCGGAAGACCAATGGCGACGCTGACAGAAGATGATGTGCTTGAGCAACTGGATGCACAGGACAATTTATTTTCATTTATGAAAACTGCGCATTCTATTTTGCTCCAGGGGATACGCCAGTTTCTGCCGTCGCTGTTTGTCGATAACGATGAAGAGATCGTCGAATATGCAGTGAAGCCGTTACTCGCCCAAAGCGGCCCGCTTGACGATATTGATGTTGCGCTGCGTTTGATTTATGCGCTGGGGAAAATGGATAAATGGCTGTATGCCGATATCACGCACTTTTCCCAGTACTGGCATTACCTGAACGAACAGGATGAAACGCCCGGATTTGCCGATGACATGACCTGGGATTTTATCAGCAACGTCAATAGCATAACCTGCAATGCGACGCTCTATGATGCGTTAAAAGCGATGAAGTTCGCCGATTTCGCCGTCTGGTCAGAGGCGCGTTTTAGCGGAATGGTCAAAACGGCGCTGACGCTGGCAGTAACGACCACCTTAAAGGAATTAACGCCGTGAAAATTGAATTAACGGTGAATGGGCTGAACGTGCAAGCGCAGTACCATGATGAAGAGATAGAACGCGTGCATAAACCGCTACTGCGTATGCTGGCGGCCTTACAGGCGGTAAGTTCGCAGCGACGTACGGTGGTTTTTCTTTGCGCTCCGCCGGGGACGGGTAAATCTACCTTAACTACCTTCTGGGAATATCTCGCGCAACAAGACCCGGAACTGCCCTCTATTCAGACGCTCCCGATGGATGGTTTTCACCATTACAATAGCTGGCTGGACGCGCATCAATTGCGCCCCTTCAAAGGCGCACCAGAGACATTTGACGTTGTGAAACTGGCGGAAAATCTGCGCCAGGTCGTGGAAGGAGATTGTACGTGGCCGCAGTACGATCGACAAAAGCATGATCCTGTTGAAGATGCGTTGCACGTTACCGCACCACTCGTCATCGTCGAAGGAAACTGGTTGTTGCTGGACGACGAGAAGTGGTGCCAGCTTGCGCAATTTTGTGATTTCTCGATCTTTATCAACGCGCCAGCTACTGCGTTGCGGGAACGACTGGTAGGGCGCAAGCTGGCGGGAGGGGTATCGCTGGCAGACGCAGAAGCTTTTTATGACCGTACCGACGGGCCGAATGTTCGCCGGGTGCTGGAAGAGAGTCTGCCTGCAAATTTGACCTTAATGATGACCGCTACGGGTGAATATCGTCTGGTGGATTAACGTTCCTGATTAGACCATCTTCCAGTCGCACCACACGAGAGAAATGACGCCGGGTAAATGCGGCGTCATGACTGATTGCTACGACGCTCGTGCCTCGCTGGCCGCACTTCTCCAGCCAGCTTTCAAACACGCTCAACCAATTTTCGTCAAAATCCCGACTCGGCTCGTCCAGCAGCAATAGTGCGGAGAGAGTGCTTCCAGGCAGGCGACGGCGACCATCCGTCGCTGCGCACTATGCAGATCCAACGGGTGCGAGTTGGCAGTGTCTGCTAACTGACAACATTGCAGGGCAGCATGGGTACGTTGAGTGATTTCATCCGCCGGGCATTTTTGCAGTTTCAAACCAAATGCGATCTCGTCAGCGACGGTGCTGTGAAAAAGTTGGTTTTCCGCTTCCTGAAACAGTACGCCAACCTTTGCCGCGCGCTGGCGGTTTTTCAGGTTTTTCATCGCCTGTTGTTGCAGCATAACCGTACCGGCTGTGGGCGTAAGAAGACCTGCCATTACTCGTAACAGCGTCGATTTTCCCGCGCCATTGTCGCCGGTCAGCGCCAACCATTCACCTTGTTTGAGTTGCAGAGAAATGTCGCAAAGACAATCCGTTGCCGCGCCAGGCCAGCGATAAGATATCTTATTTAACGTTAACATAGTGGCTGGAGCGCTCCGTTTTGCAATTGCCACGCTTGCTGGCAGTAGTTCAGGAAAGGTGTGCGATGACGTTCAAAAAGAATAATCAGCGAACCACGTTCAAACGCCCAGTGTTGTAAGCGCTGCAACAGCATTTCGCTGGCCTGCGGAGTCAGGCGGCTAAAGGCTTCATCAAGAATTAAGAGCTTTGGCTGCATCGCGATGGCGCAGGCGATGACCACGCGCTGTGTCTCTCCACCGGAGAGTGTTGCCGGGTGACGATGGCGCAACGGCTGGCACTCGGTCAGAGTCAGGGCGGCATCAATCCGCGCCATAATCTCTGCTTCAGCAAGACACAGATTTTCTGGCCCAAAGGCAACTTCTTCTTCCACGCTAAAGGTACAGCCGGAGAGCTGCAAATAGGGCGATTGCTGGACGAGCTGGATGGTGGCGGATTGTTCATTAAGCGGGAGATGCCCAATGGGCGTACCGAGGAGCGTCCCCGTGCCTGTTATCTCTCCTGGCAGAAAGTCCGGATACCAGCCCGCCATCAGCTGTGCCAGCGTACTTTTGCCACTGCCGTTGTCACCAAAGATGGCGACCATCCCCGGTTTGACATAGTGAAAGTCATAACAGAACGGAGGATGCGTTGAGTGTGTCGGGCAATAACGGAACTGTTCTAACGTAACCATATCCACGCTCCGAATTCTGTCAGCATCAGCAAGATCATGGTGTAACGCGCTACGCGTTGTAGGGTGCTATCGGCTGGTGCCCACAACGTTGTTCGTCGGTTGTGGATCCGAAATGCCCGCATATCCAGCGCCGCACCACGGACAGCCAGATCGTTAAGCGCATTGTGTGTTAGCGGAATAATTAACGCGGGCATCGCACGTAAACGCTGATACCAGCCTCATCCAGCGGCACGCCGCGGGCACGCTGCGCTTCATGAATAATCGCTAATTGCCGTTTTAACTGCTCAACGACCAATAACGGCCCGGCAAACAGATAAGCGACGCCTGGCGGCAGGCGAGAAGCAAACAGAGCGCGAATAAAACATTGCACGGGGACGTACTGCATCCACAACTGTGAGGTTGAAACAATCGCCAGAATCCGCAACCAGAGCGTAATAGCATGCGACCACCGTTCTGGCGAGCGTGGCGTGCCGCTTAGCCATTCTGGTAGCCAGCCACCGTGTACCAGCCACAGCCCGGCTCCCAGCGAGAACATCAGCCAGACGACATATTTTGCCCGCCGCCGCGTGGCCTTTAGCGCAATAAGGCAGAAAAAGGTCGCCGCGCTATAGATTGGCAAAATGGTCTGCGCGGGCAGGATAAGCGTGGTGCAGGCCGCCAATGCCCACAGTGTTAATGAGGTAAATGGATGCATTTAGCGCACGGCAGCCATTGCCGGAAAATGGCGCGTGGTGCGAATCGGCAGCTGGCGCAGTAAAAGCCAGACAATCACCGCTGTAAGAATTTTATCGACCAGGTTCGCGCCTATCACCGTAATCGCCACCGACTCCACCAGGTTTTGCCCCATCGAGTGTACCATAGTTTACTCCCCTCCGGATATTTTATCCTGATCTTCTGACACAAATGCTGCCTTCAGCACTTCCTCCATATGCTCTACAGGCAGGATCTCGAGTCCTTTTGTGATTTCCTGAGAAAGCTCT
>ENA-OQER01001339-OQER01001339.1-human-gut-metagenome-genome-assembly--contig:-NODE-1339-length-12035-cov-1.776789_pt1 | contig 12035 bp, 17 predicted proteins | sample MGYA00242797_ERZ504639 | MGnify/ENA primary metagenome ERZ504639 (study PRJEB26092, sample SAMD00036306) | human gut metagenome | host: Homo sapiens | study: EMG produced TPA metagenomics assembly of...
CCAGGGTTTTACTTTGCCAGAAAGGTACATCGCTCATCAGGTGTTCCGCCATTACGTTAAAACGCACCTTATAACCAGTCTGGCACAGCGATGCAAGTTGCCGCCGCTTTCAGGCGGCAAAAAGTATTACAAAACGCGAGTTGTCAAAGAATGCCCATCGAAAGTGACTGTCAGCTCATCACCGCTTTGCAACGGGCCGACGCCATCAGGCGTGCCTGTCAACACAACGTCACCGGCCTTGAGGGTAAAAAACTTGCTCATATAAGCGATCAACGGAACGATTTTATGGATCATGTCCGCAGTCGTACCTTGCTGGCGTTGTTCGCCGTTTACGCTCAGGCCCAGCGTTGTATTTTGTGGATCGCCGGTAAATTCCGCCGCGGGGATAAACCCGGAAAGCGGACAAGAGTTATCAAACGCTTTAGCCTTTTCCCACGGCTGCCCGGCTTTCTTCATTTTTCCCTGAACATCACGCAATGTCAGATCAAGCGCCACGCCGTAACCGGCAATGGCTTTGCGGACATGCTCTTCCGTTGCCTGACGCAGCGTCGCGCCAATCAACACCGCCAGTTCGACTTCATGATGAACTGAACCGAAATCGGATGGGATCGCCAATGGCTGCCGCAGATCGCACAGTGCCGTTTCTGGTTTAATAAACAGCACTGGCTCTTCGGGCACTGCGCTGCCCATCTCTTTAATATGTTTGGCATAGTTACTGCAACACAGACTACTTTACTCACCGGATAATCCAGCAGCGCACCTTGCCAGTTATGATGTTGATACATAACGTTCCCCTCACCTTATCGTGGATATGAAAACCCGCGCCGACAAAGATAATGCCACCGCCGGATATCGGTTATTTGTTAGTGTCGTCTGTTTTCTGCCCCATGACGGAAAGATGTTGCTTCAGCAAATCTTCGGGTGGTGGCGGTAACTGCAAATAGTAACCTTGCTCGGTTAATGCCAGTTTAACCTTTTCAATATCAGCATTGACCAGTTTCTTGCGCCCATCCAGCGGCAGAATCATCGCTAACTGAGGCTGACCAAAACCTTTCATCAGTTCCTCAGGAACACGCGAAAAATCGTCTTTTTTTTCGACATATAAATAGGTCTGGTCACGCTTGCTGCTTCGATAAATCACACAAAACATACTTTTACTCTTTAAGATGCCAGGTTTTGGCATAAGCTAACATCAATGAAACCCGCGCCACAAGCCAGCCAGCTGTAGATTTCTGCGGTTTGTTGAGTCCATGCCCCTTTATAAGTAATCCCCCCCGGCAAAAAATGCCGCGCCGGGATTTTACCGAACGCAGAAAAGCCACTGGAATTCTCCCGTAAGGAATTGTTATATTATAACAGTTCATCGTACTCATTCTGAACAGGAGACTACCAATGAAAATCAAGAGCATCAGTAAGGCTGTATTGCTGCTTGCACTGCTAACCTCCACGAGCTTTGCTGCGGGTAAGAATGTCAATGTTGAGTTCAGCAAAGGCCATAGCAGCGCTCAGTACTCCGGCGAAATAAAGGGATACGATTACGATACATATACCTTCTATGCCAAAAAAGGTCAGAAAGTGCATGTGAGTATCTCTAATGAAGGCGCTGATACTTACCTCTTCGGGCCAGGAATCGATGATTCAGTTGATTTATCCAGATATTCACCAGAACTCGATAGTCACGGACAATACTCACTCCCTGCTTCTGGCAAATATGAGCTGCGAGTGCTGCAAACCCGAAACGACGCCCGTAAAAACAAACTAAAAATATAACGTCGATATTCAAATTAAGTAAATGTCAACCGACGGGGACTCTCCCCGTCATAAACGTTAACGCCCCACTCCTCTCTGTCGCTCAAGAGGTTAATGACGAATAGCAGACAATGCCGAATAGAACATAATGTAAACAAGGCATCACTCACGACACATAAATAACATCTTTGTGGTGATTTGATTGATTTTTCCACTCCGCTTACCATCCACACCAAAATAACGATCATCACGACATAATTTTTCTTTAACATCGCAAAATACACCGTTAGCGAATGTAAATTCGCTGGGATCGTAGCCTTGTAATGATTGTAAGTTTTCAGCGGCTTTTTCGCGAGATATTTCCTTGTTAACTCTGGGGAAATACCATCTGAGTTCACACAAATATACGGGTCGCAAACAACGCCGCACGCCGGAGATTGAAGTCCGCCAGCGTCATGTCCAGACGCCATTGATGAGAACATCATCCCCACACCTGACAATCCGATATAAAAAATACGCATCATATTCATAGCACATCCTGATAATCCAACCGTACAACACTTATGCTCATTTCATCATCAATCCGTAATCAAAACCGCTGACCTGGACGAGTTACGATGACCTGACAGAAGTATCAGACGTCTTCTGCGGTTTCTATGATAGAGCAATTCTGTGGCGGATATTAAGATAACGGGTATCTGTTCTTTAATGATGCCGCAAAAAATGGAAAGTTAAGAAAGCCTGGCGTGGTGAAAAATACACTTGCCTCAATACTGGATATTTAAACAGGTCTGGAGATGCTGTCACGATTAGGGTGCGGAAAAAGGAAGCGTAAATAAGAACAATCAAAAGTACGACGGCAATGGGTTGATTGACAAGGGTATTTTTTAAGCTATGAATCAGCGCCATTTATCACAGAATAGACTTTTACTCTGAATAAATGGGAAGGTGACTTGCCTCAATATAATCCAGACTATAACATGCCTTATAGTCTTCGGAACATCATCGCGCGCTGGCGATGATTAATAGCTAATTGAGTAAGGCCAGGATGTCAAACACGCCAATCGAGCTTAAAGGCAGTAGCTTCACTTTATCTGTGGTTCATCTGCATGAGGCAGAACCTAAGGTTATCCATCAGGCGCTGGAAGACAAAATCGCTCAGGCCCCCGCATTTTTAAAACATGCCCCCGTTGTACTCAACGTCAGTGCACTGGAAGACCCGGTAAACTGGTCAGCGATGCATAAGGCGGTTTCGGCAACCGGTTTGCGGGTTATTGGCGTAAGTGGCTGCAAAGATGCGCAACTTAAAGCGAAATTGAAAAGATGGGGCTGCCTATCCTGACGGAAGGAAAGGAAAAAAGCGCCGCGTCCAGCTCCCGCACCACAGGCTCCAGCGCAAAATACAACGCCGGTCACAAAAAACGCGTTTAATAGATACCCCGGTGCGTTCCGGTCAGCGTATTTATGCTCCACAATGTGATCTGATTGTTACAAGCCACGTTAGCGCTGGGGCCGAATTGATTGCCGATGGGAACATTCATGTCTATGGCATGATGCGCGGTCGTGCGCTTGCAGGGGCAAGTGGTGACCGGGAAACGCAAATATTTTGTACGAACCTGATGGCGGAACTGGTGTCCATCGCAGGTGAATACTGGCTGAGTGATCAAATCCCAGCAGAATTTTATGGCAAAGCGGCGCGACTGCAGTTAGTCGAAAACGCTTTGACCGTTCAACCGTTAAATTGATCCCTTTTTAACAAGGAATTTCTATGGCACGCATTATTGTTGTTACTTCGGGCAAAGGGGGTGTTGGTAAGACAACCTCCAGCGCGGCCATCGCCACTGGTTTGGCCCAGAAGGGAAAGAAAACTGTCGTGATAGATTTTGATATCGGCCTGCGTAATCTCGACCTGATTATGGGTTGCGAACGCCGGGTCGTTTACGATTTCGTCAACGTCATTCAGGGCGATGCAACGCTAAATCAGGCGTTAATTAAAGATAAGCGTACTGAAAATCTCTATATTCTTCCGGCATCGCAAACACGCGATAAAGATGCCCTCACCCGTGAAGGGGTCGCCAAAGTTCTTGATGATCTGAAAGCGATGGATTTTGAATTTATCGTTTGTGACTCCCCGGCAGGGATTGAAACCGGTGCGTTAATGGCACTCTATTTTGCAGACGAAGCCATTATTACCACCAACCCGGAAGTCTCCTCAGTACGCGACTCTGACCGTATTTTAGGCATTCTGGCGTCGAAATCACGCCGCGCAGAAAATGGCGAAGAGCCTATTAAAGAGCACCTGCTGTTAACGCGCTATAACCCAGGCCGCGTAAGCAGAGGTGACATGCTGAGCATGGAAGATGTGCTGGAGATCCTGCGCATCAAACTCGTCGGCGTGATCCCAGAGGATCAATCAGTATTGCGCGCCTCTAACCAGGGTGAACCGGTCATTCTCGACATTAACGCCGATGCGGGTAAAGCCTACGCAGATACCGTAGAACGTCTGTTGGGAGAAGAACGTCCTTTCCGCTTCATTGAAGAGGAGAAGAAAGGCTTCCTCAAACGCTTGTTCGGAGGATAAGTTATGGCATTACTCGATTTCTTTCTCTCGCGGAAGAAAAACACAGCCAACATTGCAAAAGAACGGCTGCAGATTATTGTTGCTGAACGCCGTCGCAGCGATGCAGAACCGCATTATCTGCCGCAGTTGCGTAAAGATATTCTTGAGGTCATTTGTAAATACGTACAAATTGATCCTGAGATGGTAACCGTACAGCTTGAGCAAAAAGATGGCGATATTTCTATTCTTGAGCTGAACGTGACCTTACCGGAAGCAGAAGAGCTGAAATAAGCCCGCTGTAAAAACGCATTTATCTTCAAGGCAGAGTCATTTCTGCCTTGAGTTTTTCATCCCTCTCATCCACGTTGTGGTAAAGCGGCGAGTATTCTTGCTGATACTCCTCATTGCTATTTCCACCTCCCCCTTTACACCTTAAGGCTGTTCCCACGCACAGAACAAAATGTTTATGCCTGGTTGAGTAAATAACCTCATTGTTAGTGTGGATACACTGGGGATGATAACCCCGCAATTTCATTATTCATTGTTCTCCCATAGGATGAGGTTTCCCGCCGTAACTGGCGGCTTTTTTTGCCCCAGAATTTTCCCTTTTAGCCCCCTGTAAACGAAAACTGCGCCGAAGCGCAGTTTAATCGTTGATGGTCAGAACGACCAGTTCACACCAGCCACCGCGTTCCACGGGGACTCCACACCGGCACCATGGCTATACCCCACCCCGAAATGCCCGCTTAACGTACTGCTGAATGAGGCTTTAATACCTGCCTGGTATATTCCACGTCTGCCCGACAAATCATTGACAAAATTACCGTCACTATTCACTTTCACCCGATTATCATCGACAAATTCTTTGCGCACAGCCGCCTTCAGGCAGGGTTCAATTTCCATACCGTTCCCCAGACGCATGTTGTAACTCAGCGTTGCACCCAGTTCACGATATATACTGCGGGTATCGACTGATTTCGATTCCATGCCATTGGATAAATGATAGTAGCGTCTAAGTGACCTAAGCTCTGCTGCAACATCAGCCGCAGGCACCAGACCAGGGGATCATCCTGAAGAGACAGCGCAGGTGTATTGTGTTCACCGCTCACCAAAGACATCATGATGAAATGATGATATCCCGCATAAGAAAGAGGCATTTTTTACACGCAGTGCGCTGAAGTGTAGTTGGATAAAAAATCACTCTTTTCAGATAATACTGTCGTACGCTTATCTTTCGACAATGAGCCGTCGGCAAAATAAAATGACTAATGTAATCGTTGCTGATGAATATCTTCTGCTCACATAAAAATCACACAATAATATTGATAAATCAGATTATCTTACCTTTACAACATTGCGTTAACAGTCAATGACACTTCTTGAATAAAAATATTGTCAATCAATGAGTTATTCCTCATTTAAGATTATTCTCATTCACGTAAAAACATAATTCCTATCATCACAGCCACGCTCATTTTGAATTATCTGAATAATAGCGAGCGTTCTTTAGTTAAGCAGATCTTAATTGAAGACGAAATTATTGTGTGTGCAACTTACTTAATACCGGACATCTAAGTTGAGGAAAAAATACTTGCCTTCGGGCTTATCTCAGCATTGTTCTGCTCCACGCCAGCGATGGCGGATATGAACCGCACCACGAAAGGTGCATTGCTAGGCGCAGGCGTTGGTTTACTTACTGGCAATGGTGTTAATGGCGTACTGAAAGGTGCAGCTGTTGGCGCTGGTGTTGGTGCAGTAACAGAAAAAGGCCGCGACGGTAAAAATGCGCGTAAAGGTGCAAAAGTGGGTGCCGCCGTTGGTGCTGTCACTGGCGTTCTGACCGGCAATGGCCTCGAAGGGGCGATTAAAGGTGCCGTGATTGGCGGTACGGGTGGTGCAATTCTGGGTAAAATGAAATAAGGAATGATGATGAAAAAATTTGCTTTACTGGCGGGCCTGTTTGTTTTCGCACCAATGACCTGGGCGCAGGACTACAATATTAAAAACGGTTTGCCGTCAGAAACCTATATTACTTGCGCAGAAGCCAACGAAATGGCAAAAACTGACAGCGCACAGGTTGCAGAAATTGTTGCGGTAATGGGTAATGCCAGCGTTGCCAGCCGTGATTTAAAAATTGAGCAATCTCCGGAACTGAGCGCCAAAGTGGTAGAAAAACTGAATCAGGTTTGCGCTAAAGACCCGCAAATGCTGTTGATCACGCAATTGATACACCATGCGTGCTATCGGCAAAAAATAATATTTCATATGTACCGCGTCGATGAATACGACGCGGTTTTTTAGCTAACGGCGGGATCAGAACTTATATTTCAGGCCCACCATCACTGCGGTGTCATTGTAGCCATTATCACCCAGCTGCACGCCCACATTCCCCCAGACGCTGGCCGCTGGATTCAGGTTGCCATTTACGCCAAGTTTAATTTCCCCCAAATTACTCGCCCCATCTTGTTCGACTTTCACACCGTTCATTGAGACAGCAAAATCTTTACTGTTATGGATCCAGTTCATTTCAACAAAAGGTTCAAAGTCGTCACCGTGCGAACCGCTGTTTTTCTCCTGAGTACGAATAAAGGTGCGGAAACCAAGTCGGGTCTGGATGTTGTTATTTGCGTCATTCTCAATACGTGAGCCATTGGCTTCGGTGTGCGCATTATGATCGACGCCCATCCAGATAGCCTGTGCCTGTGGCTGGAATATCCACGTGTATTTCGCCGCTTCCAGACCAAAGGATTTATTCAGGGCAAAGCCGTAACCCGCTTCCAGCGAGACGGTTGCGCCTTTCGCACTATAGGATTCATAGGCTAATTCATCCCCTTTCACCGAGTTTTTAAACCAGCTATATTGCGCCCAGGCGTCAATGTATGCGCCTTTTTTACTGATGTCATCGGCAAACCAGGTGGCATACAGCCCTGCGCAATAGCCTCTGACACTCCCTTTCGAACGATAATCCGACACGCTGGAATGAGTTGAGTTGTAGTCGCGGGCATAACCAGCCATCACTCCCAAACGCCAACTGTCACTGTCGGTAAAACCACCGGTTAACAGATCGGCCCCTAACTGCGAGACGTAGCGATGCGAGGTCGTTCTCAACTGTCCGTTGCTGTCACGCCAGGCATTATGCCCGCCAATTTGACGTAGCCAAAGTCGGCTTGAACGCTCCTGTTCAGTTACAGGATCGATGTAGCGCATTTCACCCGCACGGTCGTTCAGACGCATAACAAAAAGAGTGTTAGCGGCTGCCAGGTTGGCGACGTAACTTCCAGCTTCGAGGCGCAGGACGGGGGTAGCGCAACAGTAGGCGCTGAACTTCCTCCGGAGTTTGTTTCACCGCCGCTCGTTGCCTGGAAGTTAGTCAGATACCAGTTTTTATTGGTCGCTTCGGTATTACCTCGGGTTAATGAATATTCGTAGGCACCGGCGAAAATCCTCGAATCCTTAATAAATTCCCCATTTGATTCCCCCTCAACGCTGATAATCTCTATCCCATTTAACGTGTAAGCTCCGCTGCCTCCTGCATTGGTAACTTTAACTCGGGTTGTTCCAGAGGTATTTCCATTAATAACGACTTATCCGTAGCTGAATTATCATCACCCAATTCAGTTCTGAGATGCAATACGCCATTATTACCAACGTAATTTTCAGTTATTGTTAATCTTGTTGGTTCGACATCCCGTCCATCTGCCCGGGAAATATAGACCGTACTATTATCAACCGTGAGGTTGCTCACCGTTGAGTCAGCTTTAATATCCCAGGTACTATTATCTGAAAGCGACAGATAGGTATGAGTGTTATCATCTGTTGAAATATTAGCTGAACCCGTTATTTTTGAATTAGTTGCATCGACGGTCAAATGACCTTTAATATTATTGATAAAAACATCTGCAGCCGATGATACCTCACTATCCGTAATGGTCACGTTACTCGTCTCATTTTTATGGTAGAGGATTTCATTTGCTGACCGTAGTGAGCTACCAGATAAAATATCTACCGTTGCTTCCTGACCATTTATGGAAGACTCCAGCACAATTCCAGCCCCCTGATGCGCGACTGCAGATGTATTTTTCAGCGTCACCGTGCCGCCATTATAAATTTTAGCAATCGCGGCGTCAGACCCGTTGTATAAATTTCTCCCTGGTTAAATGAAACTGTCCCCTGGCGGGCAGCGATGGCATGAGCATTGTCCCCATGCGTGGTGATATTAACATCGGTTAATGTAACGCTGGCATTGGTATAATCAAGCGTGTCACCAGCCTTGACGACAGTGCCATTAGCGTACGCGGCATAACTTTCTGTTCCGTGGGTTGTGATCTCCCCTTTTGCCATATCCAGTTTTGCTATGGCATTATTTTCATTACTTCCTGTATCGGTAGTACTTTCTTCATCAAGAGAAGATACACACGCACGCGCGCTTCCGGGAGATGCACACGCAAGAACGCCGACTGCGTGATTACCCGCAGTAACAATAAATGTATCATCTCCGTCAGAAAAAGAGGGGGTAACCGAACCGTCAGAGTTGACTCTTATTATGGTGTCAGTATTCAGGTTTCCACTCGTTTGACTTAGCAAACCAATTGAGTAATCCCCCGTTGTGACAATCGTGTTTTTACCCTGCAAAATAACAGCACCGCCAAATTCACTTACGATTGCGCTAGCTGTTAATGCTGTGCTTAGAGGACTATTGTCAGAAGGATATAAACCGCCCGTTGTTACAATGACGCCATTGTTAATGGTTAACTTGCTACCCTCTCCTGCAACGGATACCCGTAACTTCCATTACCCGTTGTTATAACTAGCGCATTATCAATATCTTTTACTTTTCCATCTTTTATTGCCACAGCATGTTTATATTCATCGTGCTGAATAAACTGTTCAGCATATGCATTACCCACCGCCAGAGCAATAAGTCCCAAACTAAACCCGGAGAGTTTTTTCAGTTTCATAGATTAACCATCCATTCATTGGATTAACAAACATTCCTGGTCAAATACCTATGCGTTCAGATTACCAAAACGGAGGGTAAAGACAAAAACAAAAGCACAAAAAATTTAAATAGATAAACAGCGACAATATATAAATGATAAATAAGTCGGCATTATCATTTTTCACCTTATTTTCATGACATTGATCACTTTAGGGTGACGATTTTGTTTAACAAATAACTCTTCGACATCAAAATTGTTAATAGTTGCGATGAGGATTATTTCGGTGATATATAAAAAACAACCGTGATAACACCAGGGTTGACAAACTATTTGCGCAATAATGCCTTTCCTTCAATGATCCAGGCGTTCACTGCCAGCAACCCATTCAGCCGCATACTGACAGTGAGAAACTGAAAGATTATTGCTGATCCCTGTGGTTGACGAGTCTTTCTCTTAATCGATTAACCAGATTGATCGCCAGCCAAACAAGGGCATTAAGCAATTTATCGTCACAAGCACTTCTCCCAGCCCGGTACTGGGTTTTGCAATAAGGATGACCAGGATGGTGATCAGCATAAATGCAATGGAAAAGATGATATAGAGAGTGAAATAATCCAGATTATTACTATTGTTCATGCTACTAATGGCAATCCTGTCAAAACTTTCAAACAATTATAGCAAACAAAATAATGAACAATAGTAACAAGAGGCAACGAGCTAATTAGCTGTCTATAATTACACCGCACTATGGCCTTACTGATCAATTTTCACTCAACCACAACCTTCACCTTCGGTTTAGAAAGGATAATTTTGACCAGGTCGATGTATGTAACAGGTTTATAGAAATAATAACCCTGCTGAAATGTGATATTATTTTGGTTCAGATAGTCAAGTTGTTCTTTCGTTTCGACACCTTCAGCGACGATACTGATCGAAAGTTTACGCGCCAGATCCAATACACAATCCAGAATTCGGGTTGATTCTGGGTCTGCGTTTACGCGGCCAACGAAACTGTGATCAATTTTGATATAATCAATATGCAGGTCATGAAGATAAGAAAGCCTGAGTAGCCAGTACCGAAATCATCCAGCGCGATGACAAAACCATTTTCATGCAGAATGTTCAACCGCTGAACCAGACTTTCATCAACATTCAATGGCTCACGCTCGGTGACTTCCAGAACAAGGTTTAAATCGCGGCGGGTAAAACTGTCACGGAAATTTAAACACTCGTCGACAAACGTCGGCGAAATAATATGCGAAGCGCTAAAATTAATTCCAATATGAAAACCTTCCGGCAATTTACTCGCGATAGCGTTCATCTGTCTGGCAACCTGATTCATCAGGCTTTGCGTAAGCGGAACGATTAATCCGGATTTTTCAGCAAGTGGAATAAATGCCGCGGGTGATATATATCCACCGTGAGGTTGTTTCCAGCGGGCTAACACCTCAACTCCCCGCAATGTCCCTTCCCGACCATTTACCACAGGTTGGTAAAAAGGGACGATCTCCCCATTATTTATTGCCCCGTCGCAGGATCTCTTCAGGCGTTGCGCTTTTATTGAAATATCTATCAAGCAGGAAGGCAGCGGCGCAGGCGATTAACAGAATAAATATTAAAATCCCAAAGCCTTTATCGATAAGTCTGTAGAAGCTAAAGAGTGGCGGCGGGTTAAAGATAATAGTGAAATGATATTTTGTGGAGTGAACCTTCTCGGTATAGGGATAATGTCCATTAAGCGTCATCACATCACCCGTTGGTCCAATAATGTCATCCGCCACGCGTAATACATACCTTACCCCTTTCAAGGGTACATTAAGTGCCCCACGAATATGCTGATCGCTTATCGTAACCAAAATGCGCGTATCTGCAAATTGGTTCTGATAGAGCAGGATAGGTAATCTATTAACGGTGTCGATTGCTGGAGCCAACAGTAAATTACTGTCCGGGAAAACAGGAATACGAGACAACAGGACCCGATTCCCAGGCAGGGATGTACACCAGACTATTCCCTGTTTGAGAATGATGATTGTGCGCAGGTGAGGTTTCAGAGCTGCTTCAGTGCCAAGCTGATATTGCTCCTCGAGGTTGCATTCCTTCCCGGCAATGTTAACCGCTGTTTGAGTCGCTTGTGACGCTTCTTCAAGTATATGATTGATATTGTTGGCGGCATATCTCGCTCCCGCCAGGTACTCTGCTTTTGCGGAATACCAGAGCTGGATGTTCAAAATAGCGACACCGGTAATAAACAAGCATATCGCAACGAGGATGGGTATGAGTGTATTGCGCATTTGCTTGTCCCGGCCAAAGGGTTTAATACATGAAAATGCCATTCATTCGCTCGCGCTGGCATCTACAGAGAGCATGGTAGAGAGCATAAGAAATATCCACGCCGAAGATAAAATTTTCTCCATCTTGATCTAACCCATTAATTATTGAGCATAATGTAGGCAGTACAAAATAAGTTAGGCGGGATATCAGGCGTCAAGAATGGAGAGCGAGAACTCTCCATTCTTGACACCTGATATTGCGGACATAATAAGAAAGCATAACGCCTGAAATGCTCACTTGCATCAGCATGGTGATACAGCTGATGTTTATTCTAAAACCTTACTCAAGTTCTAAGAGAGCACGGATTCCCTGTCATTAATAATGATATCCGTTAGTGTAGTCTTATGCATTTCAATGTACTGCAATATTTGCAGATAGAGATCAGAAGAATCACACTGGTTTCATCTTTTAAACGCAAGCGTAAAGCCTGATCAATAATATGACTATCAACATAC
>ENA-OQER01001340-OQER01001340.1-human-gut-metagenome-genome-assembly--contig:-NODE-1340-length-12034-cov-1.663895_pt1 | contig 12034 bp, 14 predicted proteins | sample MGYA00242797_ERZ504639 | MGnify/ENA primary metagenome ERZ504639 (study PRJEB26092, sample SAMD00036306) | human gut metagenome | host: Homo sapiens | study: EMG produced TPA metagenomics assembly of...
TATTTGCTTGTCCCGAAAGGTGTGTCCGTGCCGGCGGATGTGCATCAGACATCGTGGTGCTGCAGCAGCCATTGACAGATGGATATCTCGTTTCCAGCGCAGTCATGGATCTCGTATGTAAGACAGGAGCACTTTCCTGTATTAAGTTTACCGGGTTAAAAGAAAAGGACTGGTATGTGCAGGAAGCAGCAGATGCATGAAGCAGGGAACTGGTATATGCTGGAAGTACAATGCACCGGACTATGAACTTCTGCTTGGGCAGGGGTGCAAATTTGCCATTGAAAACAGTATGATCCTGCATAATTCCGGAAGTTAAGGAAAAATTGGAAGAACTTGGAATTCCGGTTCTGATCGAGCGTTCCAGTTATGAGAAGCATCCGCTGGGACGACTGGAGTGGATCCGGCTCTTTGGTGTGCTGTTTAATCAGGAGCAAAATGGAACGGCATTTTTCGGGAACAGGTAGAACGCGTACAGCCGATTCTGGAAAAAGAAAATACAGGAAAGACCGTGGCATTTTTGCGGTATCATCAGATGGAACGATCACCGTCCGCAAACCGAATGATTATGTATCTTCCATGATCGATCTGGCAGGAGGTGTATATTCCCTGAACGGATATCTGGAAGAAGAGGATAATGCACTTTCCACATTGAAAATGCAGATGGAGGATTTTTATGTGGCAGAGAAAGATGCAGATATTTTGATTTATAATGGAACCATTGAGGGCGAACTGAATTCCGTGGATGAGCTAATCGCAAAAAACAGTCTGTTTGCTGATTTTAAAGCAGTTCAGTCCGGGGATGTCTATACCACGGGCGGCAATTTTTACCAGGAAACAAGTGCGACCTGTGATTTTATCGAAGATCTGAACAAGATTCTGACGGATAGTGGTGATACAGATTACCGGTTTATCCAGAAATTAAAATAATGACAAACAGCGATTTTTCAACCGGAAACGGCAGATTTTGTAAATTGCAAGCAGAAATATTGCCGGAAATACGCTGAAAAGAGAAGGTAAAGGAAGTTGAAAAAGTGAAAAAACGGTATACGATAGCATTTATAATATTTGTCTGTGCATTGTGTGCCCTCTTTCTGTGGAATGTAGGGGTAGGCAGTGTCAATATGTCTTTGGGAGATTTTTTTGCGATGTTTGGAAAAGACGGCAGTGATTCCACGTTGTATCAGATTATCTGGAAAATCCGTCTGCCGCGTATTACAGCAGCAATCCTGTTAGGAGGCGCATTGTCTGTATCCGGTTTTCTGCTTCAGAGTTTTTTCAGAATCCAATCGCGGGTCCGTATGTGCTGGGTATTTCTTCCGGTGCAAAACTGGTAGTTGCAATGACTTATGATCATCTGCCTTGCAGAGGAGGAGTTGCATTTGAATTCAGCCGGAATGGTAATTGCGGCATTTGCAGGCTCCCTGATTGCCATGGGTTTTGTACTGCTGATCTCCTTTCGAGTGTCGAAAATGTCATTGCTGGTGGTTTGCGGTATTATGATCGGTTATATTTGTTCCGCCATTACAGATTTCTGTGTAACCTTTGCAGATGATTCCAATATTGTCAATCTTCATAACTGGTCACTGGGAAGCTTTTCCGGAACAAGCTGGGATAATGTTTCTGTGATGGCAGTTGTGGTGTTTACTGCACTTTTTCTTACATTTTTAATGTCCAAGCCGATCAGTGCATATCAGCTTGGCGAGGGCTATGCACAGAATATGGGAGTAAATATCAAAGCATTTCGTATTGCACTGATACTGCTTTCCAGTATTTTGTCAGCCTGCGTGACCGCTTTTGCCGGTCCGATCTCCTTTGTTGGAATTGCAGTACCACATCTTATAAAAAGTCTTATGAAAACATCCAAGCCGCTTCTGGTTATTCCGGGATGTTTTCTTGGAGGCGCTGTATTCTGTCTCTTCTGTGACTGATCGCAAGAACTGCTTTTGCACCGACAGAACTCAGTATCAGTTCTGTTACTGCAGTATTTGGAGCTCCGGTTGTGATCTATATTATGATTCGAAGAAAGAGGATGGCCTGATGGGAGAATATTTTGTTCATTCTGAACAGATGACAGTAGGATACGATGGAAAGCCACTGATCCGTGATATTGAAATTCGATTGAACCGGGGAGAAATCCTTACTCTGATTGGACCGAACGGTGCAGGAAAATCAACAATATTGAAGAGTCTTACCAGACAGCTAAAGCTGGTGGGAGGAACTGTGTATCTGGATCAGAAACTGATGAGTCAGATGTCAGGCAAGGAAGTCGCACAGAAGCTGGCCGTTGTAACGACGGAGAGAATAAGACCAGAGCTTATGACATGCGAGGATATTGTTGCAACAGGACGATATCCGTATACAGGTACGCTGGGAATCTTATCGGAGGGTGACTGGGAAAAGTACATAAGGCAATGGAAATGTCCATGCACTGGATTTTAAGGACAGAGATTTTACCGAGATCAGTGATGGACAGCGACAGAGGATTCTGTTGGCCAGAGCAATCTGCCAGGAACCAGAAGTGATTGTTCTAGATGAGCCGACTTCCTTTTTGGATATTCGTCATAAACTGGAACTTCTTTCTATATTAAAGAAGATGGTTCTGGAACATCACACAGCTGTGTTGATGTCGCTTCATGAACTTGATCTGGCTCAGAAAATATCAGATTATGTGATCTGTGTCCATGGTGACCGGATCGAAAAATACGGTACACCGGAGGAGATTTTTACATCCGAATATATCCATCATCTTTATGGAATTACAACGGGAAGCTATAATGCTTCTTTTGGATGTCTGGAAATGGGCGCTCCGGCAGGTAAACCACAGGTATTTGTCATTGGTGGAAATGGCAAAGGAATTCCGGTATATCGAAAATTGCAGAGAGCGGGTATTCCATTTATTGCAGGTGTGATCCACAGTAATGATCTGGACTATGATGTTGCAAAAGCACTGGCAGCAGAGGTGATCAGCGAAGAACCATTCGAGGCTGTTACAGAAGAACATCTGGAAAAAGCAGAGAAAATGATGGATGATTGTGCAGAAGTCATTTGCTGTGTGGATAAGTTTGGTACAATGAATGCGGCTAATCGGAGACTTGTGGAAAAAGCCAAAAGAGATGGAAAATTAAAAACAGAATAGATATGAAATATAAGACAGAGCTGACCAATAAGGTACAGCTCTGTTTTAGTCTGCGGAAGTATCAGAAGAATCTTTCTGATAACTGGAAAGTATCCCATCAATGGATTTGTGCAGATAAGGCATGTATTCTTCAAGTGGAACTGGCTGCTGATACAGAATACAGTTGTAGCAGGTTGAACTTGCAAGCTCGATCACTGAGAAGAGCAGCAGATCAGGATGTTCATAAGCCTGATGACCTTCCTCGATCAGTTGGAGATATTTATCATAAAATCTGACATCTCTGTCAGGCATTTTTTGTTCCAATGCAGCCTGAAATACATTCCAGGAGAGATTTTCGAAACAAATGATCAGAAGCTGAGAATCTTTTTGAGTGCATTTAGGATATGATCGATCATAAAATGGAGCTGAGCAGGAAAACCTGTGATCTGATTCTGACGAACAGCCAGATATGCAGCGAAAAATAAATCTTGCGTTTTGGAAGAGGCCAGTTTGTTTCGGATATCATATTTATCTTTGAAATACAGATAAAAAGTTCCCTTGGCAACTCCGGCTTTCTCAACAATATCAGAGATAGTAGTTTTATTGGTTCCTTTTGTTGTAAACAGTTCGAAAGCAGTGTTATACAGTGCGTCTTCTTTTTTCTTTTTATTTGATTCTAATTTACCCATTAAGAAAACCTCCCTGTATTTGATGGTCGCCATTTATTATAAACAGAAATGACCAAAAGTCAATATCACAAAAAGAAGTTGTTGATTTTTGGACACATTGGCAAAAACGTATATTGACTAATGGTCAGTTTGGGTTAGTATAACTCTAGATGAATAAAAAGTGACTGATAGTCATTAATGAAAAATATATTCAATAAGGAGGACATGATGATTAAGTTTGGAAAGTGGATAGCAAAGCATAAAGTGATCATTGTAATCATCAGTATGTTACTGCTTATCCCGTCATTCCTGGGGATGGCAGCGACGAGAGTAAATTACGATATCCTGAGTTATCTGCCGGAATCACTGGAAACAGTTGAAGGCCAGGATATCATGGTGGATGAATTTGGAATGGGTGCATTCTCCATGGTAGTCGTGGAAGATATGGAATTGAAAGATGTCGCAGCATTAAAAGAAAAATTCCAGAATGTGGAGCATGTAAAAGACGTTCTGTGGTATGACAGTGTGGCTGATTTAAGTATTCCGGTAAGCATGATTCCGGAAAAGTTTAAGGATGGATTCTTTAATGGTGATGCTACCATGATGATTGCACTGTTTGATAATACAACATCATCTGATGCAGCGATGGAAGCAGTCAGCGACATGCGTAAGATCGCAAACGAACAGTGCTTTATCAGTGGTATGTCCGGTGTTGTAACAGATATCAAGAACCTGGCACTTGAAGAGATGCCGATCTATGTTGTGATCGCAGCCTGCTTATCATTGCTGGTTCTGCTTCTTGCAATGGATTCACTGGTAATTCCTGTGTTGTTCCTTCTCAGTGTAGGCCTTGCAGTTGTTTACAATCTTGGAACTAATATTTTCTTTGGAGAAGTTTGCTATATAACAAAATCTCTGACAGCAGTACTTCAGCTAGGTGTAACAATGGACTATTCCATTTTCCTTCTGAACTCCTTTGAAAATTATAAGAAAAAATACGATAGCAAAGACCGTGCGATGGCACATGCGATTGCAGATACATTTAAATCTGTAGCCGGAAGCTCGGTTACTACGATTGCCGGATTCCTTGCTCTGTGTGTTATGACGTTTGCACTTGGACGTGATATGGGTATTGTTATGGCAAAAGGTGTTGTCATCGGTGTTATCTGCTGTATTACCACACTGCCGGCAATGATCCTTGTATTTGACGGAGTGATTGAAAAAACAAAACATAAACCACTGGTCAAAAGCTTGGATAAGGCTTCTGGTTTTATCACAAAGCATTACAAAGTATGGCTTCTTGTTTTCCTGGTAATGCTGTATCCGGCTGTTTACGGAAACAATCATACTCAGATTTACTATAATATTGATAAGTCACTTCCGGCTACACTGGACAGTAATGTATCCAATGAAAAACTGAAAGAAGACTTCGATATGAGTACGGTTCATATGATACTTTGAAAATGGACTGGACAGTAAAGAAAAAACACAGATGCTGGATCAGATTGACAAAGTTGACGGGGTGAAATGGTCACTTGGAATGAATTCCCTGATCGGACCTACATTCCCGGAATCCATGATTCCTTCCAATATTAAAAAAATGCTTCAGTCCGACAACTATGAAGTACAGTTTATCTGCTCAGAGTATTCTTCAGCAACGGATGAATGCAACGCACAGCTTGATGCGATTCAGAAGATTGTTAAGAAATACAGTCCTGAATCAATGGTGATCGGTGAAGCACCTCTGATGAAAGACCTTCAGGATACAACAAATGTTGACCTCCAGAGAGTAAATATCCTCTCTATGGCAGCAATATTCCTGATCATCCTGTTTGTATTCAAATCAATCTCGTTACCATTTATTCTGCTGTTTGTTATCGAATTTGCAATTTTTGTTAATATGGCAATCCCGTATTACCAGGGGGTAACGCTTCCATTTGTTGCAAGTATCGTAATCGGTGCCATCCAGCTGGGTGCAACCGTAGACTATGCGATCCTGATGACAAGTAACTATCAGAAACAGCGTCATCTTGGAAAAACTAAAAAAGAATCTATTTCCATTGCACATAAATTCTCAATGAAATCTATTATCGTAAGTGGATGTAGTTTCTTTGCGGCAACATTTGGTGTAGCCTGTACTCAAAGGTAGATATGATCGGTGCGATCTGTACATTGCTTGCCCGTGGTGCCGTGATCAGTACTGTAGTTGTACTGCTGATATTACCTGCGATGTTTATGGTATTTGACCCGCTTATCGTTCACACATCAAAGGGATTTTTACCAGACAAGAAATAAAAATATAAGATAACTATATAAATATGAATCAGGCCAATGGCTGGAAAAGGAGTCGTAGAACATGAACAGAAACAGAAAAAAAGCGGTAGCAGCTTCTGTAGCAGTAGGAATGACTATGGTAATGGGATTTAGCCGGTACTGGCAGCAAATACAGATATTTCAAAAGAAGAGACCGTATATGTAAATGCAGCGGCAGACGGAACTCCACAGGAGATCACAGTTTCTGACTGGCTGAAAAATTCAGCTTCTGCAGGAGACTTAAGTGATGTATCTGATCTGAAAGACATCAAGAATGTAAAAGGTGATGAAACTTTCTCTCAGAATGGAGATAAGCTGACCTGGAACACAGATGATAAAGATATTTATTATCAGGGAACTACAACCAAGGATCTTCCAGTTTCCATGGAAATTAAATATTATCTGAATGGTACTCAGGTAAATCCGGATGATCTCGGGGGTAAAAGCGGACATCTGAAGATCGAAGTAGCATACAAAAATAATGTGAAGAATAAACAAAAGTTGGAACAAAACAAACAGATCTGTATGCGCCGTTTGTAATGGTAACAGCGATGATCCTTCCTACAGACAATTTTACAAATGTAACGATAGATAATGGAAAGATTCTTTCAGACGGACAGAGAAATATTGTAGTAGGCGTTGGTATGCCGGGACTTGCTGATAATCTTGATCTTAAGAGCATAGATGAAGACATTGATTTGGATATTCCGGAAAACTTTACAATGGAAGCAGATGTGACAGACTTTAATATGAGTTCTACATTTACATTTGCACTGACCGATCTTCTGGATTCTCTGGATGTAGATAACATTGATGGTATTGATGATCTGAAAGATTCTATGAAGGATCTGACAGATGCAGCAGCCAAACTGGTAGATGGAAGCAAGGAACTTCTGATGGAGCATCTACGCTTGATGAAAAATATCAGGAATTTGATTCCGGTATCGGAACCCTCGTAAGTGGAGTAAGCAGTCTGAACAGCGGAGCAGCTACTCTTAAGAGTGGTGTTTCCTCTTATACTGCCGGAGCAGACAAACTGGCATCCGGTGTAAATGAATATGCAGCCGGAGTTGGTACTCTTTCAAAATCCCTGAAAGAATACAACAGTGGTGTCAGCACACTGCGTCCGGTGTTCAGCAGTATGTAAAAGGAAGCAATACACTGACAGATGGTGTGAAGAAATATGTATCCGGCGCTTCTTCTCTCGGACAGGGAATTCAGGATTATATATCTGCGATCGGAGAACTGCTCACAGGTATCGGAACAGAAACAGCAGGAATTACAACAGTTACAGACAGTATTTCAAAACTTGCAACAGCTGTAGCTGCAAAACTTCCGGAACTGAATACTTCACTTGCAAGTGTTTCTGATTTTGCAGACAGTGCAGAGAAATATGCATCCAGTACAGCTGAGTATGCAGCAAATGTAAAAGCATATACACAGGCACCTGTGCAGTTAAAAGAAGCATCTGCCGGATTAAAGCAAATCATTGATAATTTGAATGGTGGCAGTACAGCACAGAGCGCAGAGCAGATTTCAGATGGCCTTGAAACAGCAAAAGCAGCAGCAGCCTCTCTTACAGAGATTGGTGCAGCTTCCGCAGGAGATCAGGTATCTGCGGCAGCGAGTGCGGTCAGTGCTGCAGCCGGAGCAGGAGATGCGCTGCAGGGTGATGCAGGTACGATTTCAGCAGGTCTGGACAGTGCAAGTTCCGCAATTGATATTTTAAGTAGTATTGATACATCTTCCATGGATGAGGCGACTGCAGCAGCAGTCAACAGTGCAGTACAGAGTGCAATCGGAGCAATCTCCGGTGGTGTGGCAACTGCACAGGGAGGTGTTGCAAGTCTTCAGGCTCATGCAGGTCAGGTATCAGGATTGTCTGATCAGGCAGCACAGGTACAGGCAGCAGCAGATTCCGTAAATGCACAGAGTGCACAGACTGCAGCTGTTGGAGAGGCAGCTGCTCAGCTCCAGGAAGGACTCAGCCAGATAGAGGCAGGTGCTTCCGGACTGGAGGCACAGGATACAACCTCAGCTCTGAAAACAGCACAGAGTCTTGCAGATACACTTGATAATGGTCTGCAGGGAATGATAGATAACGGGGCTAAGCTCAGTGAAGCAGGAGATCAGCTGACAGCTAAAGGAACAAGTACCGAAGGTACAACTGCAGAGACTATGTCCCTGACACAGGGTGCTGAGGCAGTCAAAGCAGGAATCACAAAGATTCAGACAGAACTCAGTGAAATGCTTGGAGATGGAAGTCAGTTGAAAGATCTGACAGATGCAGCCAAACAGCTTTCTGACGGTGCAAAGAATCTGTCAGATGGTTATTCACAGGCATCAGAAGCTTCTCAGACACTTGTAAACGGAGCCAAGACTCTGATGGGAAGCAACAGCCAGCTTACCAGCGGAGCAACTGCACTGGAAAGTTCTGGAAAGACACTGACCAGTGGAGCAAGCAAGCTTACAAAGGCCAGCAAACAGCTCAACAGTGGAACTTCCAAAGTAACAAGTGCCACGAGTCAGCTTACCAGTGGAGCAAGTACACTTTCTGCAAACAGCAGCAAGCTTAACAGTGGAGCCAGCCAGTTTGCATCCGGTACACAGCAGCTTATGAGTGGAACATCTACACTCAGCAGCGGAAGTGCACAGGTTAAGAGTGGAATTAAGAGTCTTTCTGATGGAGCAAAGGAACTTGCTGACGGAACAAAAGAGTTTAATGATGATGGAATCAAAAAACTCTCTGATATCGTGGATGATGACCTTCAGGATATCCTGGATCGTCTGGATGCAATCTGCTCTGATGACAATGCATATCGTTCCTTCAGTGGTAAGGAAGATGACATGGACGGCAATGTGAAGTTCGTGATCGAGACCGCAGCTATCGACAATGACAGTGATAAGTAATATAAAAATGTGACAAATAAACGATTGTTTGCAGGAATGGGAATGGTCGTTGATCCACAGTATAACAGGGGGACGGATTGTATGCCGTTTCCCTGTTTTTTCTTGCGGACGGGAAAGGAGTCTGCTATACTGTATGCTATGAGTAGAAAAAAGCAGTTGTAAGAAAACCAAAAATAAAAAGAAAACCGATTATTATGATTACAGTCTTCTCGCGGTTATCATTCTTTTGACTTGTTTTGGACTGGTATGCTGTACAGTACCAGCTCTTACATGGCAGAACTGAACTATGGCGAATGGACATGTATTATTTTAAAAAACAGGCTGCGATCAGTCTGGCATGTATCATAGCCGCACTTGCAATCTCAAAGATAGATTATCATATATTGACGAGATTTACAGGGGTTATTTATGGTGTAGCAGCAGTGCTGATGCTGCTGGTCAAGACACCTCTTGGACGAAGCGCAAATGGAGCGCGTCGATGGCTGAATCTGGGACATTGTCATTTCAGCCGTCGGAGCTCGCGAAGATTGCAGTGATCGTCTGTCTTTCTTATATGATCGTAAATATGGGAAGAAAGATTGGTACACTGAAAGGCTTTATGATGCTGGCAGGAAGTGGCGGTGCGCTTGCATTCATAACATATGTATTTACAGATAACCTGAGTACTGCGATCATTATTTTCGGTATTACGATTGGCCTTATCTTTATTGCACATCCAAAAGTAAGACCATTCCTCATTGCAGCAGGTATTCTCCTGGTTGTTGCTATTGTTGCTATCAGCTTCTTAAGTGCAACGATGGAAACCAGTTCAAGTTTCCGTTTGAGACGAATCCTTGTATGGCTGCATCCGGAGGATTATGCATCAGGAGATGGCTATCAGACGATACAGGCATTGTATGCGATTGGATCAGGAGGGTTTCTGGGAAGAGGACTTGGAAACAGTATCCAGAAGCTCGGAAGTGTGCCGGAAGCGCAGAACGATATGATCTTTTCTATTGTATGTGAAGAACTTGGAATTCTTGGCGGAATGATCGTACTTCTTCTGTTTGCTTACCTTTTGTACCGATTGTTCTTTATTGCACAGAATGCATCAGATCTGTTTGGCTCATTGATAGTGAGCGGTATTTTTATTCATATTGCACTGCAGGTTATTTTTAATATTGCCGTAGTGGTAAATCTGATGCCAAATACAGGTGTTACTTTGCCGTTTATCAGTTATGGAGGTACATCAATCCTGTTCCTGATGGCAGAGATGGGACTGGCATTGAGTGTGGCCAGACAGATTAAATTTAAAGAGCCGGAAAGGCTTCTCTAAAATAAGCAAAATCTATTGACAAATAGGTTCTCAGAATATATACTTTGCACATCAAAGTAGAGCAAAATTGTTACTTGATAAAGGAGAAATAGCAATGTTAGAAGAAATGAGAAAAATGATTGCAGAACAGTTAAACTGCGAAGAAAGCGAAATTACAGCAGATACTTCTTTTAAAGATGATCTTGGAGCAGATTCTCTTGATCTTTTTGAACTGGTAATGGCTCTGGAAGATGAATACAATATAGAGATCCCTGCTGAAGAGCTGACAGAACTGGCAACAGTGGGAGATGTGATCGAATATCTGAAAGGCAGAGGCATCGAAGCTTAGTATGCAGAACATTCCCTGAGGCAGTGATGTCTCAGGGGTTTTTTCTGAGTTTATATATTTTGAAAGGCAGGAAAGATACAATGACAAAGATCAGAACAAGATTTGCACCGAGCCCTACAGGAAGAATGCATGTAGGTAATCTTCGTACAGCGCTTTATGCATATCTCATTGCAAAACACGAAGGTGGAGATTTTATTCTTCGAATCGAAGACACTGACCAGGAGCGTTATGTGGAAGGTGCTGTAGATATCATCTATCGTACGATGGCAGGAACAGGACTCATTCATGATGAAGGTCCGGACAAAGATAAGGGATATGGACCATATGTACAGAGTGAGAGACAGGCTTCGGGACTTTATCTGAAATATGCACAGCAGCTGATCGAGCAGGGAGATGCTTATTACTGCTTTTGTGGACCGGAAGAACTGGAATCTATGAAACGTGTAGTTGCAGGAAAAGAAATCTCTATCTACGATAAGAGATGTCTGCGTCTGTCAAAAGAAGAAGTACAGAGACGTCTTGATGCAGGAGAACCACACGTTATCCGCTTTAATATGCCGACAGAAGGAACTACGACATTCCATGATGTGATTTATGGAGATATCACAGTTAACAACGAAGAGATGGAAGACCTTATCCTGATCAAATCTGATGGATATCCGACATACAACTTTGCAAACGTAATTGATGACCATCTTATGGGAATCACTCATGTTGTCAGAGGAAATGAGTATCTTTCTTCTGCACCAAAATACAACCGTATCTACGAAGCATTCGGATGGGAGATTCCGGTATACGTTCATTGTCCGCTGATCACAAACGAAGAACATCAGAAACTTTCCAAACGTTCCGGACATTCTTCATATGAAGACCTTCTGCATCAGGGATTTGTTACAGAGGCAATCGTTAACTTTGTCGCACTTCTTGGATGGAGCCCGCAGGACAATCGTGAGATCTTCTCACTTCCGGAACTGGTCGAAGCTTTTGATTATCATCATATCAGCAAATCACCGGCCGTATTCGATATTACCAAGCTTCGCTGGATGAATGGCGAGTATATTAAGAAAATGGATCCGGAAGAGTTCTATGAAAAAGCTCTTCCATATATGAAGGAAGTTCTTAAAAGAGATTATGATTTCCGTAAAATTGCCGGAATGGTACAGACCAGAATCGAGACATTCCCGGATATCCCAGCACTGATCGATTTCTTTGAAGAAGTTCCGGAATATGATTCTGCAATGTACTGCCATAAGAAGATGAAGACAAATGAAGAAACTTCTCTTGCAGTATTGAAAGAAGTTCTTCCGGTTCTGGAAGCACAGGAAGATATACAAATGATCCACTGTTTTGCTTCTTTTAAGTGCATTTTGTCAAAAGAAAAAAGG
>ENA-OQER01001341-OQER01001341.1-human-gut-metagenome-genome-assembly--contig:-NODE-1341-length-12027-cov-2.033697_pt1 | contig 12027 bp, 19 predicted proteins | sample MGYA00242797_ERZ504639 | MGnify/ENA primary metagenome ERZ504639 (study PRJEB26092, sample SAMD00036306) | human gut metagenome | host: Homo sapiens | study: EMG produced TPA metagenomics assembly of...
ATTCCTCCCCAGAAGCGAATGACCGCACTGCCAAGCCCCTGTATCACCTCTCCGGACAGATGCTCCGCCATACTGATCTGAAGCCCGGCTATAATCCACAGATTGGGAACTTTCTCCCACTTACAGTCGAAAAGCACTGCTCCCATGGTAAATACAATGCAAAAAAGCATAGAAAAACTCATAGTAGTCTCCACTTGTCTATATTTTGTTAAACTTATATTTTGGAAATCTGCAGCTGAACCGCTGCATCTGGATTTGTTATGGGCTCATTATATCCACACTCTTTAGATTTGTCCAGTGTATTTTTCTGATTTTCTTCTTTTTGTCAAAAGTTGCTAAAATTGACGGGAAAATTTCAGTGGATATTGCCCTGAAGAAAAAAAAATGTGTATAATCCTGTTGAGGTGATGAACATGAGCAAAGAAGTAAAAACAAATGCCATGCGTATGCTGGACAAACACCATATCCGGTACGACATGATTCAATACGAATGCGATGAATTTATCGACGGTCTTCATACCGCAGAAAAAACAGGTGCACCTGTGGAACAGTCTTTCAAGACACTGGTGGCACAGGGAAAGAGCAAACAATATTATGTTTTTGTGGTTCCCATCGCTGAGGAAGTTCAGTTAAAACAGGCTGCCAAAGTAGCCGGCGAAAAGTCCGTGGAACTGATTCCGGTAAAAGAAATCACAAAGATCACCGGCTATGTCCGGGGCGGCTGCAGTCCGCTGGGAATGAAGAAACTCTTCCCTACCTTCATCCATAACAGTGCGGAAAACTTCGATAAAATCTATGTCAGCGGCGGCCGAATCGGTACTACCATCTGCCTGGATCCAAAAGAACTGGCGGAAGTAACCCGGGCACAGTTTGCGGATATTATTGTCCACGAAGCCTGAGCTAGAGCGTGTCTGCATAATATACCACACAATAAAATGCCTGAACGCTTGACTTACACCAGACGTTCAGGCATTTTTATTGCACTGCATATCAATAACCGGTCCGGTGGACCAGTTTTGATTCTTCACTTATTCTTTATGATCAGCCAAATTCATATCCCGGAACGTTATTGTTCACATAGGAATTTCCTTCCAGAACATCCAGCCGCTCACCTGCATCTCCACAACCTTCGGCAGAGCATTCCAGTTATCCGGGAATGTAAATACAAGGTTCGTTCCGTCTTTTTCGGATACAGCTTTTGTTCCATCTTCCACAAACGTAGCCGTTCTGGTATCCAGAATCATCTGTTTGTTACCGTCTGTCAGCTGATATACGGCAAAATCAAAGGTCTGATCTGTAATATTTGACACTTCGATCTGGCAATAGGAATCGCTCTCTCCACCCTCTGCAGTTGCCTCATAGATATTCATGTCATAGTATGTTCCTGCATACACCTGATACTGTGCATTCACCGGTGTTACATCCTGCGGAGCTCCTGCGCTGTATCATTCTTCTGTGCTTCCTCATCTTCAGGAGCCTCTGTCACGGTCGGATCCTGTACTTCCTCTGTTTCCTCCTGAGACTCCTCAGGTGTGATCGTATCTGTATTTTCCTCTTCCTGTGTGGTATCTTCTTCCGCTTCCGGGGTATCCTCCTGTACAGTCGCAGCATCTTCCTGCTCTACCTCTGTAGATGCTTTGGAACCACATGCAGCAAATGTCATGCTCATCGCAAGCAGACATGCAAACCATATTCTTTTTCTCATAAATCTGTATCCTCCTCTCTATGATAAAAGATGTTTTTTATGTGCGTTCTTTTTTTCATTATCCCACAAAACCGTCCATATGGAAAGTATATTTTGTAAAATCCTTATTCTGCACATAATTGTTTTTATTTTTCCCGTTATTATGAGGCAAAATCCGGGCAGAGATCCATTCCCCCTGGATCTGCTGCCCGGACTTTCCGGCGTCGGAGTTTCTCCCTCTCCTTTGCCGTCTAATACTTTGTATGCTCTTACTCATCATGGTCTTTTTACAATTTTTAACCCTTATTATACTTGCTCCTTTGATTTTTCAAACGCTTTCAAATGCTGTCAGCCGAATTCATGTCCCGGGACAGTATTGTTCACATACATACAGCCGCCCATATCCTTTAAACCGGACACCTGCATACATACAACATCCGGAAGTGCTCCTCGGTCATCCGGGAACGTGAATACCAGATGATATCCATTTCCATTATATTCCGCCTGTGTTCCATCTCCCGTAAATACTGCTGTATGTGTTTTAAACTTCAGGCTGCGATTTTGTCCGTCTACATCATAAATTGTGAAATCAAACGATGTGTCTGTTGCATTTGAAACATTAATTTCACAATATGGTCTTACCTGACTGTCATCCATGGACCAGGTATAAATCACCTCGTCAAAATATACTCCATCATACATCTTATATTTTGTCTGAACTCCAGTAGGCTGCGTATCCTCTGTACTTTCCGATACGGTCTGTGTATCCTTCCCGGCAGATGAAGCCGTATTGTTATTTGTCGAACCGCTGTTGTCCGTTGCTGTATTTCCTTCGCCGGAAGTATTGCTGCTACCCGATGCTGTATTACTCTCTGTCGCCTTGTTACTTTCCTTCGTTGCATTGCTGCTTGTTGAAGAACTGTCTGTAGCTTCCTGTGATTCCTCTGCGCTTTGTGTCGCATCCTCTGCTGACTCTTCCGGTTCCAGTGTATCCTCCTTCGTCGGCGCTTCCGATACCGTCGGATCCTCGCTCACACTGGTCGCCGTCTTTTGTCCACAGCCGCCCATGATCATACTTGCCATCACAATCGCTACGATCAAATTTTTTTTCTTCATAGACTCCTCCATTTCCGCCATACTCTCCTTATGGCCAACCACATTTTCCAGCAGGTTCAACCCCTCCGTATCTACCGGTTTTCTCTCCCCTGCTCCGGCGCTTTACCCGCCTTTCTTCTGAATAATTTGCATATCAAAGTATTTAAGCGGATTATAGTTCCCGTTCTTTTCAAAGTCAATAGACTTTCAAAAACGTAATTGAAACTTAAATATTCTGTATTGCAAACTAACATTTCTTATCAAATTGTAGCATCTTCTGTTATAACTCGTAACAATTCGGCATAAAATGCAATCTAAATGCAACAATTAGATTGCATTGTTTTTCATCATCCTCTCCCTGTATGATGAGACCATAGAAACACGGATCCGATTTCTAAAAAACATCTACAAAGGAGAAAAAATATGGGAAAAATTGAAACAGCTACACAATGGATGATTGATCTTGCTAACGACGATTCACATGGTTATGACCAGGATTCTCGCTGGGGTCCTGACTATGACTGCTCCTCTTCCGTCATTTCTGCATGGCAATATGCAGGTGTTCCGGTAAAAACCAAAGGTGCTTCTTCCACATACGATATGAAAAATGTATTCCTTTCCTGTGGATTCACGAACGTAATTTCTTCCGTAAATGTTAGCACAGGTGCCGGTTTAAAACGTGGGGATGTATTACACCGAAGCGGACATACTGCTATGTACATCGGAAATAACAAGCAGGTTGCCGCTCATCTTAATGAAAAGGGAACCACCAAAGGTGGAAAAACAGGCGATCAGACTGGAAAGGAAATTTCTGTCAGTGCCTATTCTAATTCCAGTTCTAACCCATGGACTGCTGTTCTTCGTTACACAGCCGAAGCTGAAACGACTCCTACTCAGCCAACCACAAAGGCCGGCGAATGGATTCAGGGAAGTAACGGCAAATGGTGGTATCGACATACTGACGGTACTTGTACGAAAAGTGACTGGGAACTGATCGACGGTAGCTGGTATTATTTCGATGCCGATGGCTGGATGATGACCGGATGGGTTCAGGTCAAAGGAAAATGGTATTATCTGTTGCCCAACGGCGTTATGGCTGTCAACACCTGTTGAAAGTGTATATTACGTCGGAAGTGACGGTGCTATGCTTACAAACAAGATGACTCCAGACGGGTACATCGTCAACAGCGAAGGTAAATGGGACGGCAGAGAACCATGGGTAAAACGTCTCCAGATTGCGCTGAAAGATGCCGGATATAACCCTGGCACCATCGACGGCGTGGCCGGTTCCAACACTCTGGCAGCATGCCCGACACTGAAATCCGGATCCAAGGGCACTCTGGTTACACTGCTTCAGGAAAGACTGTATTATTTCTTTGGTCTTGCCATCTCCGGCGGTATCGACGGTGATTTTGGCACCGGAACAAAAAATGCAGTGATTTCCTTCCAGAAAATTGCGGATTATCCGCAGATGGTATCGTGGGTACTAATACCTGGAGAAAACTTCTGTCCCTGTAATTTTAAAATTCATAAACCACTATCCCTACTTGTTATACACTCCCTATATTTAAAACGCCCCCGCAGTTCAACTGCGGGGTGTTCTTGTTCTTATGCTACTTTATGATTTTCTTTTTCATACTCTATGTTACCTAAAACCATAAAGATCAAACCAACCATATTGTTTCACTAATCAGCGCTACCAGATTTCTTCTATTGCAACCACTTAGAAACAGTTGTACTACAGCCAAGATAACAGTAAACATTTTCACTTTTCTTTTGCATATGATAATTTCTCGCTTCTTCATCGGGCGATTTATATGTAGTACAGGTGCCATAATATTTACAGGAATACACGCAAGTATTCCACTGATCCCTACCAACCATATATTCATATTTTCCGCCACAATTCCAGAGCTAATCAGCACACCTCCAACCATAAGGCATGAACACACCAGGCATCCTATATATGTTTTCATGTGCAATCCACCACCAAAAGATCGAAGTGGTATAAATATTAAAAGAAACAAAAGATATTCCTTCCCATATCCAAACCATGTCGCCAATAACCCCATCACCGTAAGACTAATCCACTTTTCTAAAGTCACCTGAATGGCATATTGAAAAATATTGCACCAATGTTGGTCCTTATCTAATTGCTTGGCCAGTCCATAAGTGATAATTTTGCATAATTTTTTCAATATTATCGTTCCTCCATTGGATATTGGCTGATGAAATATAAATGCGCAACCCGGATTTTTTACTTCCATTCCAATTAGCAACACCATTAGATTTAAAATATTATGCATGTTTTTATATCTCCTTTATTAACTCTATTGTATATCTAATATACAGCAAGGAAACATTCTTTATCTTAACTTGTAATTTTTTATGTCTTACCTGTAACTTATATCAAAATGCTTACTTGAAAATAAAATCTTCAGAAGATATTTCCATTAATCCTCCATAAGATTCCACAATTGTTCTTACTGATTTTAATCCTAGCCCATGATTTATTTTATCTCCCTTTCCAGTAACGTAATCACCACTGCCATCTTTTTTAATTGACCTTCGTAATAATTACTTACTTTTATTTTAAATTTATGTCTAAAATACATAATATAAACTCTTATTTCTTTATTCCTACTGCTTTCAACTGCCTCAATTGCATTATCCAACAGATTTCCCAGTATTATACATATATCAGAATCCTTATACGGTAAATCTATTGGTATCTGTTGTTCTAAAATAATATTAATTCCTTTGCTTTTGGCAATCATATTTTTATAATTAAGTACTGCATCTACCGGAAGATTTCCACTTTTAGAAAATTCTTCTGTTTTTTCTGTTGTATCCCCTATATATTTTTCCAGATATTTTTCAGCCTCTTCTGGATTCACTTTCAGCAGATTTTGCAAATAAATCATATTATTTTTCATATCATGCTTTGTTTTTCTCACTTCATCCATGACTTTTTTGCTTTTCATGAATCTGTCTATCATAAATTTCTAACTGATTAATAGCTTCTTGTTTCATACGCTTCATCTGATTTTGTTCTTGATACATGACATACACTTTGAACATAACGATATCAAAAAATAATAGTACAAATACAAAAACAGCTGCCCATGCCCTGATCATAGAATCTGCTCGTATTTCTATTAATTCTATAGTAGCAGCCAGAAAAACAGCATTGGCTATTACAGATCCTGATAAAATAATTCCATATATTTTTCTCTGAGATTTTTCCACCTTTCCTTTATAAAGTAATGCTAAAACTCGAACAATCATCCAAAATATAATCTTAGCAATCAATGCATATATTCTGATATTTCCGTTAATACTTCCTGTAATCATTATTACCGCTATCGCAATCAATCCTTCCGCTATTCCACTCAACGATATCGCCACAAAAGTCATCATTGCATTTATCGCAAAACTGCTTTGATAAGAAAACCAGCAAACAATACTTAAAGCTATTACATTTCCAACAAAATTTCCTACGTATCCATTTAACATATTCATGATTGTCATGTGATATATAAAATAAAACAACCACATAGCCACATAATTCCGTTTCGTTGTTTTCTTTTTAAAAAAGTAGAAAAGAAATCTTCCATCGTAATTGTTATTGCTGAAGCTGCCATAGCATCCCATAATAATTTATCCATTTTATATTTTTTGCCCCCTTCTAGTTGCACTTCATATTTTTTCCCCTTTCTAACTCTTAAAAGCAAAGGAGGAGTTTCATATGAATTCCAATTTATCATCCATTACCCAAAAGAAACAGTATCTAAAATCCTACCGTTCAACACGTTGCCTGATTCAAATATTGGAAAGCGAAATATTCAATTTTCAATCGTTATCTTTTGAATCAAGTTACATTCTTCATCCAGTAGAAGGAACAGATACCTATGCGAATTATTCTTTATATCGCGCACAGGTTGATACTCTGATCTTTAAATTGCAATCTCAACGTCTGGAAGCGGTTCGCTATTATCAGAACATTATTCAGTGCATCGAAACGGTTACAGATCCCGTCGAACAGAATGTGCTTCGTTTAAAATACATACATGGAGATACCCTGGAAGTAATCGCTGAAAAACTTAACTACAGTCTTCGGCAGATTCATAATATTCACAGACATGCTGTCGAGCATATTTCAATCCCACCCATCGCTAATTAATCAGCATTCCTAAAAGAAAGAAGCCTTTACACTACTGTAAAGGCTCCTCTCTTTTTATCCAGGACATATAGCTTTCCATTTTTCTTTCTATTTCGTTCTGTTCAGAATCAGGAAGAGTCTCGGCTAAATTATATAGACCGTTTAAATAATACTTTCCTCTCTCAAACAATTGGAACGGAAAAAAGCGGAATTCTTGAAATAGCTGGTTGAGAATATGTGCATCCATACTGGTGGTCTGTTTTTCAAGCTTTACATATCTTTTCGGTCGATGTCTAACAGCTTTGCCATATTCATCTGTGTAGTACCTTCAAGCAGACGTATTCCTCGCCATATAGTATCTTCTTCCAGTGCTCGTTCTGACATTCGAAGATAATGATGAATCTCATCTTTTATTTCGCCTTGTATCTTAGTCAGCTCAGCTTCAATACATAAAATATAAAACCGCAGCAACAGTTCTTTTTCTTTTTGATTCGAGCATGATTCCAGCAATTCATTGACGATTCCTGTTTTCTGCTTCTCACCGGTAATCAGATAATAAATATCCCCACCATGTTCTTCTATTTTTTCCAAACCGTTATTGGATATTATGACAGTTCCCTTTTCCAGGCGTTGATAATGATCCTGCCCAACTCCCATAATATCGCCCATTTGTTCCTGGGTAAAACTGATTCTTTTCCGATATTCTTCCAGTCTTTTTGGTATCTTATAATACGTATCCATTTGCAGGCATTCTCCGTTTTTGTTTTTTATTGTAGAATGTCTGCTCTTTCCCATGCTGTCCCGTTTATACATAATTATGTATAAAAGGAAGTTTTGGTCTGATTATAGTATCGGTATCTTACTCTGCCATATCCATATAGAATTTCATAGCCTCGTTTTTATATTCTATACTTACCGGAAGGACTTCCCCATTCAAAAGAACAACTTCCGATGCTCCAAATGTTTTTATATAATAATAATTTACCACGTAAGAGCAATGAATCCGTATAAACATATGACCAACCCGGCTGATTTCCTGCATCAGGTCATTCATTTTCATATAAAAGCGATACTCCTGTCCGCCGTTTTCTATCAGATGGATCACTCGCCTCCGACTTTCCATATACATGATCGACCGATATGGGATCTGGTATAATCGCTTGTTGAATTCAAAGTGCAAGCGCTCGTCCAGATTCATCAGTCTTCCGTAAGCAATCTTGAAATATTCTTCGAACTTTTCCGGATTGATCGGTTTTCGAAGGAATCGTAAAGGTTCTACTTCAAATAATTGTTCATAGTAGCTGTCATAGCTTGATACAAACAAAAGAATGGTATACGGATCCTGTTCCCGAATCTTTCTTGCCACGGTTATTCCATCCATATTTTCCATTTCGATATCCAGATAAATGATATCATAGGAACCATGTTTCTCAATTGCTTCCCATAATGTTTCTCCGTCAAAAAAGATATCTGTTTCAAAGGAAATGCCCATTTTTTGTTGGATTCTTTGCAGCTGACCGTCAATCTCTCCGGTCAGAAGCTTATCATCATCGCATACCGCTATTTTCATCTCCGTTCTCCTTTTTCAAAGCCTTCTTAATATATATTACCATATACATAGTGTCAATTCTATAATTATTTTATTGTCTTACATCTTTCTTACAAACTTTTTCCTGATTCTGTTGCAATACTGTCTGCTGACTGCTTCCTGTATCGCTGCTTCCGTGTCGCTTTCTCCGTAAATAAAGATTCGTTCAGCAATTTTTCGCTCTTTTCCATGAACTTTCCAGGGCACTTTTCCAGATTCATATAGAATTCGGATATTGCAAAATCGTCTCTTTCATCCTGACTTCCGTCCATTCCGCATATACAGTCTCTTCTTTATTATGTAATTCTTTCAGCATCAGATCTTTATATCTTCGTCTGATGCCCGTCTTCAGATAGCTGAGCATCTCTCCTTCATTCCTGCAATATTTCATTTTTTCCAGAGACAAAAACAAAGCCAGTAGCATCTCCTGCCTGGCATCTTCCCTGTCCCATGTATATAGTTTTCTTGCATAGAATTCGATCAGTGGATTCATCTTCTCAGCTATTTTCTCAAAGTTTCTCTTTCCTCCATCTTTGTATTCGCGGATTAATTCCGACAATGTTTTTTCCATAACCGTTATCCCTTCCGACTGTGCGGAATAAATAACGATTACTTATTTTCTTTGAGATTTCGACGACCTGCTTATCATACCTGAAAAATGATTGAATTTTTCCTGCTTGTAAAAATCTCCACTTTTTCTGTCTCAAGCAGTATTTTTTTTTGCACAAAAAAGATCCAAATAAGAGTTTCGCTTATTCAGATCTTTCTTTTCCTATATTTGTTTTACATAACCAAGATATTTTTCTCTGGCTTGCTCCCTGTAAGAACTGCTTACAGAAAATCTTCTTCCATCCTGTGTGCGTACCGTATTTCTGTCCATCCAGTATACATAACGGCTGTTGACCAGATATGACTGATGAATACGTAAGAATGTTTCTCTCCCCTGTTGCATCTGTTTCTGGATTCTGGACAGCTGCCCGTAGAAAGTATAGCTTTCTTTAGCCGTTACCACGCGGATTTTATGTTGTTGGGATTCCAGATACACAATTTCCCGATATGGAATATGATACGTTTTTCTTTTGTAATTAAAAGTGATATACAACCGCCGGTCTTTTACTCTTTTTTGGATTGTTTGTATCCAATGTCTCAGACTTTCTTTTTCTAATGGGGTTATCAGATACACCGCCGGCATCAGATCAAATGTTTCCTGTATATTTTCCTGATTTTCAGACGTTAATATCATATGGATTTTCTCGTTCTTTTTCACGGATTTTTCCGGCTCTGGTTAACTCCTGATGGGTCTCCCTGTCCAGGTTTATAAATAAGATATCATATGTTTCCGGTAACCAGTTTTCTATTGTCTGCAATTCCAGTTCATGTCTGGTCTCTATATTTATCTTTATGTGTTCCAGTTCCCCAATCTCTTCCAGTTTATTTTCCAGATCTATGATCCTGTTACTGTCAGAGTCACATATCATAACGTTTATATATAGCATCTGTTTTTCTTCCATAAAGTTACATCCTCCTCCTGCTGATGTGACTTTATATTAACAGATTTTTTCTGCTGTAACTTTTACGTGTCATTTTATGATGTTTATTTGTCATACTACAGGACAAGATGGTTGTTTTTTACATATTTTTATTTTTCTTTCTCATCTAACATTTTTTCTGTTATCTCCAGACCTCGTTTCAGGATCTCCGGCACCTGATATCCACAGGCAATCAGATTTTCCAATATGCTCCTGATTTCATTGATCAGAAGATTCGCCAGTGTAAACCAGCCAAGAGCCGAAAGATATCCAAGATCCATATCCAGCAGATCTTTTCCCAATCTCTGGAACATATATGGTATCAAAAATGCAATAAGAAGTATAATCCAGTATCCAACTTTTTTATGATTCCATTTAATCCGGCTTTGCTGCTTGCCTCTTTTTTACTCTTGCTTTATACCATCCGGTCAGCCAGTCCAGGACATTTAACAACAGATAAATTCCAAAGAGATAGACCCCGTAACACTCATTGAACCATTTCATCTTTGCCCGTACCTCCTGTGTTTTTCTATAAACAGAATACTCGCAGGATACGATGCAATTCCATGCACAGTTACAGGATCATCATTTCTTTTCTGTTCTCAGCAAAGGCCTGTTCGATTCGTTTCCTGTAAATCTGGCTGACCGGGATGCGGGTTCCGTCCATCAGGCCTGCTTCCTGCTGATACATCCAGGAAATATAGCGGTGGTTCACCAGGTAATTTCTGTGTACTTTCAGGAAGCGTTCCTGTATTCCGATCAGTTCCTCTTCGATTTCTTCCATCGTTGCCTGTGCACGGTACACGCCTTTCAGGGTATGCAGCAGCACGGTATTTCCGCTCCTGCAGATATAGGTAATGTCCCGATACAGCATACGGCTTTTATAGCCCGGCGTGTGGATGGAGAGGTATCGGCGTCCGGGGCCAAGACGGCTGAGCACCCGGTAAAGTTCTTTGCGAAATTCTTCTTTCTGCAAGGGAGTGTGAAGATACGCGACCGGCGCTACTTTTTCGATCTGTGGAAGGGTCAGTCTGTCCCATCCAAGAAGTAAAAATATGGTTTCCTGGTCCGTCATACGGATGCTCGATGCAAAGGTATAGCTGTCGATATCCCACAGTTTTCTTCCCAGGCAGATCACATCGTAATGTTCCCGGTCCAGAATCTTTTTCGCCAGTGGATAACAGTTCTTCATGATATCCACCTGTATTTTCACCCCTGCCCGTACCTCGAATCCGGCTGCGTATTCTCTGATCGTGTCATTGACCCTGGATTCTGAGTACATACTGCTATTTTTATGTATGGTATATATCTGTCCATCGCCCGCTCGCCTCTGTTGCCCGAATGTTTTGTAACTATATCAGTAACTGTGAAGGTACTGAACAGTTACCTGTATTATACTTATTTTTTTCATGGTTATTCCCACCATGACATTTTTATCGGGTTTTATGTCCGGAAAAACTAAAAAAAGGTCCACCGGACCTTTTTGTCGTATGCCTGGCAAAAAAAACACCCCACGGAAGGTTATCCTTCCGGGAGGTGTCCCATACTCATCTATACAATATTTGTAACTGTTCAGTACCTTCACAGTTACACAATATTCTTTTTGTTCGTCGCACTCAGTCTGGTCATCGCACGGGCGAGGGATGCTTTGGACATGTAGTATTCCTGCATGCTCTGCTTCTGACGAAGCTGCTCCTCGGCTCTTGCTTTCGCTTCTTCCGCACGCTTCCGGTCGATGTCTTCCGGGCGTTCTGCGGTGTCTACCAGAATGGTCAGACGGTTATTGATCATCTCTGCAAAGCCCAGACCTACGATCGCCTCATGCCAGTTTCCTTCCTCATCGCGGAAACGAAGTTCGCCCTCTCTGATGGAAATGATACTGTCTGCATGATGGGCCAGTACGGTACGTTCACCATCATCACCCGGGAGAGTCACTGCTTCTACCTTCCCTGGTAAAATACATGGTCGC
>ENA-OQER01001342-OQER01001342.1-human-gut-metagenome-genome-assembly--contig:-NODE-1342-length-12017-cov-1.979983_pt1 | contig 12017 bp, 19 predicted proteins | sample MGYA00242797_ERZ504639 | MGnify/ENA primary metagenome ERZ504639 (study PRJEB26092, sample SAMD00036306) | human gut metagenome | host: Homo sapiens | study: EMG produced TPA metagenomics assembly of...
GAATTATGAGACATGCCACAGATCAAAAATATTCCCATTGCAGTATAATTGCAATAAAGAAGGAAGAAAGAATGAATATTATTGTTGCAGCAGATAAAACTGGGGAATCGGAAGAAATAATGAACTTCTGGTAAGTATTCCGGCAGATATGAAGATGTTCCGTGAGGAAACTACAGGAAAGTGGTTGTTATGGGAAGAAAAACACTGGAGTCTTTTCCAAACGGACTTCCTCTGAAAAACAGAACCAACATTGTGATCTCCGGCAACAGGGATTATCAGGTAAAAGGTGCTGTGGTCGTTCACAGTATTGAGGAGGCGCTGAGGGAAGTGGAGAAATATCCGGCAGAGGATGTGTACTGTATCGGCGGAGACAGTATTTACAAACAGATGCTTCCGTATTGTGATGTAGCTCATGTGACAAAAATCGATTTTGCATATGAAGCGGATGCGTATTTCCCGAACCTGGATGAGGACCCGGATTGGGAGATTACAGCAGAGAGTGAAGAACAGACATACTTTGATCTGGAATATGCGTTTGTGAAATACGAGAGAAAGATAGATAATGTGAGCGCAGATCATAAAGCAGAATGAAAATAATAAAAACAAGACCACTGATAAAAATAACGGCGGTCTGTTTTTGTATTTAATGTTATGTATAATGACGAAAATCCGGCAATTACTCGATTACGTGGATCCATCCTTTCGGTGCTTCGATGCGTCCCATCTGGATACCTGTCAGTGTGTCATACAGCTTCTGGATGACCGGACCCATTTTTCCATTCCGCTTGGGGAAGCAGATTTTCTTTGCCGTGATCATTGATCTTTCCGACAGGAGAGATAACTGCAGCAGTACCGCAAAGACCACACTCTGCAAAATCTTTAACCTCATCGAAGTAGACCTCACGCTCTTCAGCTTCCAGTCCAAGATACTCCTTTGCAACGTAGATCAGAGAACGACGTGTGATGGAAGGAAGGATGCTGTCAGACTTCGGTGTTACAACCTTGCCGTCTTTAGTAACGAAGATGAAGTTTGCTCCGCCTGTCTCCTCAACTTTTGTACGAGTCTTGGGATCAAGGTACATGTTCTCATCAAATCCCTGTTTGTGAGCATCTACGATAGCGTGAAGGCTCATTGCGTAGTTCAGGCCAGCCTTGATGTTGCCGGTTCCGCAAGGTGCGGCACGGTCATAGTCGCTGACACGGATCGTGATCGGTTTGGCGCGCCTTTAAAGTACGGACCAACCGGTGTTGTAAGGATACGGAACTGATATTCGTCAGCAGGTTTAACACCGATCACGGCGTTGGAACCAAACATGTACGGGCGAAGATAAAGTGTTGCGCCGGAACCATATGGCGGAACCCATGCAGCATTTGCCTTAACAACCTGCTCAACAGCGTCGATAAATCTTTCCTTCGGGAATACCGGCATTTCAAGTCTTGCCGCAGATGCAGCGATACGCTCTGCGTTCAGGTCAGGACGGAAAGTAACGATATGTCCGTCTTCTGTTGTGTATGCCTTCAGACCCTCGAATACACTCTGAGAATACTGAAGCACACCAGCACACTCGTTGAGTACGATATTAGGGTCTGTGCTTAAAGTACCCTCATCCCATTTTCCATCTTTAAAATTAGACACGTATCTGTAGTCGGTTGGCATGTAAGCGAATCCGATGCTGGACCAGTCGATGTTCTTTTTTTCCATAACGATTCCTCCGTTTACAATTTTTTACTTTTTACCATTGTAACTTTTACGTGATGACTTCAATAGTTTTTTTGTTCCTTTTTTTCATTTGCTTGTAATTTTAATATGATTTCGATATAATAAAAATTATCTATGGACTGGAGGGAAAAATGGACAATCACGAATTTGAAGACCTTGGAAAAAGATTCAGGATATTGTAGATAATGCAGTGAATTCAAACAGCTATCACGAATTAAGCCATACGATCAACCAGACAGTAAATAAGGCCATTGATTCCGGAAGCGAAGCGCTGAAAAATGCGATGAATTCCGTGTTTGATCCGGGTGCTGATCCGGAATTCCGTAAGAAAAGCTATACATATCAGAGTCCTTATTACGGAAGAAGCAGAAAAGCAAAGCAGCAGGCTGCAAGAAAACAGACGGAATTGCTCTACGGAAAGACTACCGGTGAGAATCTCAAAGGCATGATGATGGCAGTTTCCGGTGGGATACTTTAAGTGGCATGGGGCTTGGAGCCATGGTGCTTCTGATCTGGATGGGCATTGGACACAGCGGTGCACTTGCAGCAGGTGTGCTTGGAGTGATGTGTGCAGGCGCAGCAGGTGGTGGTGCTCTTTTGGGAGCAGGAACAAGCCGCCTCGGAAGACTGGGACGTTTCCAGAAATATATCCGTGCGCTGGGAGATCACACCTACTGTAATTTTCAGAAGCTTGCCCAGGCAGCAGGAAAGAACGAGAAATTTGTAAAAAAAGATATCAGAAGAATGATCCAGAAGGGCTGGTTTCTGGAAGGTCATGTGGATGAGCAGGGAACCTGTCTGATCACCAGTAATGAGACCTATCAGCAATATCTGGAAACACAGAAGCAGTTGGAGCTTCGTGAACAGGAAGCGGATCCTAAGGTTCAGCTGGAGGATAATATGAGTCCGGAAGCCCAGGAAGTCCTGAGAAAGGAAATGAATTTCTGGTAAGATCCGTGAGAGCAATGACGCCATTCCCGGGAAAGAAATTTCTGAAAAGATTTCCAGGATGGAATGATCGTTCAGAATTTTTGAGCGAGCAGGAGAGCATCCGGAGGTGATTCCGGATCTTAAGAAATGATGGATTACTATCTGCCCATGACTGTGAAGCTTCTGGATGCTTATGAGGATATGGATGGACAGCTGTACAAGGCGAGAATATCACGGCTTCCAAGAAAGAAATTGAAGAAACCATTGATACACTGAATATTGCTTTTGAGAAACTTCTGGATTCCATATTCCGGGATACCGCGTGGGATGTATCCACAGATATTTCTGTGCTGCATACGGTTCTGGCACAGGAGGGGCTGACAGAGGATGATTTCGAAAAAATGAAACAGAATGCGGAAATGAAATAAGTACAACGAGCAGATAAGAAGCTGGAATACAGACATCTGCCGGAAGGTACAGCTGATCAAGGAGAATGCTTATGGGAGAAGAATTTAAAGACTTTGAGGTAGAAGCACCGGTACTGACTCTGGAACCGGATCTCACGGAAGAAAAAGAAGAAATTACAAAAAAAGAACCGGAGAAACCCCAGGAGCCTGCAGTAGAGGAACCGGTGTTATCTCCCCAGGAACAGAAAATCGTAGAAGATTTGCAGCAAAGATCGATATTGAAAATACAAACCAGATCCTGCAGTACGGAGCCGGCACTCAGAAGAAGATGGCAGATTTTTCTGATGCAGCGCTGGTAAATGTGAAGACACAGGATCTTGGGGAGGCAGGGGAGCTTCTTGCAAATGTGGTAGGAGAATTGAAGGATTTTGATGCCACAGAGGAAAAGGGGTTTTTCGGCTTTTTCAAAAAACAGACAGCGAAGGTGGAAACTCTGAAAAACCGTTACACAAAGGCCGAGGGAAATGTGACGAAGATCACGGAAGCTCTGGAGCAGCATCAGATGCGTCTGATGAAAGATTCTGCCGTGCTGGACAAAATGTATGAGCAGAACCTTGCATACTTTAAAGAACTTTCCATGTACATTCTTGCGGGTAAAAAGAAGCTTAAGGAAGTCAGGGAGGGAAAGCTTAATGAATTGCATCAGAAGGCAGCGGTAAGCGGACTCCCGGAAGATGCACAGGCTGCCAATGATCTGGAAAGCAAATGTGACCGCTTTGAAAAAAAACTTCATGATCTGGAGCTTACCAGAACCATTTCCATGCAGACTGCACCGCAGATCCGCATGATCCAGAACAATGATACGACGATGATCGAGAAGATCCAGACAACCATTGTAAATACCATTCCTCTCTGGAAAAGCCAGATGGTGCTGGCTCTGGGGATCGCGCACTCCACAGAAGCCGCACAGGCACAGCGGCAGGTTACGGATTTTACTAATGAACTTCTGAAGAAAAATGCGGAAACGCTTCACCTGGCATCTGTGGAAACTGCAAAGGAGTCCCAGCGAGGTATTGTAGATATTGAAACTCTGAAAAAAACCAATCAGGAACTGATCCAGACACTGGATGATGTGATGAAGATCCAGCAGGAAGGCCGTGAGAAACGTCAGGCAGCAGAGGCAGATATGAGACGTATGGAAAACGAACTGAAAACAAAGCTGCTGGAGATCCGACGTTAGGAGTAAGAGTAAAAAGATAGTTCGGAAAGGAAAGGCAGGGCGTTTGAAGACACCTGCCTTTCAGGATTCATAAAGGAGATTTTTATGTACAGAGATCATACAAAAGTAATAAAAATTGGAAATCGTGTTATCGGAGGAGGAAATCCGATCCTTATCCAGTCCATGACCAATACGAAAACTGAAGATGTGGAAGCAACGGTTGCGCAGATCCTTTCTCTGGAAAAAGCAGGCTGTGATATTATCCGCTGCGCAGTTCCTACTATGGAAGCCGCGGAGGCTTTATCCCAGATCAAAAAACAGATCCATATTCCGCTGGTTGCGGACATCCATTTTGATTATCGCCTTGCCATTGCAGCCATGGAGAACGGTGCGGACAAGATCCGTATCAATCCGGGAAATATCGGTTCCAAAGAGAGGATCCAGGCAGTTGTGGATACAGCAAAGGAACGGAATATCCCTATTCGTGTAGGAGTAAACAGCGGTTCCCTTGAAAAAAGACTGGTGGAAAAATATCACGGTGTCACAGCCGAAGGACTTGTGGAGAGTGCGCTTGATAAGGTGCGCATCATTGAAGAGATGGGATATGACAATCTTGTGATCAGCATCAAATCTTCTGATGTTCTCATGTGCGCCAGAGCCCATGAACTGATCGCAGAAAAAACACAGTATCCTCTTCATGTGGGAATTACAGAAGCAGGAACTCTGTATTCGGGAAATATCAAATCAGCTATCGGACTTGGGATCATCCTGTATCAGGGAATCGGAGATACCATCCGTGTTTCTCTGACAGGCGCGCCGCTGGAAGAAGTGAAATCAGCCAAAAGGATCCTGAAAACGCTGGGACTTCGCAAAGGAGGCGTGGAGGTTGTTTCCTGTCCGACCTGCGGAAGAACAAAAATCGATCTGATCGGTCTTGCAAACCAGGTAGAGACTATGGTACAGGATATTCCTCTTGATATTAAGGTTGCGGTTATGGGCTGTGTGGTAAATGGGCCGGGAGAGGCGAAGGAAGCAGATCTTGGAATTGCAGGAGGCGATGGTGTTGGTCTTCTGATCCGGCATGGAGAGGTTGTAAAAAAAGTACCGGAAACGGATCTTTTGGATACACTTCGTCAGGAACTTCTTATCTGGAATGAGCAGGAGTCATAATGGAGAAAGATTTTTTTGATGTATTTCCGCATCTTAAAGTGAAGAAAGAGCTGGAAGAACTTCTGGACATGGTATTTGTGACAAAGGTTTCCATGAACCCCGGAAGAACTCATCTGAGGGTTTATATCGAAAGCAGCCGCTGGATACACAAGAAGAATATTTTTGCGCTGGAGGATGAGATCGAACGGCAGTGTTTTCCGGGGATTCCCATGACTGTAACAGTTGTGGAAAAATTTTCATCTTTCCGAGCAGTATACACCGGAGAACTTTCTGGAAAGCTACCGTCCAGTATGGAGATGGAGTTGCGCAACTATAATATGTTGGAGTACAATTTGTTCCGTAGATCAAAAATCACTTTTACAGGAAAAGATACCTTGCGTATGGAGCTTCCGGATACGGTTATTTCCAGACAGAAAAGCGAAATACTTGTTGAATATTTTCATAAGGTTTTCTGTGAACGCTGCGGTATGGATCTGAAAGTGGAACTGGATTTTGTGGAAGTGAAAGAGAGTAAATACCGGAAAAATGCTGCACTTCAAATCAAACAGGAAGTGGAAAATGTCCTGAAGCATGCCAAACTCAGCGGTGATCAGGAGCGTGAACCGAAGCAGGAGGAGGCAGCCAAGGAAGAGACAAAGAAAAACTCAGGAGATAATAAGGGCGAAAAGACAAACGAGAAGAAATCTTTTGACAAAAAACAGCAGAAGGTTCAGAAGGGAGATTTCCGCGGCAGCTTCGGATTCCGCAGGGACAGCAATCCGGATGTGGTTTACGGCAGAGATTTTGATGGAGAAACGATTCCGCTGGAGAGCATTACCGGTGAGATGGGTGAGGTTATCATCCGATGTCAGGTTATGGATGTGGAAGCTCGTGAGATCCGAAATGAAAAAACGATCCTGATCTTCCCTGTGACCGATTTTACGGACAGTATTGTTGTGAAGATGTTTTTGCGTAACGAGCAGGTTCCGGAAGTGACAGAAAGTGTAAAAAAAGGCGCATTCCTGAAACTGAAGGGAGTTACCACCATTGACCGCTTTGACAGCGAGCTTACTATTGGAAATATTACAGGTATCAAGAAAATCGCCAATTTTACCAGCACAAGAATGGATACCAGTCCTCAGAAGCGTGTGGAGCTTCACTGTCACACCAAGATGAGCGATATGGATGGTGTCAGCGATGCAAAGGCATTGGGTAAAAACGTGCTTATGAGTGGGGACATAAGGCTATCGCTATCACTGATCATGGCGTGGTGCAGTCCTTCCCGGAGGCAAATCACTGCTTTGATGCCTGGGGCGGTTGTGTTCCAAAGGAGTCTGATTTTAAGGTGCTCTATGGAATGGAAGCGTATCTGGTAGATGATCTGAAGGGTATGGTCACCAATTCCAAAGGGCAGCGGCTGGATGGTGATTTTGTTGTTTTTGATATTGAGACTACGGGATTTTCAGCACTGACCTGCAGGATCATTGAGATTGGCGCGGTAAAAGTGGAAAAAGGACAGATCACAGATCGTTTTTCCACATTTGTAAACCCGGAAGTGCCCATTCCGTTCCGCATTGAGCAGCTGACAAGTATCAATGATTCCATGGTCCTGGATGCACCTGTGATAGAGGAAGTACTGCCGAAATTCCTGGAATTCTGTGAGGCTGCGTGATGGTGGCCCATAATGCGGACTTTGATATGAGCTTTATTATTGAAAACTGTAAACGGCAGGGGATTTCGGATGATTTTACTTATGTGGATACTGTTGGTATGGCCAGATTCCTTCTTCCTGCCCTGAACCGTTTTAAACTGGATACGGTAGCCAAGGCAGTAGGTGTTTCTCTTGATCATCACCACAGAGCTGTGGATGATGCGGCATGTACCGCAGAGATTTTTGTGCGGTTTGTAAAGATGCTGGAAGAAAGAGATATTTTTGATGTGGATGAGATGAACAGTCAGGGTGCGGTTTCGCCGGATACCATCCGAAAGCTGCCCACATACCATGCTATTGTTTTTGCAAGAAATGAAACCGGAAGGATCAATCTGTACAAGCTGGTAAGTCAGTCCCATTTAAAGTACTATCACAGAAGACCAAGGGTTCCAAAAAGTGTGCTGGAAAAATACAGGGAAGGCCTTCTGGTGGGAAGTGCCTGCGAGGCAGGAGAACTTTATCAGGCACTTCTTCGCAATGCACCGGATCAGGAGATCGCCAGACTGGTAAATTTTTATGACTATCTGGAAATCCAGCCTCTTGGGAACAATGCGTTTATGCTTGCGGATGAAAAGCACGATATGATCAATCTGAGGAAGACTTAAAAGAGATAAACAGGAAGATCGTAAAACTTGGAGAGCAGTTCAAAAAACCGGTGGTTGCCACCTGTGATGTGCATTTTATGGATCCCCAGGACGAGGTTTACCGACGGATCATCATGGCAGGAAACGGATTTTCTGATGCAGATAACCAGGCTCCGCTTTATCTTCGTACAACGGAGGAAATGCTGGAGGAATTTCCTATCTGGGAAGTGAAAAGGCGGAAGAGGTGGTGATCACCAATACCAATAAGATCGCGGATATGATCGAGAAGATATCACCGATCCATCCGGATAAATTTCCACCGGTCATTGAGAACTCCGAGCAGGATCTTAAGGATATCTGTTTCACGAAGGCCCACGAAATGTACGGAGATCCGTTGCCGAAGATCGTGGAGGACCGTCTGGACAGGGAACTGAATTCTATTATCTCCAATGGTTATGCGGTAATGTATATCATTGCACAGAAGCTCGTGTGGAAGTCCAATGAGGACGGCTATCTGGTTGGATCCCGTGGTTCTGTAGGTTCTTCTCTGGCAGCGACCATGTCCGGTATCACGGAGGTAAACCCTCTGCCGCCTCATTATCTCTGTCCGAATCCAGACTGTAAATACAGTGATTTTGATTCCCCTGAGGTGAAAAAAATACGCGGGTATGGCAGGATGTGATATGCCGGATAAGATCTGTCCGAAATGCGGCACCAGGATGAACAAGGAAGGTTTTGATATCCCTTTTGAGACATTCCTTGGTTTTAAAGGTGATAAGGAGCCGGATATCGACCTGAATTTCTCCGGTGAATATCAGGCCAATGCCACCGGTATACAGAGGTTATCTTCGGAAAAGGGCAGACATTTAAAGGCGGGTACCATTGGTACCCTTGCGGAAAAAACTGCATTTGGTTATGTGAAGAACTATTATGAGGAACGGGGGCAGCACAAGCGCTACTGTGAGATCAACCGTATCGTGAAGGGCTGTACCGGTGTCCGCCGTACCACTGGCCAGCATCCGGGAGGTATTATCGTACTGCCTATGGGTGAGGAGATTGAGAAATTTACACCTGTGCAGCACCCGGCCAATGATGTGAACAGTGATATCATCACCACACATTTTGATTACCATCCATTGACGGAAATCTTCTGAAACTTGATATACTTGGACACGATGATCCGACATGATCCGTATGCTGGAGGATCTGACCGGCATCAGTGCAAGAACAGTTCCGCTGGACCAGAGAGATGTCATGTCCCTGTTTGCGGGAACGCAGGCTCTGGGGATCAGCCCGGAGGATATCGGCGGCTGCAGGCTGGGATGCCTCGGAATCCCGGAGTTTGGTACAGACTTTGCCATGCAGATGTTGATCGATACCAAGCCGAAATATTTTTCCGACCTGGTACGTATTGCCGGACTTTCTCACGGTACGGATGTATGGCTTGGAAATGCTCAGGTATTGATCCAGAATGGTACAGCTACCATTCCACAGCAATCTGTACGCGAGATGATATTATGATCTATCTCATCGGAAAAGGAGTGGAAAGTGGTTTGGCGTTTACCATCATGGAGAGTGTCCGTAAGGGAAAGGGTCTTCGTGAGGAATGGATCCAGACTATGAAAGAGCATGATGTTCCGGACTGGTATATCTGGTCCTGTAAGCTGATCAAGTACATGTTCCCGAAAGCCCATGCGGCAGCTTATGTTATGATGGCGTATCGTATCGCCTGGTATAAAGTGTTTCATCCACTGGCTTATTATGCAGCATTTTTCAGTATCCGTGCCACATCCTTTTCCTATGAACTGATGTGCATGGGAAAAGAACGTCTGGAATATTATATGGCGGAGATCCGGAAAAAAGGTGATGAAGCATCTAAGAAGGAACAGGATACACTGAAGGATATGAGGATCGTACAGGAAATGTATGCCAGAGGTTTTGATTTTGTACCAATCGATCTTTATAAGGCAAAGGCACACCGGTTCCAGATCATCGGAGATAAACTGATGCCTGCTCTGGATACCATAGAGGGTCTTGGAGATAAGGCAGCAGAGGCAGTTGTGGATGCTGCCGCAAAAGGCAGATTCCTTTCCAAGGATGATTTCCGTGACCGTACCAAGTCAGCAAGACCGTTATCGATCTAATGGATGACATGGATCTTTTCGGAGATATCCCGCAGTCCAATCAGATGTCACTGTTTGATTTTACGGGTTGATATATGATACCGGAAGGGCTTACAATAAATAAAAAAATACTGCCGTTTATCCTAAAGGCTGATCTGGCAGTGAGAACTCTCAGGAGGATACCAGATACTATGAAAAAAGAAGAATTAAGATACCTGCAGCGACTTGCGGAGTTGTATCCTACTATAGCAAAAGCTTCAACAGAGATCATCAATCTGCAGTCTATATTAAACCTTCCGAAAGGTACCGAGCATTTCATGTCGGACATCCATGGAGAATACGATGCGTTTTCTCATGTTCTTCGGAATGATCAGGGGCTGTACGAAAAAAGATCGATGATGTATTCGGACATACTTTAAGCAACAGCGACAAACGTTCTCTTGCCACACTGATCTATTATCCGAAGGAAAAGATGGAGGTTGTAAAAAAGCAGGAAGAAGACATGGAGAACTGGTACAAGATCACACTTTATCGTCTGATCGAAGTATGCAAGACAACGGCATCAAAATATACCCGTTCCAAGGTCCGTAAGGCACTTCCTGCAGACTATGCCTATGTGATCGAGGAGCTGATTACAGAGAAAGCGGAAGTTCTGGACAAAGAAGCATATTACGATGCCATCGTCAATACGATCATTGAGATCGGCCGGGCAGAGAATTTTATCATTGCCCTGGCAGAACTGATCCAGCGTCTTGTTGTGGATCATCTTCATGTGCTGGGAGATATTTATGACAGAGGTCCGGCCCGCATTTCATCATGGATCGTTTGATGAAATATCATTCGCTGGATATCCAGTGGGGGAATCATGATGTGGTCTGGATGGGAGCTGCTACAGGACAGAAAGCCTGCATTGCAACGGTGATCCGGAACAGCATCCGTTACCGAAATATGGATATTCTTGAGGATGGATATGGAATCAATCTTATGCCTCTGGCAACTTTTGCAATGGAGGCTTATAAGGATGATCCATGTACTGCTTTTGAGATGAAGGGAGATGCCAATAACTACAGTATTCTGGAAGAAGAGCTTGGACGGAAAATGCACAAGCTATTGCCATTATCCAGTTTAAGCTGGAGGGACAGCTGATTCGCCGGCACAAAGAATTCCATATGGAAAATCGTTGTTTGCTTCATAGGATCGATCCGAAAAAGGGAACGATCACACTTCCGAACGGAAAAGAATATCCGCTGACCGATACAGCTTTTCCTACTATTGACTGGAAAAAACCATATGAACTTACCACAGAGGAAAAGGATGTAATGGAACGATTGGATTCCGCTTTCCGAAACTGTGAGAAACTGCAGAATCATGTCCGGCTTCTTCTGGACAAGGGAGGCTTTATAAAACTTATAATGGGAATCTTCTGTTCCATGGAAGTATTCCGCTTAATGAGGATGGAAGTCTGAAAGAAGTCCAGATTTATGGAAAAACCTACAAAGGAAAAGAACTGTACGATGTTCTTGAGACTTATGTGCGCAGGGCGTTTTTTTTCTGTAAATGAGGATGAAAAGCGTAAAGGCAGGGATATTATGTGGTATATCTGGGCAGCTCCGAATTCACCGCTGTTCGGAAAAGACAAGATGACCACCTTTGAACGTTATTTTGTTAAAGATAAGGAAACACATAAAGAAACTAAAAATGCCTACTATCATCTTCTGGGAAAAATGAGGAAATTGTAGATGATCTGCTCCGTGAGTTCAGACTGGACCCGGAAAAGGTCACATCATCAACGGGCATGTGCCGGTTCACCAGAGTGAGGGAGAGAGTCCTGTAAAATGCAATGGCAAAGTTCTTGTGATCGACGGCGGTTTTTCCAGACCATATCAGAAGTTACGGGAATTGCCGGTTATACACTGGTTTATAACTCCTACGGCTGATCCTGTCTGCTCATGAGCCTTTTACTTCTGCGGAAGAAGCGGTAGCCAAGGAGCAGGATATTGTTTCCAACAGGGTGGCGGTTCATTACAATAACAAACGTACACTGGTAGGTGACACCGATACCGGAACTGCTCTGAAGGAAAGGATCAGTGAGCTGATCCAGCTTCTGGAAGCTTACAGAAAAGGTATCATCAAAGAGAAAAAATAAGCAGAATTGAGAAATACAAGAAGAGTTT
>ENA-OQER01001343-OQER01001343.1-human-gut-metagenome-genome-assembly--contig:-NODE-1343-length-12012-cov-2.577871_pt1 | contig 12012 bp, 19 predicted proteins | sample MGYA00242797_ERZ504639 | MGnify/ENA primary metagenome ERZ504639 (study PRJEB26092, sample SAMD00036306) | human gut metagenome | host: Homo sapiens | study: EMG produced TPA metagenomics assembly of...
GTAGGAAAATCCAAAAGTTTAGATTTTCCCACAATGCTTATCTTTTGGTCTTTGGTTCGGAATAGTGTAGTGCTGGCGGTCTATCTCTTGTTTTCGGTTGCTTGCTTCCTTACCGTACATGAGCATTTGCTCCGGGATTATCATTTCCGTATCCTTCCATAAGGTTGATTGCTCCCCCAGATTCCAAGTCCGGCTCCAAGAGCGATAACAAGTGTCTGTAAGGTTCCTACTGCGCTTGTAAAAAATGTCATAATTCAAATTCCTCCATTGATTTTTGTGTGATATACTGTTTCCTTCTGCCCGATCAAAGGGCGGTCTCTAGTTACGTGCCGGTCTCCCTGCAGTGATCCCAGCTATGCGCGCATATTAAAAAACTCCTGTATTCCAGTCTTTATCACTGAAACAAGGAGCTTCTTACTTTGTCATGTCGATGATTCATACTCGTCATCTGCTTTCAATATTAAGTTGTGGCTGAGGAATTTCACTACATCAAAGTAATTCCTCTTATCATAATCTGCCGTCAGATTATAATTCGGATGCTGCGTCAGATCGTATTTGTCGGATAAAAATGGTCTTACACCACGGACCTGCACAATACACTTTGAGCCGTCCATGACCGCCAGTTCATCCATTGTCATAAGATCCTTGCCAAGTTTCTGGTAATTCATGTTGTAGCTTTCCTGAGAACCTTTTGACTGACCGGTATTGTACATATCGATTGTTTCTTTTCCCAGGATCGCATTCAGATCCTTCAGCGTGGTCTGTTCTGTACCGCCAAGAAAGATCTGTGAATCCATATTGCCGATTATCGTATCTGCATTGTCCTTATAAATCGCTTTCAGCTGCGACTTTGCCTGCAATACCAGGCATGCCGATATTTCCCGACTTCGGATCGTTGCGACCAGCTTCTCCAGATTTGGAATCTGGCCGATATTTGCCGCCTCGTCAATCAGACACCTCACATGAACCGGAAGCCTTCCACCATATACATCATCCGCTTTCTCACACAGAAGATTGAACATCTGCGTATAGATCATGGAAATCAGGAAATTAAAGGTTCCATCCGTGTCTGACATGATCAGGAACAATGCTGTCTTCTCATCTCCCAGGGTATCAAGCTTCAGCTCATCATAGGATGTCAGGTCTCTGAGTTCTTTGATATCAAATGGTGCAAGTCTTGCACCACAGGATACAAGAATCGATTTTGCGGTCTTGCCTGAAACAAAATGTCAAAGACTTTTTAGTACCCATACATTCATTGCATGAAAAAGCCACTGTAGATTTCTCCACAATGGCTATAAAGTCATTTTTATTCACTTTTGATTTTCGGCAACCTCATGCCCAAACTGGAATAGGTTTGACACTTTAATCGGGACTGAACTCCTTATCGGTAATGACATAATGAAATTCATCTGCACCAAAGGTATCTTTGTCCAGATCTGTAATAGTAAATGTAGTTCCATCAAATTTCATATAGCCGCTGGTGCCGTCAACAACAACGCCATCTTTTACAATGTCCAGATAAACAATTCTATCGATGCTATTCAACTCATAGGCCTGCCAACCGTCCACACCCTGAAAATAGGCTGTAACATTGGCAAACGGTTCATCGTTTTCCTTCTTGCAGACAAGATAACTGGCACTGTCCTCCGATACCCAGGTGGCAGTCATTCCCCAAGGACCTTCCGTTGATACATATCTCCCAAATTTATGGTCGTTGGTACGGTTAATTATGAGTCCTACAAAAGAACCAACAACGAGTACAAGAATAAGCACAACGACACCAACAATGATTTTTACATTCTTCCTCATGATAAATTCACCCTTCCATAAATTCATCTGTTAAGAATATTCTTATTTTTCGCTCTTATTGAACATACTAATTATACCACAATATATGCAAGTTTTCCATATGCTTTTCTACCTATGCCGTATGCTGATTTGCCCTAACATCATTCTCAATCAGCCTCTTTATCTTGTCCTTCATGCTTTCTTCGGCATCCTCATTGAAATGCACTCTCACAACATACATTGTGCCACCTATCTGCTTTCTGAGTGCTACCGGTGTGTGTGATTTTCTATTCTCCATTTGTGTTCTCCTTTATGTCTGCCTGGTAAGGAAGAGCCTCTTTCAGCTGACAACCGGAAGCTGACAACCGACCTCTAAAAACTCTCAATTCCTTTTATTTATAGTTACTTTTCCTAAATTTACTTTTTCTCAAATATTCCGTTGCTTTCGTTGTCAGAACTATATATATCCCTTAAAAACATAGTAAATATAAGGTTTTATAGAACATAGAACCGACAACGGGGTTGGCAACGGGATAGACAACCAGCCGACAACCTATCAGGCATTTATCTCTCCATCCACTCCGGTGGCAATGATAACTGCTCCATCTGCTCCTTGGTTATCGGTTGAAAATCCTGACCTCTGTTGTCAGGCTTCTCCCATCCTTTCTGCCTGCGGTATGGTTCAGGAAAATGTCTTGGATTACTAAAGGCAATCCAATCACTGCAGTTATTCATAATGTCATTAATCTCACGAATTTCCCATTGTGCCGGATTTCCGTCATTTCCCAATGCCTCAGAATATAACTGCCTTGAACATACCATGCTTCCCTCGTAATGCTCCAAATAGTCAAGAATCAGCTCTTTCTTGGTATCTTCCTGCATAAACTGCTTCTGATACTCACAAAGCTCTTTTTCCATCTCTTTCGGAAGCCTCAGCTGGCATTTGCCACTCCTGTAGATTTCCATAGCCTCTGCCCACATCTGGTCGATATATTCCCTTGATGTCTTTCATCATCGAGTATATGAGTTTCCGCCTCTTCCATATTGCAAAGAATAGGCAGAAATCTTCGGTTTCCCGACCTGTCCATAGGCAGGAAATCCAGCGAATTTGATGAACCGGCAAACACGCACTGCCTCTTGTGGTCTTTGGGATGCCTGTCGTATGGGGTCTTGTAAGTGTCTTTCTGTCTGCTCATAAAGGACTTGGTATCTTCCACATTCTTGGCATTGAGAATTGCCACCATTTCAGGGAACTCTATAATCAGATGCCCCTGTATTTTTCGGTATACATTATCATCATCCATTTTCTTCAAGTCATCCGTAAACCAGTCATCTTCCATGGCAAGGAAACGCAGAAAAGTGGATTTACCGGCTCCCTGACCACCTACCAGGCAGAGCATTACTTCAAACTTGATGCCCGGGCATGAAATTCTTGCTATCGTCCCTATCATAAAAAGCTTCATTACCTCATAGGTGTACTCACTGACCTCTGCCCCTAAGAAGTGATGCAGTGCATAGCGTATCCTCTCCCTGCCATCCCATGTTATGGAATTGATGCGGTCAAGAACCGGATGGTATCTGTTTTCATTTGCCACGACCTTTATCACATCCTCAATCCGCTTTTCGTTGGATAATCCATAATGCTTTTCAAGGTAGACAACAAGGAATTTCAAATCAACATCCGTCAGGCTGTCGCTTTCACGATACCATCCCAAATCCCTTGTAATGTCGATTTTATCCGTAAACATGTTCAGACGGAATGCACCCTGCAGATTAGGGTCATTCATCAAAATCAGACGATAGTTACCGACTGTTTTCCTGACTTCTCCCTTTTCTGTGCTCTCCAGCATCGCCCTGACTTCTCCGATACTCTTCAATTCTTCCTGCAATCGACTTCACCCCCTTTCCAATGTCAGAAACAACAGAAGCTCTGTCAGGGATATCCTTTTCAAGGAGAGTATCAAGCTGATATTCCACTTACTGATATTCTGCAGAGCTTCTACAAAGCAGGGATGCCATTCCTCATCCATGCTCTTCGGTGCATATTCTGTTTTCCATTTCCTTAACAGATGATAATAGTCTGACAGAACACAAAAACACTGCTTCTGCTCTTCATCCAGTATCTGCTCCGGTGTTTTCTTTGGTGCCATCTTTTTCGGTGGTGCCCGGTTGGTTGCTTCATAATTCAGTCCAAAGTCAGATGCAATCTTCATTGCAGCTTCCTTTGGTGCAAGCCCGAAATATTTTGCCACAAAATCTATCGCATCTCCGGTATCTCCACAGCCGAAACAATAGTATCTCTTATCAATCTTCATGCTGGGAGTCTTGTCTTTATGAAACGGACAACAAGCCAGCCCACTCCGGTTGATTTTGATGCCATACTGCATAGCCACCTGCCTTGCAGTGACATTTTCTTTCACTACTGCAAATACATTCATGCTTATCCCAATTCCTCTCCCCTTGCTTTTTTGTGTGCTGGTGTTTCTGCCACCTTTGCTCTCTGCTCCTCTACAAGCTTCCTGTTTGCCTCAAGAAGGGCACGGACTGACTTCCTTGCATGTTCCTTTACCTCAGACTTCTTTTGCTCCTTTATGCGTGGATTTTGCAATGTTTCCATTACTTTCCCGGCTACTTTCTGTGCCATGCCCCTGAGCCTGTTTTCCAAATTATCAAGACACCTTCCGACAAAATCCCGCTTGTCCTTTGGTGTCTTTCTCTCATCCGAGGTCAGCCACTTTTTATATCTGCGAAGCTCCTCAATATCTTCCGCCTGGTCTGCTCTGCCATTGTATCAGATACTGCCTCACACGCTTTTTCATAGGCATCCTCAGCTACCTGTTCCACAAAATTCTCATATCCAAAACTCTCATGGTAATCTCATCCAGAATCTGCCTGCTTCTCTGCAATTCGCTTTTTCTGATTTTCAATTATAAAGTCCTGCTTTTCAAGATAGCCTGCACCACCATAAACCGGCTCACACTCCACCTGCACTCCGTTTCTCTGTGCTATCTCCAAAAACAATTTTCTGCATTCTGCATCAAGTTCATTTTCCGGTTATTGTATTTCCCTTTCTTTTTTGCTGGGTCAGGCAGTTCAAAGCCAAGCTCTTCCAGTGCCTTATCCTGCTGGGGACATAATTCTCCATATTTGTTTTTTGCGTCAAATACATGCCTCTCATGAATATGCGGGGTTGCCTCATCCAGGTGCAGTGCCCAGTCCAATATATGAATGTGGGAGCCATATCTTTTATTGAACTCGTCAAAGAACTCTGCTGATACCTTAGCTAGCACATCCGGTGTAACCGCATGGTCTATATTGCCAAGCTGTATCACGCTTTCTTCCGGGCAGGTCTTATTGTTTTTCAGTACATCATCAATCGTTCTGTTTCTCTCCGGATGCTTGCCTGCTCATTCCTCTCATTCTGTGCATCCACAAAATCTGAATAATGCTCATAGTAATAGGCACGCTCAATTTCTGTAAAATTAAACTGCCTCTCTTGGGAACTGCCCGCAAAACTGTAACCCTGATAGCAGTCCCAGTAAACATTCTGCTTTGTTCTTTCCGAATCAATATGTTCACTGTGCTCCACATCAAAATCCCTGTCATTATGCTTTACATCATAGACTCCATGCTTTCCACTTCTGCCATTATGCCTTGAAGCTTCATTGTCTTTTCTCTCCTCTCCACTGTTTTGTTTTTTGATGGCGGAGCGATAAACCCTTGCGTTTGCGGCAAGTAATACCCAGTACTTATTGTCGCTACGACAATAAACTGGGCAGGGCTTCTGCCCTTGACCTGATGAAGGCTCTGCCTCTCAACTCCGACAAAGGTTGCACCTCTGTACTCTGCTCCGAAGGAGTTGAAATCTGTCATCCCACAGGACGGATAACACAGTTCAACTTCTCCGGTTGCCCTGCATTTCCTGCGGAAATTTGAGCATGAAAAAAGCACCCAAGACTTCTCTCAAGTGCTTTCTGCGAATCCTATTCAGGCATTCCAATCGTCGGTTCCAATGCAAGACTGCCTGCCGTTGCATAGACTCCGTTCTCCCTGTCCTGCCTGCGGATTTCTTCTTTCATTGCCTGCATTTTTGCACGCTTTTCATTTTTTACACGCTCTTCATATTTCCTCTGCCATCCACTTTCTTTTCTTCGTAAATACTGCTGATGTCTCCTGTCCTTGATTCTGTTAATCCGGTCAATCTCAGCCTGCTCTTCAGCAGTAGGTTCTGTCATCATTGCCGGTGGAACATACCGACCAACAAAATTGAAATAGATTTCAATCTCCTGCGTGGTTTGGATGCTCCCCCTTTCTGTCTCTTTCATGCACCAGCACCTTATCAACAAATTCATTTACCATTGCCGGTGTCAGTTCCTCGAACTTCTCATATTTATCAATCAGTGCAATAAACTTGCCGGCAGAATTTCTGCTTTTCTCATATTCTGTGAGCTTCGCTTCCAGCTCCTTAATCTCTGCATCCAGCTCCGCTTTTTCCCTGGCATACTGCTTATCAAGAACCTCATATCTGCTGTCCGGTAGTTTGCCGAGAATATTGTCCTCATAAATACGGCAGATTAGCTTCTCCAGCTCCTCACAGCGATTTCCAGCCACTGCGATTCTTGCCCTGACCTTTTTTACCTCTGCATCCTCCTGTGTTGACTGTGCCATTGTTATGGTGTCTATGAACTCGCTCCGGTCATACTTTGCATATTCAAAGATTGCCCTGAGTGTGTCTCCTATCAGTTCCAGCACCACTGACTCGTTAATCCTGTGCTGTGTCTTGCACAATGTTCCGCAAGGTACCTTGGTATAAGCAGAACAGGTATACTGGGCAATCCTCTTTCCATTGCTTGTCCGGTGCACATACATTTTTGCACCACAGTCAGCACAATACATAAGACCGGTAAGAACATGATGCTCTCCCCATCCGTCCGGGTATCTCCTTACATTTTCCCGTAATTTCTGCACTGTATCAAAGGTCTGCTGGTCAATAATCGGCTCCTGCGTATTCTCAAATATTACCCAGTTGTCCTCTGATACATAATGGCTCTTTTTATCCTTAAAATGCTTCTGTGTTTTAAAATTGACCGTGTGACCTAAGTATTCCCTTTTCTTCAATATCCCGACTACTGTAGAAGAACCCCATCCATAAGGGTCTTTCACTTTCTTGTTTCTGTTATTCCCCTGCCCGAAGCGTGCCATATGCACTGCCGGTATTTCCACTTTTTTCTCCTGCAGAAGTTTTGCTATCTGATAAGGACCCAGCCCATCAATAGTCCATTTGAATATCAGCCTCACAATTTCGGCAGCTTCTTCATCCACAATCCAATGGTTTCCGTCATTTTCATCTTTCAGGTATCCGTATGGTGTAACACTTGCCACATGCTTTCCGGATTTTCCCTTGGATTTGAATGTGGATTTTATCTTTTTGCTGATATCCTTGGCATACATTTCATTCATAACATCCCTGAATACAAGGAAATCGTCATCTCCATTGTAACTGTCATGATTATCGTTAATTGCAATCAGACGAACTCCCTTTTTGCGAAAGAACTCCCGGAGCTGACCTACCACAAGATAATCCCGCCCTAACCGGCTCATATCCTTTAGAATAATGGTTTCCACTTCTCCATCTTCCACAAGCTGTATCATAGCCTTAAAGGATGGTCTGTCAAAAGATGAGGTTAGATAACGATACTTTTTGAAACACAGTAAAATCAAGGTTTTTCGGACAACGGACAAGCATGGTTTGTACTACAACTAAATATTGCACCGCACAAGCGGCGTTTCCCACTTCCACACGGAAGAACAGGAACGCCGCTTTTTCATGCCCTTTGTTACGCAGTAGGGGCAGAAAAAGCCTTGCTACAAGCGGCTTTGCGAGTGCGAAAACCACTTAGGCGATACTTGATACCTAAACCCTCAAAATCGCCGTTCTACTGCGTAACAAATCCACAGCAAAAGGAGTGATGAAGCTATGGCAGTTTTCCGTGTGGAACGCAACACAGGCTACACCGTAATGAGCAACCACCACTTACGCAATAAGGAGCTTTCCTTAAAGGCAAAGGGGCTGTTATCTCAAATGCTGTCCCTGCCGGAGGATTGGGACTATACCCTTTCGGGGCTGTCCTACATCAACCGGGAAGTATCGACGCTATCCGTACCGCCGTTTGGGAGCTTGAAAAAGCCGGATATATCACAAGGCGGCAGGGACGCGACGAGAAAGGCAAAATGACCGCTATCGAGTACACCATTTACGAACAGCCGCAGCCGCCGGAATTGGATTGCCCGGTATTGGAAAATCCAACAGCGGATAACCCGATATTGGAAAATCCGACAACGGATAATCCGACGTCGGAAAATCCAACGCAATTAAATAAAGATATACAAAGAACTAACTTACCAAAAAAGAAAAATCAAATACGGATTTATCAAGTACCCATTCCATTCCTATCCATTCCCTAAATCCCTTGCCTTATGGCGAGGACGAAACGGCACAGCCGCCGGAACGGAAAAGAACGGAAAGGAACGACGCTTACAGAGTGTATGAGGAAATTATCAAAGACAATATCGCCTATGACATTCTCTTACAGGACAGAAGCCTTGACCGCGACCGTCTGAATGAAATTGTTGACCTCATGCTTGAAACCGTCTGTACGGCAAGAAAGAAAATCCGTATTGCCGGGGACGATTACCCCGCCGAGCTTGTGAAGTCAAAGTTTATGAAGCTGAACAGCGAACATATTCGCTTTGTGCTTGACTGTATGCAGGAGAACACCACGAAAATCCGCAACATCAAGCAGTACCTAAAGGCGGTGCTTTTCAATGCCCCGTCTACCATTGACAGCTACTATACTTCCCTTGTCGCTCACGATATGGCAAGCGGCGCGCTTGCACCGAGAAAGCCAAAGTACGGCGACCTGGACTATTACACCTACAACGAGGGCGAAAGCCTGTAAACGAAAAAAGGAGGATTTACCACATGGCACAGAAAACAGGAGCTTTGATTTTTGATGAAACCGCTGACCGCTACGACATTCGCTTTGACATTGCCGACTATTACGGCGGCTTGCATTGCGGCGAGTGCATGGACGTATTCACAGGCGGCAAATGGAAGCCGACCCGGATTGAGTACGGGGACAACTGGTATCTTGTAGGTATTCGCGCCGAGGACTTGAACGGGCTGCGGGTGCGGATTTAACGGGGCGGCGTGAACAACGGACGCCCTTTTTTCACGCCCAAAAGCGGCGTACCACCCTAACACTATCATTACTACCGGGAAAGGAGGACGGTAAACATTGCAGGACGAAATCAACGAAAAAGTGGTTGCGCTCTCGGTCAAGGGAGCAAAGCTGACCGCTGAAATGCTGCAAAAGGCAATCAAAGCCATGCTTGCACAGGCAAAAAAGCAGCAGGAAAAACAGCCCCACGGGAAGCAGACGCTAAAGCAGCTTGCGAAGCAGAACGCGGGGCTTTCCAACATTGAGATAACTGAGGGCAATATCAAAGCCTTTGAGCAGACGGCAAAAAAATACGGTATCGACTTTGCCCTAAAGAAAGACAGCACCGAAACGCCGCCCCGTTATCTTGTATTTTTCAAGGGGCGGGACGCGGACGCTCTGACCGCAGCCTTTAAGGAGTTTTCCGCAAAGAAGCTGACACAGGAGCAAAAGCCCTCTATCCGAAAGGCACTTGCCACATTCCGGGACGCAGCAAAGCAGCTTAATGCGAACCGTCAAAAGACAAAACACAAGGACAGGGAGGTATCGCTATGAAGCCGAATATCAAGAAGTTGCTTATCCTAAACGCCCCCTATCTGCTCTTTGTGTATCTCTTTGATAAAGTCGGACAGGCGGTGCGGCTCTCGCCGGGGGCTGGCCTCTCCGGCAAGCTGCTTTCCATTGGCAGCGGCTTTTCCGCTGCCTTTTCAAATGCCCTGCCGAGTTTTGCCCCTATGGACTTGCTTATCGGCATTGTCGGGGCTGTCGTTATCCGGCTTGCGGTCTATGTGAAAGGCAAGAACGCAAAGAAATACCGTAAGGGCATGGAGTACGGCTCTGCACGTTGGGGCAATGCCGAGGATATAAAGCCATATATCGACCCCATGTTTGAAAATAACGTGCTGCTGACGCAGACCGAAAGGCTGATGATGTCAAGCCGCCCGAAGCACCCGAAGTATGCAAGAAACAAAAACGTGCTTGTCATCGGCGGCTCCGGCAGCGGCAAAACAAGGTTTTTTGTAAAGCCCAACTTAATGCAAATGCACAGCAGCTATGTTGTCACAGACCCAAAAGGAACGGTTTTAATCGAGTGTGGAAAGCTCTTGCAGCGGGGCGGGTACAAAATCAAGGTGCTAAACACCATCAATTTCAAGAAATCCATGCGGTACAATCCCTTTGCGTATCTGCGCAGCGAAAAGGATATTTTGAAACTGGTAAATACCATTATCGCCAACACCAAAGGCGACGGGGAAAAATCCGGCGAGGATTTTTGGGTGAAATCGGAACGGCTTTTTTTACTGCGCCTTATCGGCTACATCTGGTACGAAGCCCCGGAGAATGAGAAAAACTTTACGACGCTGCTTGAAATGATAAATGCGTCGGAAGCCCGCGAGGACGACCCGGAATTTCAATCCCCCGTTGACTCATGTTTGAACGCTTGGAGGAAAAAGACCCGGAACATTTTGCGGTGCGCCAGTACAAGAAGTTTTTGCTGTCTGCCGGAAAAACAAGAAGCTCTATCCTCATTTCCTGCGGTGCGCGTCTTGCCCCCTTTGACATTCGGGAACTGCGCGAGCTGATGGAAACCGACGAAATGGAGCTTGACACCTTAGGCGACCGAAAGACCGCGCTTTTTGTTATTATCTCCGACACCGACGACACCTTTAACTTTGTTGTATCAATCCTTTACACACAGCTTTTCAATCTGCTTTGTGACAAGGCAGATGATGTGTACGGCGGGCGGCTGCCTGTTCATGTGCGCTGTCTGCTTGACGAGTTTGCAAATATCGGGCAGATACCGAAGTTTGAAAAACTCATTGCCACGATAAGGAGCCGCGAAATCTCTGCGTCCATCATCTTGCAGAGCCAGTCGCAGCTAAAGGCTATCTATAAGGACAACGCCGATACCATTGTCGGCAACTGCGATACGACCCTGTTCTTGGGCGGCAAGGAGAAAACGACCCTTAAAGAAATGTCGGAAATCTTGGGGAAAGAAACGATTGACAGCTTCAATACTTCCGAAACAAGAGGACGGGAGCTTTCCCACGGGCTGAACTATCAGAAATTAGGCAAGCAACTTATGAGCGAAGATGAAATTGCAGTCATGGACGGCGGGAAATGTATCTTGCAGCTACGCGGTGTGCGTCCGTTCTTCTCCGAAAAATACGACATTACCAAACACCCGAAAGTACAAGTACCTTTCCGACTTGACAAGAAAAACGCCTTTGACATGGAAAAGCACTTGCGCCGCCGTCCTGCAATCGTAAAGCCGGACGAGGTATTTGACTATTACGAAGTTGACGAAGCAGATTTGCAGGAGGATACAGAATGAATAAGCGTATCAAAAAGAAAAAGGCAAAACAGCAGCTAATCCGAGCTATCAGCGGGCTTGTGGAAGCAGCCGAGGAAATGCAGCGGGAACAGGAACGCAGGACAAGACAGGCGGGTATTTCCTATATCAAGTATATCGAAGCTGTCCGGGAACGGCAGTACGGCATTAAGCCTGTCTACACACCGCTTTTTGAAAAGGAGGGAGCTTAAAGTAAAAATAATAAACACGGGCTACATGGTACGCGCCCCTACTCCTTGCGCGTATCGCGGCAGGAAGCCGCACCCTTACAACTGAATACCGCCGCGCCGCAGAAACATACGCAGCGCGGGGACTTATGACCGCGGCAGTTATCGAAAACTGACCGCCGTTTTTTATGCCCTTTTTCGGGCAGCCGCACAGCGGCAGAAAGGAGTTATATTATGGCATTTTTCAACAGCGCAGTAGGCGTTTTGCAGACACTCGTTATCGCTCTCGGAGCAGGTCTTGGCATTTGGGGCGTTATCAACCTCTTGGAGGGCTACGGAAACGACAATCCGGGCGCGAATGCTCATGTACGGTAAGGAAGCAAGCAACCGAAAACAAGAGATAGACCGCCAGCACTACACTATTCCGAACCAAAGACCAAAAGATAAGCATTGTGGGAAAATCTAAACTTTTGGATTTTCCTAC
>ENA-OQER01001344-OQER01001344.1-human-gut-metagenome-genome-assembly--contig:-NODE-1344-length-12004-cov-1.650585_pt1 | contig 12004 bp, 19 predicted proteins | sample MGYA00242797_ERZ504639 | MGnify/ENA primary metagenome ERZ504639 (study PRJEB26092, sample SAMD00036306) | human gut metagenome | host: Homo sapiens | study: EMG produced TPA metagenomics assembly of...
CCAGTGTGGAATTCAATGATATGGATTATGAGATGGTACATCTGTCCGGCGGTTGGGCGAGAGAGCGTTATGTAAAAAACAGAAAACTGGAGATGGGTATCCAGAGTATCCAGAGCCTGAACGGTACCTGCAGCGGCGCGGAACAGAATCCGTTCCTAGCACTGAAACGTCCGCATACCACAGAAAATCAGGCGAGGTATATGGATTCAGCCTGGTATACAGCGGCAATCATCTGGGACAGGTAGAGGTTTCCACCTTTGACATGACCCGTGTGATGATGGGTATCAACCCGGAGAACTTCAGCTGGGAACTGACACAGGGCGAATCCTTCCAGACACCGGAAGTAGTTATGGTCTACAGCGATCAGGGACTGAATAAGATGAGCCAGGCTTATCACAGAATCTACCGGAAACGTCTGATGCACGGAACCTGGAGAGATCAGGCACGCCCGATCCTGTTAAACAACTGGGAAGCTACTTATTTTGATTTTAATGAAGAAAAAATCCTGAATATTGCGAAAAAAGCAAAAGAAGCAGGTGTGGAACTCTTTGTTCTGGATGACGGATGGTTTGGTGCAAGAATGATGATTACCGTGGACTGGGTGACTGGTATGTCAATCTGGAAAAACTGCCATCCGGTATCAGTGGTCTGTCCCGAAAAGTAGAAGAACTGGGACTGAAATTTGGTCTGTGGGTAGAGCTGGAGATGGTCAACAAAGACAGTGATCTCTACCGTGCACATCCGGACTGGATTATCAGCGCACCGGAGCGTTTTGAGTCTCATGCAAGACATCAGTTTGTTCTGGATTTCTCGAAAAAAGAAGTGGTTGATTATATTTATGAGATGGTGGCAAAAGTAATCCGTGATTCTTCGATTTCCTATATTAAATGGGATATGAACCGCTATATGTCTGAGCCTTACAGCAAAGGAACTGATCCGTCCCAGCAGGGAAAAGTGATGCACAGATATATTCTGGGTGTGTATGATCTGTATACCAGACTGACCACGGAATTCCCGGAGATCCTGTTTGAGTCCTGTGCAAGCGGCGGAGCGAGATTTGATCCTGCCATGCTGTATTTTGCACCACAGACATGGACCAGTGACGATACCGATGCCAGTGAGAGAACAAAGATCCAGTATGGTACTTCCTATGTCTATCCGATCGTCAGCATGGGATCCCATGTATCTGCAGTACCGAACCACCAGTTATACCGGACGACACCGATCGAGACGAGAGCAAATGTCGCTTACTTTGGAACCTTCGGTTATGAACTGGATCTGAATCTGCTCAGCGATGCGGAGATGGAAAGTGTCAAAAAACAGATTGCATTTATGAAAGAATACCGGGAACTGATCCAGGTGGACGGAGATTTCTACCGTCTGTTGAATCCGTTTGAAGGAAATGAGACGGCATGGATGGTTGTTTCTCAGGATAAGGCACAGGCAGTGGCAGCACTGTATCAGAGACTGAACAAAGTCAATGCCTCCTGGCTTCGCCTGAAACTGGAAGGTCTGGATCCGGATGTAAAATATCAGGTAAGCTGTGATCTGACACCGTCCTCTTCTTTCAACACAGAACTGGCAAAACACTACGGTTACGAGGCAGAAGGAAATCAGGTAAAAACATATGAAGCATACGGGGATGAACTGATGCGTGCAGGTATCCCGGTTGACAGACAGGATCTGAATAAAAAAGGTGGAGATTTTGCTTCCTTACTGTATACAATTAAGAAAGTGGATTGATAAGAAATGAAACATGTATCAGGTTATACCAATTCTGCCAGATTCCGTGCTCTGGAAGATCTGCAAAAGGATTCGGCAGACCTGTGTCTGAGCTACTGTGGCTGGGAATATTGTGATCCCGGTCACAGATATGGTCCGAATATGCGTACCACGTATGTATTGCATATTATCAGGAGCGGCAGGGGAACACTGGAGATTCATAATCAGAAATATGTACTGACTGCAGGTGATGCGTTTCTGCTCAGCCCGAATATGGAAGCCTGGTATGAGGCAGACAGAGGATCCCTGGTCTTATATGTGGGTTGGAATTACCGGGTATCGTGCGAAGGAATATGTGGAACATGCAGGATTTACCAAAAGAGCACCGATCCGCAGGGTGAACTGCGAGAAAGAACTGAATACTTATATTGATGGTATTCTGGAAGCACATCAGCTTTCCTACACAGATGAACCGAAACGAAATGGCTATCTGATGCTGTTTTTTGCAACATTGATGGAAGACTACAAAAAGACGGTTCCGGGTATGGCCAATCAACATTCCTACCCTGGGGGGGTTTATGTGAAGCATGCAATGGATTATATTGCCTATCACTATCGGGAAAAATCAAGATCAATGAACTGGCAGATTATATCGGCGTTAACCGAAGCTATCTTACCAGCAGTTTTAAGAAGGCAATCGGCTGTTCGCCACAGGAATATCTGGTGAATCTCCGGATGGAAAAAGCAAGAGAGATGCTGCGAAATACCGATATGCAGATCAATGCCATCGCTGCAGCGGTAGGATATCAGGATCAGCTGGCATTTTCCAAGATTTTCAAACAACATTTCGGTGCCAGCCCAAAAGCTTACCGGGAGATGGGAGAAGAACTTCAGCTTGTAAGTAAGAAAGGGGATTATTCGTCGGTAGGGCGTTTATAGAGACAAAGGGAGAAAAATATGGAAGAACGAAAAAAAAAATTTACATGGGTGTTCCTTCTTTTATCACAGTAGAAACAGAAGATGGTAGCTGGATAGGAGAGAAGGATGCGCAGAAAACTGAAAAAGATGACGTTAAGGTAACATACGAAACCACGCCGGAGACAGAAGAAATCTGGCTGACCGCGGATCAGACAAAAGTGAAAACAATCAAACTCCGCTGGAATACACCGGTAAACAAAAATCACGGATCCTCGGAGGATCCTGGGAGAGAACGTACGGGGATGTGGACTGGAAAGGTATCAGCGGCAGTCGTTTTATGCCTTGGTATTTTCTGGCAGCAGCCGGAGAAACTGTGACAGGGTATGGAGTAAAGGTAAGACCTTCCGCCATGTGTTTCTGGCAGGCAGATACCCGTGGAATCACGCTGGTGATGGATGTACGCTGTGGCGGTATGGGTGTGACACTTTCCGGGAGAAAACTCCGGGCAGCACAGATCGTGGCGATGCAGACGGAAGGGATGAGCACCTTTGAAAGTGCCAGAGAGTTCTGTAAAGTAATGTGTACCGACCCGATCGTACCGGAGTATCCGGTTTATGGAAGCAACAACTGGTATTACGCTTATGGGGATAGTTCGGAAAAAGAGATCCTGCAGGATACCGACTATATCGTGGCGCTGACCAAAGGCGTGGACAATCCGCCATACATGGTGATCGATGACTGCTGGCAGGAACATCACCGCCTGAATGAGTACAATGGTGTCCATGGAAAAAGGGAAATAAAAAATTCCCGGATATGGTGCTCTGGCGAAGAAACTGGAAGAGAAAGGTGTTCGACCGGGCATCTGGGTTCGGTTCTTATTGAATGAAGAAGAGACGATTCCCCAGGAGTGGAGATTATCCCATAACGATTGCCTGGATCCTTCCCATCCGGATGTCCTTTCTTATATTCAGGAAGATGTGGAGCGGATCTGCAACTGGGGCTACACACTGATCAAGCATGATTTTACCACCTTTGATATCTTCGGAAGATGGGGCGTGGAGATGAACCCGTTCCCGACAGAGGACGGATGGCATTTTTACGATACTTCAAAGACCAGTGCGGAGATCGTGATCGGACTGTATCAGGCGATTTATGAGGCTGCGAAAAAGCATCATACGTTGATCATGGGCTGTAACACCATCGGACATCTGGGCGCAGGTCTGATGCAGCTGCAGAGAACCGGAGACGATACCAGCGGGATCACCTGGGAGCGAACCAAAAAAATGGGAGTCAACACACTGGCATTCTGTCTGCCACAGCATGGAACCTTCTTTGATATTGATGCAGACTGCGTCGGTATCATGGGTCCGATCCCGTGGAGCCTCAACTGCCAGTGGCAGATGTGGTTGCGGAGTCCGGAACTCCCTGTTTGTCTCGGCAAAACCGGGGTGCTTACAGCAGAAGAAAACGAAGAACTGCACCAGATCATGTTAAAAGCATCCCGGCAGGATCATCACAAAATCCCGTTAGACTGGGAAGAAACCGACTGCCCGGAAGTATGGGGAGACGAAGAGGAAGAAGTAGAATACAACTGGTACGAAGAAGCCGGCCCGGTAGCAAAAGGAAATAATCATCTGTATCATGCGTATATTCCGCTGTCATAAAAGAAACAGGACGATTGTAAAAGGAGAAAAGTTATTCAGAGACTTTTCTCCTTTTTTGCTATCTAAAGTTATATTGGTAATAAAAACAATTAAAATAATGGATTTTAAATAGAAAAAACAATTAAAATAATTGTTCTTTATTTACAAAGATAACTTTTCGTGATTTAATAAAGAAAAACAGGGTATGATTAAGCTGGAAGGTGAGTTCATGAAAGAAAAATTATTTATTACACCGGAATATACAACAGCGGAGGAAATCAGGCAGGTTCGAAAAGGATTGCATCTGACACAGAAAGAGTTTGCAGAATTTGTCAATTGCTCCAAACCGACGGTAGAGCGTTGGGAAAGGAGCGAAGAGGTAATCCGGGGACCAATTGTTCCGTTGTTAAAAATGTTGCAGAAATATCCGGAATATGAGCAGACGGTGAAGGTGCCGAAAAAAACGTGGACACTCAGGATCTGGTACATGTATCAGCAGGATGTATGTACGTTAATTGATGTGAATGAGCAGGAGAAAAAAGTGAAAATAAAAAACTACGCAGATAATGTTATGTTCTGTGCATTTGGCGTGGTTGAAAAACCGGATTATCATCAATACCTGGAATTTCTTGAGTCGAGATGTTTTCCGAAAGCAGAGATAAGATGAAATTGATACTGAAAGACATGGGACTTCCATTTACGATCCGATTCTGATCATAGAGAAGACGGAAGGGCGGATGGCGGAAGATGATTCTGGATGCGAATAGAGAGGTAAGTTCATGATAGAATTATTTGAGCAGAATATTCGAACCTGTGCCCGACAGTCCTCAAAAGGAAACCAGTTAAAATGGGAAAATGCAGGGATATGGTACAAAGCAGATTATACAGGGTATGAGGGACTGGCAGAATACATGATTTCTCATCTTCTGAGAAAATCGACATTAGAAGAAAATGAATTTGTATGTTATGAACTGGAACAGATAAAATACGGAACTGTGATTTATAATGGAGCGAAGAGTAAAAACTTTCTGAACGAAGACTGGCAGATCATTACTCTGGAACGGCTGTTTGGAATTTTTCGGAGAAGTCTGTATAAAGCATTGTATAGGATACCGGAACATGAAGAAAGGTTACAGTTTTTAGTACAGCAGGTAGAACGCATGACGGGACTTCAGAACTTTGGTATTTATATGAATAAATTGCTGACGATAGATGCCCTTTTTTTAAACGAAGACCGCCACACACATAATATTGCTGTCCTGATGAACGGAAAAGGAGGGTATACATACTGTCCGATTTTTGATAATGGAGCGGGATTGCTGGCAGATACAACGATGGATTATCCGCTGACTGGGGATATGTATTCCATGATAGATAAGGTTCAGTCAAAAACAATATGCAGTGAATTTAGCGAACAATTAGATATTTCTGAAACTTTATACAAAATGAATCTGAAGTTTCGGTTCACAAAGAAAGATGTGAAAGAATTGCTTGCAAATGCAGAAATATATCCGGAAGAGATACGAAGTAGAGTAGAAACAATTATTTTTGAACAGATGAGAAAATATAAGTATTTGTTTACAACAGAGTAGAAAAAATGGAAAAAGCGCAATGGAGATAAAATTTTACGGAAAAGATCTGGAACTTGCTTATGCGGGTTATATCAGTGGGAAACGGGAGCATCTGGAAGTATCGAAGGATTACTGATAAAGCTAATGTTGAAAGGTAATATCCCGCGAAGCATTTTGCTGGCACAGAATAGACAGTAACTGGTTTCAAGATTTTCTATGGTATATAGAAGAAAACAGGTGTATAATGCAGGGCAGAGACCGTGAGAAACGCGGGTGCACCTGGGAAATCCATAAGAAAATACCGGGTGCGGAAAGAAAGGACGAGGAAAGATGGACATGACGAGAATAGAAAAAGTAATCGAAGGCATGCGCCAGATGAATCTGGAACAGTTTCTTGTGACAGATCCGATGGCCGTGTATTATCTGACCGGACAGTACTATGCATGTGGAGAACGCATGATGGTTCTCGACTGGATGTGGAAAAGGATCCGGTATTGGTGATCGGAAAGCTGTTTCCCCAGGATGAAGAAAAACTGGGAATAGCAACGCATATGATTCAGTAGGAAGATGATGGTGGCATCAAGTATTCTGTGCATGCTTTGCGGTCTTTTTGCAGAAAGCATAGCAGCACTCGTTTTGTATATTGTAAGTATTATGGCAGCCGCAATCATCAGTGCTCTTTATTCCTATCTCTTTTATAAGAAAAAGATAGGAACCGGAGAAAAATTAAAAATTCAGTATAACAAAAAAAGTAATGGTGGTGTACGGAATCGTAACAATTTTAACTATTATATTTATTATAGTGACTTTGTTTTGGGGAAGTATTGACATTCACTTCCAAGATAACAATTTTACTATCGAGGCGCAGGGATGGAGCGATTATACAGTAGCCTATACGCAGATTGACAGTATCTCATACGAAGAGAATTTATTACAGAACTCGAATGATTATAGAACCAATGGTTTGGGAAATTTTAAATATGCTATGGGAAATTTTAGAAATGATGTTTATGGAAATTATATCCGTTATACACATTCGTCCTGTCATTCATATGTAGTCATGAGTGTAGATGGAAAAATATTGGTTATAAATGGTGAAAATGATTCGGCGACAGAAGAAATATATCATACTATCAGTGAGAAGATGTCACGGGAATTAGAATAGAGTCATCTCATTCTCAAAACTGATACTATATTTATAGGAGAATTTAAATGCTTCAAATACAACACATAAAAAAAGAGTACCGGACGGGAAGCTTGGTACAGAAGGCTCTGGACGATGTGAGTCTGAATCTGAGAGATAATGAATTCGTAGCAATCTTAGGTCCCAGTGGTTCCGGCAAAACCACGCTTCTGAATATTATCGGAGGACTGGACCGCTACGACAGCGGAGATCTTATCATCAATGGCATTTCCACAAAAAAATATAAGGACAGAGACTGGGATTCGTATCGTAATCATACGATTGGTTTTGTATTCCAAAGCTACAATCTGATTCCGCATCAGACGGTGCTTGCAAATGTTGAGCTGGCACTGACAATTTCGGGAGTCGGGAAGGAAGAAAGAAGAAAGCGTGCAGTGGATGCACTGGAGAAGGTGGGTCTTGGGCAGCAGCTTCATAAGAAGCCGAACCAGATGTCGGGAGGCAGATGCAGAGAGTTGCAATTACAAGAGCGCTGGTCAATGATCCGGAGATCCTGCTTGCAGATGAGCCGACAGGAGCACTGGACAGTGACACCAGTGTGCAGGTCATGGATCTTCTTAGAGAGGTGGCGAAAGACCGTCTGGTCATTATGGTCACACATAACCCGGAACTTGCAGAGCAGTATGCGACCAGGATCGTCAATCTGAAAGATGGAAAGATTCGTTCGGACACCGATGAATATATTGTAGAAGAGGAAAATCTGGCACCGCCGGAGCATAAGAATATGGGGAAATCTTCCATGTCTTTTCTGACGGCATTGTCACTGAGTTTTAATAACTTAAGGACAAAGAAAGCAAGAACCCTTCTGACTTCTTTTGCAGGATCTATTGGAATTATCGGAATTGCACTGATTCTGGCTCTTTCAAATGGCGTCAACGCTTATATCCGGTCCATTGAGGAGGAGACATTGTCTGAATATCCACTGCAGATACAAAGTACTGGATTTGATCTCACTTCCATGATGGTGGGTATGAATGGGGATCCCGGAAGCAGTGATGATAAGAAAAGTGGAAAAGATAAAGATAAGGTAAAGGTCATGCAGGTAGTCACCAATATGTTTTCAAAGATGGATTCCAATGACCTTGGTGCTTTAAAAAAATATCTGGACAGTGGTAAATCTAAGATTCATGACTATACAAAAGCAATAGAATATTCTTACAATGTGATGCCGCAGTTGTTTCGACAGGACGGTGACAATGTTCGTCAGGTCAATCCGGATCAGTCATTTTCCTCATTGGGACTTGGTGCATCTGCAGGTTCGAATAGTCTGATGTCCTCCATGATGAGTACTAATGTGTCTTTGAGATGCCGGAAAATACGGATCTCTATGAAGGACAGTATGATGTAAAAGCCGGAAGATGGCCGAAAAAATATAATGAATGCGTTCTTGTGCTGACGCCGGATGGTTCTATGAGCGACTTCTTATTATATACATTGGGACTCAGAGACCAGGTTGAACTCGATGATATGATTAAGCAGTTCATCAACGAAGAGACGATAAAAAACGCCTGAAAATATTGGAACTTATACTTATGATGATATTTTGGGAAAGACATTTAACTGGTAAATGCTTCAGATTATTATGAATATGACGATCAATATCAGGTGTGGAAAGACAAAACTGACAATGCGGATTACATGAAAAAACTGGTCGAAGACGGTGAGAATGTAAAAATTGTGGGAATTGTACAGTCAGCCGAAGATGCGAAGGCTTCATCACTGACACCGGGAATTAACTATACCGCAGACCTTGTAAATCATGTGGCAAAACAGGCAAAAGGCAGCGAGATTGTAAAACAGCAGCTTGCGAATCCGAATGTAAATGTATTTACCGGGGAAGAATTTGGCAATACAGATGGGAACAATGGATTTGACATGAATTCTCTGTTCAGTATAGATGAGGATGCCCTGAAAAACGCATTTGGTTTTGACAGCAGTGCCATGAACAATCTTGGAAGTTCCATGGATCTGTCGGGACTTGATCTTTCCAAGGCATTTCAGATGGACGGAAATTCTATGGATTTGTCCGGTATGGTGAATCTGGATCAGGTAGAAATCAACATGGGCAATATGCACAGATGAATCTGGGGGATATTCTTGCGAATCTGGATGTACAGGTCAATGCGGATGGCATGCAGAAAATGTTATCCGGCCTTTCAGAAGGTTATCAGGAATATGTAAAGAGCCATCCGGAAGCGGATTATTCCAATCTTGGAAATCAGATTGCAGAATATCTGACTTCCGATCAGGCAAAGACCATTATTCAGAAATATTTGAAAGACATTCTGAAAAATAACGGCGAAATTACGATTACAGCGGAGCAGATCAAGGAACTGTTGACCAGTGTGATGAGTGATTTTCAAGCTGGCTTACAGAGCAGAACGCTAATCCGGGTGCAGAGGAATTTGGAACGTACTTCCAGCAGTATCTACAGACCGGGCGTGCCAATGCAATTGTAAACAAATGGGCCAATGAAATATTTGGAAATATAGATTTCAACATTTTCCAGTGACACATTGCAAGCTATGGCAAAGGAACTGGCAGATGGGTATACTGCATATGCAAAGGAAAAGAATTATGCAGATCCGACAAAGATGGCAGAGAATTTTGTGAATTATATAAAGACGGATGATGGAAAGAGGCGCCTGAATCAGGGACTTTCTGAGGCAATCAATATGGATAGTCTTCAAAAGCAAATCAGCACGGCCATGAGTAGCTACATGGGTCAGGCCATGAGTGCATATACCGGTGCCATTTTTCAGGCAATCAGTACACAGATGACATCCGCTATGAGTCAGGTGACCACGCAGCTTGCCGGTGGACTTGAAACGGTTATGACATCTGCCATGAGCGGATTGGAGAAAATCTGCAAAAAGCACTGGGAGGCTCTATGAACTTTAATGCCGATGATTTGCAAATGCATTCCAGTTCAATATGACGGAAGATGATCTGACGGAACTTATGATGTCCCATGTCTGGGGACACAGAGCGCTTCCTATGATAATAATCTGCAGCAGCTCGGATATGCAGATTTCAGTCATCCGAGTTCCATTTCCATTTATCCAAAAGACTTTGATAACAAAGAAAAAGTGGTAGAGGTTCTGGATCATTATAATCAGAAAATGGAAGATGAGGGAAAAGAAGAACAGGTGATTTCTTATACGGATATTGTAGGAACGATGATGTCATCAGTGACTACCATTATCAATACAATCAGCTATGTACTGATTGCATTTGTGGCAATTTCCCTGCTCGTATCATCGATCATGATTGGAGTTATTACTTATATTAGTGTACTGGAACGAAAGAAAGAGATTGGTATTTTAAGAGCCATTGGAGCATCCAAAGGAAATATCTCGCAGGTATTTAATGCAGAGACATTTATCATCGGACTCTGCGCCGGACTTATCGGTATCGGACTGACGCTTTTGATATTGATTCCGGGAAATATGCTGATACATGCACTTGCAGACAATAACCGGGTCAGTGCAATCCTTCCAATCGCACCGGCGATCGTACTGATTCTTTTAAGTGTGGTGCTTACCTTACTTGGCGGATTGATTCCTTCAAGGAAAGCTGCCAAGAGTGATCCGGTGACCGCACTTCGAACAGAATAATGAAAAATAAAAGTTTACATGGTAAAAAGGTTTGTGATAAACTAATTATTGGATTGTAAATTCACGTGCAGGGGGTTCCCTGCACCGTATCTGTATTTTTAGAAAGACGAGGGATAACTATGCCAATAGGAGTTATTATCAATGCCCTGTCGGTTGTCGCCGGCGGTGTGATCGGGGCATTACTCGGGCATAAACTGCCTGAGAAGTTTAATTCGGAGCTTACCAAGATTTTTGGAGTCTGCTCAATGGGAATGGGAGTTAGTTCCATCGGGCTTATGAAAAATATGCCTGCCGTTATTTTTGCAGTGATTATCGGAACTGCATTTGGTTTGGCTGTTAATCTTGGAGGAATGATTAATCGTGGAGCGGTTTGTATGGAGAAACCGGTGGGAAAATTATTCCCGAATAAGAATAAATCTATGTCCAGGGAAGAATATATGTCCATGCTTGTGACAATTATCGTACTGTTCTGCGCCAGTGGGACAGGAATCTACGGTGCGTTGGATTCGGGAATGAGTGGGGATCATACGATTCTGATTTCCAAGTCGATTCTGGATTTCTTTACTGCGATGATTTTTGGAGGAACATTGGGATGGTGATTCGCAAGTGGTTGCAATTCCGCAATGCGTGATTTTCCTTATTATATTCGCAGCAGCAAAATTTATCTTTCCACTGACCACACCGGATATGATTGCAGACTTTAAAGCATGCGGTGGTTTCCTGCTTCTGGCTACCGGTTTCCGGATTGCAAAGATTCATGATTTCCCGGTTGCAGATATGATTCCGGCTATGGTGCTTGTGATGCCGGTGAGCTGGTTCTGGGTAAATATGATAGTACCGGTACTGTAAAGTAGTGGATAATAAAATATGTTTCATAGTATGTTTCAGAATTAGAAGAAAATGGAAAGGTATGCAATGAACGGATATTTTTGTGTATTAACTACAATTGATTTTTTGTTTTATGTTTTATGTGTATTCTCACATATTTGAGTGAAACGCTTAGCAAAAAACAAAAGCGTGGTTTCTTTCTTGCCTTTGTTCTGATCGCAGGGATTTCCGTACTGGAAGTCATTACTCTTGTAGTGGATGGTCTGCCTCCGGGGTACCGCTGGCTGAATATTCTTGATATACTTGATGTGGGGCAGGGAGATGGCATATTTTACCGCTTTGAGTCAGGCACATGCATCTTTATTGATGGAGGAAGCTCTGACCGAAACAGCTTGGCGAGAATGTGATTATGCCGTTTCTTAAGTATAACGGCATACAGAGTATATCATACTGGTTTGTTTCACATGCAGACAGTGATCACATAAGCGGATTGTCTGAGGT
>ENA-OQER01001345-OQER01001345.1-human-gut-metagenome-genome-assembly--contig:-NODE-1345-length-11999-cov-5.800792_pt1 | contig 11999 bp, 15 predicted proteins | sample MGYA00242797_ERZ504639 | MGnify/ENA primary metagenome ERZ504639 (study PRJEB26092, sample SAMD00036306) | human gut metagenome | host: Homo sapiens | study: EMG produced TPA metagenomics assembly of...
TGCGCTCCGAGCGCAGAACTACACCACCTCGTGCCGGGCAAGAAAGTGAGCGCACGGTCTTCACGATGGCTAAGTTCACCATCCCCGACGACAAATGCCTTGTGGTGGAACTGAACGAGAAGAACGGCGGCCGTCACCAGTCCTTCGTGATTGAGGAACGAGGATTTGGTACGCGCGGTACCATCAACGAACTTCAAGTACGCTGACCATGAGAAAGTACATCGCAATAATCATCGCGTCGCTTGCCCTTTTTACAGGGCAGGCGCACGCCCAGCGGTGTCTGCCGAAGATGCAGGGCATCGAGGTGAGGGCGGACATGGCGGACGGCTTCAATCTCGGCGGCAAGGACGGCGGGTACAGCTTCGGGCGGCTCTCTCCACCTACACGAAGAAGGGGAACAAGTGGGTGTTCGGTGGCGAATACCTGTTGAAGAACAATCCCTACAAGGACACCAAGATACCCGTGGCGCAGTTCACGGCGGAGGGCGGCTATTACTTCAAGATACTGTCGGACGCCCGAAAGATTGTTTTCGTCTATGCCGGGGCTTCGGCTCTCGCCGGATATGAGGCGGTAAATTGGGGGAAGAAGGTGCTGCATGACGGCTCCACGCTGCACGACCGGGACGCCTTCATCTACGGCGGTGCGCTGACGCTCGATGTGGAGTGTTACGTGGCAGACCGTATCGCCCTGCTTGCCAACCTGCGGGAGCGTTGCCTTTGGGGTGGCGACACACGGAAGTTCCACACGCAGTTCGGGGTCGGTATCAAGTTCATCATCAACTGACACGGGCATGGAAAGGACGGAAATAGATGCTGTCAGAAGGATGCCGCTTGCGGATTTCTCGCACGGCTGGGGCATGAGCTGTCCCAGCCTGACCAGATAATCGTCGACCTTTTTTCCAAGTGCGGCGCTGCTGTTCAGCGGGATCAGTCCCAGTCTTCCGATTGGCAGTGTGTCAAAATGTCCTTCAGTTCCCTTACTCATGCTTTGGTTCCTCCCAAAAGTTTTCTGGATCCGAATATCGTTTCCAAAAAGTTTAATGATGGTGTAGTTACTTGAAATTCGTGAAAAGGTACGTTCCGAGTACGTCTCCATGAAGCGGTCAAGGGGCAGGTTCGTGGAGATGATCGTCGATTTCTTCCGCAGGATGCGTTCGTTGATGCAGAGAAAGAGCTGGGAAGAGACGAAGCTGTTGGTCAGTTCCGTACCTAAATCATCGATGATCAGAAGATCGCAGTCAAAGATATTGGCGTGAGCGTCTTTTGCTTCTTCTGAACTGGAAAAGGTGTAGCGTGCAAACAGGTCAAACAGATCAAATGCAGTAAAATAAATCACACAGAACGACTGCTCGATCAGTTCGCGGGCAATACAGTGCGAAAGAAACGTTTTTCCGACACCGGTGTGCCGTAAAAGAAGAGATTTTCAAACGACGAGCCGAAATTGCGGACGAACGCCTGGCTTTTTTCGAGCGCGGCAGCAGCGGCCTCGCGGGAAGTGAGCGGTGTTCCGGTACTGGTCAGGCTGTCCGAGTAGTAATCCAGAGAGAACTGGCTGAAATTTTCGGCTTTCAGAAGCTCCTCCACGTTGGACTGCCGGTACAGAAGATCGACGGCAGCTTTTTTGAAGCAGGCGCATTTCTGCGTGCCGTTGATGTAGCCGGTGTCGCGGCAGAGCGGGCAGTCATACGTCAGCTCGAGATAGTCTGCCGGGTAGCCGTGCATGGAAAGGAGCGCCGCGCGTTCCTGGGAACGGTCACGGATGGCAGCATTCAGGTCGAGATCCATGGAAGCGTCTCCGTTCAGCATCGCTTTTGCTTTCCGAACCGAGAGGGATGCAATCTCGGCGTCGATTTCCGCAAGGCGCGGAATCTTTTCATAAGCAATGCGGATGTGCTCCTGCTGTTCTCTCTGGTGGCGGAGCTGCCGTTCGTTGTACATGCGCATAATGCATCGTATTGCGGGTTTGTCAGTGCCATAGTTGTTTCGTCCTCCGGGCGTTATTTCAGAAGCTGTTCTTCTAACTTCTGGTAGTCGTATTCTCTCTGATGGAAATTGTTGAAGCGGTTACTTGAAGCAGCAGGAGCGGTTTTTCGTGCCGCATTCTGATCAGAAGCGGTTTTCTTCCTTTTCTGGTGCTCCGCATCGCGCTGTTCGACGTCTGCCATGGAGCGGACGCCCTGTTCCTTCCATTTGGAGAGAATGCCTTCCGCGTACTGGAAGCTCGGCTGGCCGATCTTGGAAACGGTGCGCTGACAGGCTTCGGTGATAAGATCAATCGTAAAACCGTAGGTATTCAGCCAGCGGTCCATCATCTCGGCTTCTTTTTCCACCGGTGCGCGGTTGCGGATGCCGAATGCTTTCAAAATTGTGTAGTAATGTTTGTTGAATGTCGTGGTCTCCTGTTTGGCAGAGGCAACATCGCGGATTCCGCTTTCCTGCCAGGCGAGTCCTACCTTTTTCAGGTAGTGGATGCTGGTGCTTCCCTTCGAAACACAGTATTCCACCAGGTATTCCAGAAGATCCGCGGAAAAGTGGAGATCATCATAGAAAAACATGATGCATTCGATTTCCGTTGGCGACAGAAGATGACCGAAATACGTCTGCGCAACGTAAAGAACGTGCTGCAGTTCTTCGCGGCTGCCGGGAGCGTGTTTTTTTTCTACTGACTGTCCGGAAATACCGGAACTGGAAAGATCATCTGCCGGAGAAGAGGCAGATGGGGCAGAAACGGCCGGCTGTGGTGATGGAGCCGGGGTCTGTTCCGTCTGCGGGATTTCAACGGATACAGCAGAAACAGCCGGTGCAGCCGCAATCGGGCCGGAAATCGAGGATTCCGGTGTTGGAAGGATTCCGCTTTCTTCCTTCCGGACAAGCGGCAGAAAGGCGATTCCGGTCGGAACGCTTTCCCCAGTGGTGTAGGAGAGCGAGAGGAGTCCCTGCTTCTCCCAGTATTTCAGCGCCCGGACGATATCGTTTCCGTGCAGGAAAAAAAATCTGCCATCGATGACAGAGTGGAATCCTGCTGATGGTCTTTGACCAGCTTCAGCAGATAAAGGTACACTTTTACAAATTCTCCGTTGGCTGCGGGCATATATTGTTCCAGAAAAAGATCCGGCACAGCAGTCACACTGGCCAGGCAGTCATTGTTTAATGTCAGCATACTCAAAATTACACCATCCTGTTCTTATCGTGCGGCAGATTTTTACTTTTAGCGATCTGTTTTTTATTATACGTCTTGCCTTCTCATACACAACCAAGTATAACACAGTATTTTCGACAAGTGAATAGGTGTTTTGCGGAAAAAACATTCCGGGAAAAAGGCACGGTGGATGAAAAAGGACTGTGGACAATGTGGATAATGTGGAGAAATCCGTTTTGTGAAATATTATCATCTACCAAAAATGTTGAAAAATGGAGGAAAACAGGGAAGTATAGGACTTTCTGGTGATATCGTTATGTAAACAAAGTTATACACAGGAAATCCACATTGTGTGGATCGTAAAAATGTGTATAAAATTGTGGACAATGTGGATAACTCTGAAAACAGGCGAAAATACAGGAAAATAGCTGTGAATAAAAATGTGCGTAACTATTTGGCGAAAAGACAGATTGTGTGGATTCGGAGCAAAAAAAGACCCTGTGGAAAAAAGGAAAACTCCATTTTCCACAGGGAGCAGGTAAAGCGAAAGAATGATTTTATTTTTCGGAAGCAAGAAGCTCCTCACCGATTTTTACAACGTCTCCGGCACCCATGGTGATCAGCATGTCGCCTCGGCAAGATTTTCGTTCAGATAGTTTTCGATTTCCGCAAAGGATGGGAAATATTCGCAGGCAGTGCCGAGTTTTACAATGCGTTCCTGGATATCTTTGGAGGAGATGCCGAGCGTATCGGTTTCTCTGGCTGCGTAAATATCGGCGAGAACCACATGGTCTGCCAGGGAAAGAGCGGCAGCGAAATCATCGAGCAGCGCTTTCGTTCTGGTGTAGGTATGCGGCTGGAAGACGCACCACAGTGTTCTGTGCGCACAGTTTTCAGCGGCTTCCATCGTTGCACGGATTTCGGTTGGATGATGCGCATAATCGTCGATCACCTTTGCTCCGTGGTATGTACCTTATACTGGAAACGGCGGTCGTTCCGCGGAAGGTGGCAAAGCCTTCGTGGATGGCGTTTTCCGGCAGCTGCAGTTCATCGGCCAGTGCAATGGCAGCCAGGGCGTGGAAACGTTGTGAAGTCCCGGAACCATCAGCGTATAGCGACCGCGCAGCTCGCCACGGCAGATGCAGTCGAAGGACGGGTGATCGAACTCATCGTAGGTGATGTTGGCAGCGGTATAATCAGCGACAGCCTGATTCTCCAGCGCGTAGGTGACAACCTTACAGCCAAGACCTTCGGTCACGTAATCGTATTTCGGCGTATCGGCATTGATAATCAGCATGCCGTCGGTCGGGAGCAGACGGGCAAACGCACGGAAAGAGTGGCGGATGTCGTCGATATCCTTGAAGAAATCGAGATGGTCTGCATCCATGTTGAGGATAATGCCGATTTTCGGAAAGAAGCTTAAGAAACTGTTGGTATACTCGCATGCCTCGGTCAGGAAGGTTTCGGAATGGCCGACACGGATATTTCCGCCGATGGACGGAAGAATACCGCCGACAGAAATAGTCGGATCGCAGTCAGCGGCCATCAGAATGTGGGAGAGCATAGAAGTTGTTGTCGTCTTTCCGTGTGTACCGGAAACGGCGATCGGTGTATCGTAGTTGCGCATGATCTGTCCGAGCAGCTCGGCACGGGTCAGCATCGGAACACCGGCAGCTTTTGCAGCGGCAAATTCCGGATTGTCCGGATGGATGGCTGCGGTATAAACAACAAGGTCGGTTCCCGGAAGAATGTTTTCTGCCTTCTGACCGTAGAAAACCTGTGCGCCAAGAGAAGTCAGGTGGCGGGTCAGGTCACTTTCTTTTGCATCGGAACCGGAAATTGTAAAGCTTTCTTTTAAAAGAATCTCGCAAGGCCGCTCATGCTGATGCCGCCGATGCCAATAAAATGTATATGGATTGGTTTGCTGAAATCTACTTCGTACATGGTATCTCCTTCAATGTGTCTTTTCACTGAAATGGGGAAATTTTCTCAATACATATTTTTCAATTAATATAGGAAAGAACAGAACGAAATGCAGCGCCGGTTCCCCGGAATCCGGCTGGAACTGTTCTGGCTAATAGTATACACGTATTTGCCGGAAAAGTAAAAGAAAAAAAGCGGATGAATTCGAAAATGAAATAAAAAACAATGGATAAGTATTATAAACCAGAACATATGCAAAAAGAAATATTGCAAACTAAAATGAACGAAATGTAACAAAAACTGGTAAAAATAAATGAATACGCTGTCGAAAATTGTAGAAAATCATGATACGATTTTTGACACAAATAAAATGCATAGTCAAAATCAATAAAATATAAGATAAAATAAAAGAAAAATTATAAAAAATGTTCACAATGAGACGGAAGTGTGATATAATTTTAATTGTAGTTATCAAAGAAGTGCGTGGATATGAAAAACCAGAACCGACAGCATGGTTGCTGTTTCGTACACAGGGAGACAGGTGCTGTTTCGCTGCGTGAGAAAGTGATTCAGGTGTAAGTAGCCCCTTCCTGCAAGGCAAAGCCTGAAGGGGGGCAGCGAAGGTTACCGTTCGCGGAAAAGCGGTGAACGGTAAGCGTAGAACCGTACATTCTTACAGTTACTGCAAATCTTTAGATACGACAAGAGGTGATTGCATGATTAAGAAAGAGATGATAGCAATGCTGCTGGCAGGCGGTCAGGGAAGCCGTCTCGGTGTGCTCACGGAGAAAGTGGCAAAACCGGCAGTAGCATTTGGCGGAAAGTATCGAATCATCGACTTCCCGCTCAGTAATTGTATCAATTCAGGAATTGATACGGTAGGCGTACTGACCCAGTATCAGCCGCTGCGGCTGAATACCATATCGGAATCGGTATTCCGTGGGATCTCGATAAAAACGAAGGCGGCGTAACCGTTCTGCCGCCATACGAAAAAAGTACAAACAGCGAATGGTATACAGGAACTGCAAATGCAATTTACCAGAACATGGCTTATATGGAAACATACAATCCAGAATATGTTCTGATTCTTTCCGGCGACCACATTTACAAAATGGATTACGAGGTGATGCTTGACTATCACAAAGCAAACCACGCAGATGTGACCATCGCATGTATGCCGGTACCGATCGAAGAAGCAAGCCGTTTCGGTGTCATGATCACAGACGGAAACGGAAGAATTACCGAATTTGAAGAAAAACCGGAGCACCCGAGAAGCAACCTCGCTTCTATGGGCATCTATATTTTCAGCTGGAAAGCATTAAAGGAATCTCTGACAGCCCTGAAGGATCAGCCGAGCTGTGACTTCGGAAAACACATTCTGCCGTACTGCCGCGACAACGGAAAACGTCTGTTTGCGTATGAGTTCAACGGCTACTGGAAAGATGTCGGAACGCTTGGCTCATACTGGGAAGCAAATATGGAGCTGATCGATATTATTCCGGAATTCAATTTATATGAGGAGTTCTGGAAGATCTATACCAAAGGTGATATCATCCGTCCGCAGTATGTTTCCGGGGACGCTGTCATCGACCGCTGTATTATCGGCGAGGGCGCTGAAATCTACGGAGAGGTACATAATTCCGTCATCGGTGCGGATGTGCGCATTGAAAAGGGTGTTGTTGTAAGAGATTCTATTATTATGCGCCACAGCACAATCGGCGAGGGAACCCAGGTCAATAAGGCCATTATTGCAGAAAACGTACATGTCGGCAAACATGTTGTGATGGGCGTTGGCGAGGAAGCGCCGAACGTCTTAAAACCGAATATTTACGGATTCGGACTTGTGACCGTTGGAGAAAAGGCAGTCATTCCGGATGGCGTAACCATTGGAAAGAATGTCTGCATTTCCGGCGAAACTTCCCCTGAGGATTACCCGGATGGCACACTTCCGTCCGGCGGAGCAATTGTAGAAAAGGACGGTGAGTAATATGAGAGCATTGGGAATTATTCTTGCAGGCGGTAACAACAACAAAATGAGAGAGCTGTCCAATAAAAGAGCCGTTGCAGCTATGCCGGTCGCAGGCAGCTTCCGCAGCATCGATTTTGCGCTGTCAAGCATGGCAAACTCTCATATTCAGAAGGTGGCTGTCCTGACACAGTACAACGCCAGATCCTTAAATGAACATTTGAGCTCTTCCAAATGGTGGGATTTCGGAAGAAAACATGGCGGTCTGTTTGTATTTTCTCCAACCGTTACATCAGATAACAGCTGGTGGTACCGTGGAACGGCAGACGCGATCAGTCAGAACCTGAGCTGGCTGAAAAACAGCCATGAACCGTACGTAGTCATCGCATCGGGAGATGGCGTATACAAACTGGATTTCAATAAGGTACTGGAATATCATATTGCAAAACGTGCGGATGTTACTGTGGTATGCACGGATTCCAAGGAAGCAGATACCAGCCGGTTCGGTGTCCTGAAGATGAATGAGGACTGCCGCATCGAGGAGTTCGAGGAAAAACCGATGGTTTCGAGCTCCAACGTGATCTCTACCGGTATCTATGTCATCCGCCGTCGCCAGCTGATCGAAATGATTGAGCGCAGCGCACAGGAAGACCGTTACGACTTTGTAAAGGATATTTTAATCCGTTACAAAAACCTGAAACGGATTTACGGATACAAGATCAATACCTACTGGAGCAACATTGCTACCGTAGATTCCTATTACAGAACCAACATGGATTTCCTGAAACCGGAGGTAAGAGATTACTTCTTCGGACAGTATCCGGGCATCTACTCCAAGATCGACGATCTTCCGCCGGCAAAATACAATCCTGGCTGCACAGTGAAAAATTCTCTTGTATCCAGCGGCTGTATCATCAACGGACAGGTTGAGAACTCTGTTTTGTTCAAGAAGGTATATGTTGGAAACAACTGTGTGATTAAAAATTCTATCATCTTAAATGATGTATATCTCGGAGACAACACTCACATTGAAAACTGTATTGTGGAGAGCAGGGACACCATCCGTGCAAACTCCTATCACTGTGGGGAGGACGGCATCAAAATTGTTGTCGAAAAACGAAAGATACGCCATCTGATTATGGGGTGAAAGGGGCATAAAAGTTTATGAACATTACAGACGTGAGAGTACGCAAGGTAACAAAAGAAGGAAAAATGAAGGCGGTTGTGTCTATCACAATCGATGACGAATTTGTTGTACATGATATCAAGGTGATTGAAGGAGAAAAAGGACTGTTTATCGCAATGCCGAGCCGTAAGGCTACGGACGGGGAGTACCGCGATATCGCACATCCGATCAACTCCGGAACCAGAGAAAAAATTCAGACCATTATCCTGAAACAGTACGAACAGGCGATGGCAGAAGCGGAAGCAGAGGAAGCTGCTGCAGAGGCCTGAGCAAAAAGGAAGAAAGAATGCCCCCGGCGAAAACGGAAGTGGTTACGTTTTCTGCCCGGGGGCGTTTTTTGTCAGTAAAAACAAAGATGACGATATACAAAAGTATATCGCCATCTTTTTATGAGGGGGGAGATAGTGAGTGGTTTATCAACTATCCGAGCTTTATTATAAAAGGAATATGTGAGCAAAGTGTGTCCAAATTCTAAAAGAAATGGAAAAAATATAAAGAAAAGAAGAAAAATTGTGGGAAGAGGTATGGACAGAAGAGAGAAGAGAGCGTAAAGTGAGAGAAAAATGTATCTTCGGAGTCTTTTTTGTGCCTGTATTTGCGTGAGCTGAAAAATTCCGGGAGTACATCATAAAAAGAGGAGGAAACAGGATGAGACAGAAGAGAATCAGCGATTACGGATATCGGATAGGACATCATGAAAACGGACCGCGAAACAAAATTACGGATGTGCCCGGTGTGCGGGTAGGCCATGCGACGGTGGAAAGTGGAAATCAGCATACCGGAGTGACGGTGATTGTGCCGGGAGAGGGCAATCCGTTTCTGAAAAAGTACCTGGCGTCTGCCTACGTGCATAACGGTTTCGGGAAAACGTGCGGTCTTGTGCAGGTACAGGAGCTCGGAACTCTTGAAACGCCCATTGCCCTGACCAATACACTGAATGTCGGAAAAGTGGCGGATGCATGATTTCATGGATGATACAGCAGACCAAAAAAGAAGGGGAAGATGTTTTTTCCATCAATCCGGTTGTCGGAGAATGTAATGATTCGAGAATCAATGAGATTTGTAACCGGGTAGTGGGGGAAAGAGCTGTATCATGCACTGGAGCAGGCGGATACAGACTTTGCGGAAGGTGATATCGGTGCCGGAACAGGAACGATCTGCTATGGGCTGAAAGGGGGAATCGGATCGGCATCCCGCACGCTGGTGCTTGACGGAAAAACATATACCATTGGTGTTCTGGTACAGTCAAATTTCGGAGCAACCAGAGATTTGAAAATTAGTGGAAAACCGGCAGGAGAGAAGATTCTGGAGCGGATCCGGAAGGAAGAATGCGGAAGCAGCGCCGAAGACCGGGGATCGATTATGACGGTTCTGGCAACAGACCTTCCGGTATCGGAGCGGCAGCTGTACCGGATTATCCGCCGCTGTGGAGTCGGAATCGCCAGAACAGGAGCCTACACCGGCCACGGAAGCGGTGAAATCATGATCGGATTTACAACAGCAAACCGCGTAGACACAAAGAGTACATGTGAGGTGGAAGCGTGCGCCCGGATAAAAGAAGAAAAAATCAACGAGGCATTTGAAGCAGCGGCAGAGGCTGTGGAGGAAGCGATCCTGAACTCTATGGTAACCGCAAAGGAAAAAAGAGGCCTGGACGGAGCCAGATACCGCAGCCTTGCCGAATTTCTGGAAACACCGGGATTTCTGAAATAAATTATTTTTCCAGAACCATACGCCCCAGCTCGGAAATTTCACATCCGCCTTTTGTCCGGTGCACGATGAGATAACCGGCGGAAGAAAGCTCTCCGAGTACGGTGCGCAGAGCCGCTTCGGATACAAAGGTTTCTCCGTCGGCCAGTCCGTTTTTGATTGCCAGGCGGCCTGCTTTCGGATGCGTCGATACGAAAGAAAGAACCTGATATTGAAGGGCGGTGAGGGAAACGTCAGCCATCTGGCGGGAGCGGAGGTATGTCGCAGATCGGAAAGCTGCAGCTTATGGCTGCTGTACCGGGTAAACAGGCTGCAGGACAGATTGTACAGCTCATGAATATTTCCGGGGTACGCATATTCCTTCAGAAAGCGCAGAAGCCCTTCCGAAAAGATCCGGTCGCAGGTCATATCGGTGTTGTGGAAAAACTGAAGCAGAAAGTAATTGAGAAGATCGGGAATATCCTCCTGCGTCTGCGGATCGGGACTGTCTGAAGCTCGGAAGCACTTAAAAGATGAAAAAGCTCCCGCAGGAAGGTTCCTTTTTCTACTTTTTTGTAAAGGTTATCATCCGCAATAGCAATGATACGCACATCGAAACGGCGGGTTTCCGGTGCGGAAAAGAAGTTACCATGAACATTGGTAAGAACATTGACCAGCAGATCCTGAATGGAAAGCGGAAAACGGTCCACCTGGGAGAGGACGAGTGTGCATGGTTGGTTTCGGCAAGAAGCCGGAGCAGGGAGGCTTCGGTCAGATCATTTCCCGGAGAGTGAAGAACGGAAAACGGATAATGGTGGCGGCGCGAAAAATTGTGGATCGCACGTGCGAGTGTCCGGCGCTGTGTACCGCTTTCTCCCTGGATCAGAATCGGAAAATCAAAAAGTGCAAGATGTCTGGCCTGCGCCATCAGATTCTGGACGGAATCTGCGTGGGACAGGGAAAGTGAAAAGGTACGGGAGGAAGCGAAAAAAGTGCTTTCTTCCGTTTTTTCGTCTTTCGATACCGACATTTCCATGGATCTGCTCTCGGGAAGAAACGCAAGAAAAACAGGTTCTGTATCCGGAAAAACCATAGAGAGAACGCTTAACGTGATCTGTGTTTTCTGATCCGAAAGGAGAATGGTCCAGTCACCGTTGCGGTCGAAAGCAGTGTCCGCGTAGGCAGGCGGAAGACATTCCGAAAAAGGCTGTCCTTCAAAGTTGGAGGAAGGAAGCGAGAAGGCATGTGCAAATTTAGCGTTCATGAACTGAATGCGGCCATCCGCACCAAACAGACAGATGCCAATGGGAAGAGAGAACAGGATAACCTGCATGAGCTGTTCGGTCTGTACATAATTTGTATAGTAAGTTTCTGAGGTCTTGACGGTGTGAAGAATCTGATTGACATAATTGCGCGATACACGGTTTACGGTCTGCAGAGGAATGTTGAAATATTCGCAGAGCTGTAAAATAGTGGAAATATCGATGATACGGTTGCCGATATCCAGCACATTGGGGATGCGGGAAGGAACGAGCTGCGGCTCGCCGGCGGTGATGGCAAACTGAATGTCAGACTCGGTATCTTTGCATCCGGGATAAAACGGAACAAAGTCATATTGTGTGATGCCGCATTCCTCAAGCTGGGAAATGATAGCGAGCGTGGAATATTTATCATCGTTTACCAGATAGACACGTTCGTGCGGCGGAATCTGAATGATTTTATCCAGGAACATATGGTTGAAAACGCGGTCGCAGGGGAGCTGCAAAATGGAGGAGTCAAGGGTAAGCGGAAAGGTTTCCATGGCGCGGACGCTTGGAAAAAGGACGCACTGGTATCCCCGGAAGAGAGAGGGGTCTGTGGCCTGCTCTCTTAAAAGGGTGTTGAAGGTGAGATATTCACCGAGCACGGAGTGAAGATAAGACTGAAATTCGGAAAGCATTCGTTTCCGGGAAGAAATGATCAATACGTTGCCAAGCTTTTGTTTTCTGTTCATAAAGGGACCTCTTTTCCTGCTAAAAAGTGGGTAATGGGTTAAAAATTAGGATAATTATATCATTTTTGACGAAAATAAACAACCTAAATGCAAAAAGACAAAAA
>ENA-OQER01001346-OQER01001346.1-human-gut-metagenome-genome-assembly--contig:-NODE-1346-length-11997-cov-2.122578_pt1 | contig 11997 bp, 13 predicted proteins | sample MGYA00242797_ERZ504639 | MGnify/ENA primary metagenome ERZ504639 (study PRJEB26092, sample SAMD00036306) | human gut metagenome | host: Homo sapiens | study: EMG produced TPA metagenomics assembly of...
TGAGTATTTGAATAATAAAAGACCGTGTGGGCATGAGAGGATGCACACGGTCTTTGTTGTCATAAAACGTATTCCATGTTAAATGATAGGCGAATAAACGGATGAAGGATAACAGAATGGATTTTTTAAAAGCAAATTATCATGCACATACGTGGCGGTGCCAGCATGCCTGTGATACGGAAAGAGAATATATTGAAGCGGCAATTGCCATGGGAATAGAAATCTTTGGATTTTCGGATCATGTTCCGTGTCCGTATACGGATGGATATGTATCCGGAATTCGCATGACGATGCAGCAGGCACCGGAATATGTAGAGACGATCCGGAAACTGGAAGCAGAGTATCAGGATCAGATAAAAATATATGTTGGATTTGAAGCGGAATACGTTCCGGAGTTTTATGAGGAGCAGATGCGGCTGTTTCGGAATCTTGGATGTGATTATATGATTATGGGACAGCATTTTCTCGGTTCCGAACAAATGGGACCATATACCGGTACAGAGACGGAGGATGAAAGCAGAATTCGCACGTATGTGGATCTGGTGATTGAAGGAATGCAGACGGGAAGTTATGCCTATCTTGCCCATCCGGATCTGATGAATTATCAGGGAATGGATTCGGTATATGACTGGGAGATGACCCGGTTGTGCAAAGAAATGAAGCAGCTGGATATTCCATTGGAGATCAATATGCTCGGCATGGGAGAGGGCGCAAGGCATTATCCGGCAGAGCGTTTCTGGAAGATTGCCGGGGAAGTCGGAAATAAAGCGATTCTCGGATTGGATGCCATTGTGTGAGACATATTCAGGATGTGGATTCTTACAGAAAATGTATGGAATTGGCGGAAAAGTATAATTTGAACTTAATAAATAAGCTGGAGCTCTAGCGCATTTTTCCTGTTTCGTCAAGTGAAAATTTTTACAAAACAGGCAGGTCTATTTGTGAGATTTGACATATGGTCTTTACCTACCATATATTGTATAATGAAGATCGTCGTGAACAAAACTTGGTAGTAATAAGGAGCAAAAAGAAGTATGTCAGATGAAGTTTTAGACGATGTCATGTTAAAGGGAAATTGTAAGGGGAAGGCAGATGCAATTGTAAACTGCCAGTGCAGCATTGAGACTGCACCAAAGCGCTGTGAGCAGGCGGAACACTGCATGTTTTATTCCTACTACAAATGTAGTAAGCAGTGGAAACGACTGGGATAGTCATCGCTGAAATGAGAAGGAGAAAAGACTTTTGCCTTGCGAGGATGCCGGAGCAAAGGTCTTTTTTGCTTTTTAAACGAAAAGGAGTATGTTTTATATGAAGAGAATTCTGGTGCTCAGTGATTCGCACGGAAATGTAAATAATATGGTTACGGCAGTCGGCCGATTACATCCGGATATGATCATTCATCTGGGAGACTGCTGGGCAGATGCAGAACAGCTGCACCGGAAATTTCCTATGACTGTGATGGAACAGGTGCCGGGAAACTGTGATTGCCGTCAGGAAGTTCAGGAACGGATTCTTCTGATCGAAGGGAAAAAAATACTGATCTGTCATGGACATACATTTAATGTAAAAGCCGGATATCTGAATCTGGAATATGCGGCAGAGGAGCGGAAGGTCGATGCCGCGCTGTTCGGACATACCCACCGGGTTTTTTATGACAAACACAACCGTATTACCTACATGAATCCGGGAAGTATCGGACAGCCGCCTTACGGAATACCGCCATCATACGGGATTCTGCAGGTGGACGGATCGAGTAATACGATCGCAACGGATGTGATCTATCTGGAAGAAAATAATTGACGAAAGCCAGACGGTAGAAGTATAATAGCAGAAGTTATTATTCTTGAAGGAGAAAAGTTAAAAATGGTTAAGGTTGTAAAATTTGGTGGCAGCTCGCTGGCGAGTGCCGAGCAGTTTGCCAAGGTTGGCGATATTATCCGTGCGGATGAATCCAGAAAATATGTAGTGCCGAGTGCTCCTGGAAAGCGTAATTCCAGAGATACCAAGGTTACGGATATGTTATATGCATGCTACGCGAAAGCAGAGGCAGGCGAGGAGTTCCGTGTTCCTCTCATGAAGATCAAAGAGCGTTATGATTCCATTATCAACGGACTCGGACTGAAAGTGACACTGGATGAGGAGTTTAAGACAATTTCCAAAAACTTTAAGGAAAAAGCCGGTGTGGATTATGCGGCTTCCCGCGGAGAGTATCTGAATGGTATTCTTATGGCAGATTATCTTGGATATGAGTTTATCGATTCTGCAACCGTAATCTTTTTTGATGAAGAAGGAAATCTCGATGCAGACAAGACGGATAAGGTACTGTCAAAGAAACTTGCAGAGTGTGAGAAAGCTGTAATTCCTGGATTTTACGGAATTGGTGCGGATGGAAAGGTGAAAACATTCTCCCGCGGTGGTTCCGATATTACCGGATCCATTGTTGCAAAAGCATGTCATGCAAGTTTATATGAGAACTGGACAGATGTATCCGGATGTCTTGTGGCAGATCCACGTATCATTGACAATCCGCAGCCGATTCATGTGATTACATACCGCGAATTAAGAGAGCTTTCTTATATGGGAGCTTCCGTACTTCATGAGGATGCGGTATTCCCGGTACGAAAGGCCGGCATTCCGATCAATATCCGCAATACCAATGATCCGGAGGCAGAAGGAACCCTGATCGTAGAGAGTACCTGTCAGAAACCGGAATACACGATCACTGGTATCGCGGGGGAAAAAGGGATTTGTCGCAGTAAGCATTGACAAAGATATGATGAATTCCGAAGTTGGCTTCTGTCGTAAAGCATTACAGGCATTTGAGGAAAACGGAATTTCGATCGAGCATATGCCATCTGGTATTGACACCATGACCGTATTTGTGCATCAGGAAGAGTTTGAAGGCAAGGAGCAGCAGGTGATCAGCTCCATCCGCCGTCTGACCCATCCGGATGTGATTGATCTGGAAGCGGATCTGGGTCTGATCGCGGTTGTGGGACGTGGAATGAAATCTACCCGCGGTACGGCAGGCAGAATCTTTTCTGCACTGGCCCATGCGAACATCAATGTCAAGATGATTGACCAGGGATCTTCCGAGTTAAATATTATTATTGGTGTCAGCAATGACGATTTCGAGGCTGCCATCAAGGCAATCTACGATATCTTTGTAGAGACCAGACTTTAAACATCAGGAATGCACCTTATGACGCTCCCTTTCATATGTTATATGGAAGGAGCGTTTTATATGACCGGAAATATCGTGATTTTTGTTACGGATCAGCGACAAAGCAATCTTGCCGCATGTCTTCCGGGAAAGATACACCGACTGGACTGGAGACGGGGAGTGGAAAAGGAAGAGGCACTGGAAGTGCTGGACAACAGCAAATATCTGGTGCTGCCGGTTCCTGTTACGAAGATTGAGAGAAACCATGATGTAAATCTTATATTAAAGGAGGAACTGACAGGGAAAAAAGAACGGGACTGGATATTGTTTGGAGGGGTTTTTGGACCGGAGTGGAGACAGCGCTGTGAGGATGCGGGAACAGAATATTATGATATGATGACAGATGCGGTGGTTGTGCATCGCAACGCATGTATTACAGCAGAAGCAACGGTTGCTGAAATTTTAAAATACAGTGATTATTCTATCCGGGGGCAGAAAATTATTGTCAGCGGGTATGGAAGATGCGGCAGGGAGATCGCCAGGGTTTTGTCTGCGATGGGAGCAAAAGTGACAGTGCTGGCAAGGAGCGTAGAGGCACGCCGGCTGGCACGGACAGAAGGACATGAGGCAGTGGACTTTTCGTACGGTCCGGAGGAAGCCTATGGGGCACGCACGGTTGTAAACACGGTTCCGGCACTTGTGATCCGCGAGCCGATGATCCGTGAAATGCATTCGGATGCCGTGATCATTGATATTGCATCAAGACCCGGCGGTACGGATCTGATGGCAGCGGAGGCATATGGAATCAAAGTTGTGGCGGCATTGGGACTTCCGGGGCTGTATACGACAAAGAGCAGTGCCAAAGTGCTGGCAGATGCAATTCTTGAACACAGTAAAATCAGGCAGGATGGGAAAGAGGCAAAGACATGGATTTATCAAATCGCAATATAGGGTATGGGATTACCGGTTCTTTCTGTACATTCGCAAAAACCAGGAAAGAGATTCAGAGACTGACGGAGATGGGAGCACATGTGATTCCCATCTTTCTTATCAGACGCAGAACTGCGATACGCGGTTTGGAACGGCAAAAGAGTTTATGGAAGAAGTCTGTGACATAACGGGGAACCCTGGAATCCGCACACTTCAGGAGGCAGAACCGATCGGACCGAAGGGATATCTGGATGTGATGGTGATTGCACCGTGTACAGGAAATTCTGCGGCGAAGCTGGCGAATGCAATCACCGATACTCCGGTTCTGATGGCTGCCAAAGCGCATATGCGCAATGGCAAACCACTGGTAATTGCCATATCCACCAACGATGCACTGGGAGCCAGTTTTAAAAATATCGGGATGCTGATGAATACGAAACATATTTATTTTGTGCCATTCGCACAGGATAATTATGAAAAAAAGCCAAATTCGATGGTGGCAAAAATGGAACTTTTGCCGGAGACGATTTCGGCAGCTTTGGAAGGAAAGCAGCTGCAGCCGGTGGTACGGGGATCAAAAAGCCCCCAGACAGATCTGTCTGGGGAGGCTTTTACATAATTCCGGAATGGTACTATGCATTTTTTTTGTGCATCATAGGCTTCGCGCAATGCCCGGGCAAGCTGATCACCACAGGAGGTGTTTTTCATGCCACAGTGAATACCGGAAATACGGCGTTCCACTTCTTCAACAGTCATGCCCTCAACCAGACGGGGAATTGCCTGAAGATTTCCCTGACAGCCGCCGGTGAATTTCACATTTTTAACAATATTTCCGTCCAGCTCCACTTCGATCTGTGTGGAACAGGTGCCTTTTGTTTTGTAAATATAAGACATGGGTTGTTACCTTCCTTTCTGTTTCTTCCTTGTGTTTGGAATACAATAATCGTCCTCTTATCATAGCAAGCTGTTTACAAATTTTCAATAGCAGAATCATGTTCGTTCATAAAAAGTTTATAAAACATTCATGGCCTTTGAGTTGTGTAAATGTGGAGAAAGTGGTACAATACCTATATTCTATGCGAGTTAGGAGCAAAATATATTATGAGTGCATTGACTAAAATTTTTGGTACACACAGTGACAGGGAGTTGAAACGAATTACGCCCCTCGTAGATAAAGTGGAATCTTATCGTGACGAGATGAAGGCACTTCGGATGAAGAATTACGGGGAAAGACAAAAGAATATAAGGAGCGTCTGGAAAAAGGAGAGACACTTGACGATCTGCTTCCGGAAGCGTATGCGACCGTACGTGAGGCAGCAAGCCTGTGCTTGGCATGGAGCATTACAGAGTACAGATTATCGGTGGTATTATCCTGCATCAGGGACGTATTGCAGAGATGAAGACAGGTGAAGGTAAGACACTGGTATCTACACTTCCGGCTTATCTGAATGCGCTGGAGGGCAAAGGGGTATATATCGTCACCGTCAATGATTATCTGGCAAAACGAGATTCCGAGTGGATGGGAAAAGTTCATGAATTCCTCGGACTGACCGTTGGTGTTGTATTGAATGATATGAGCAACGATGAGCGCCGTGACGCTTACAATTGCGATATTACATATATTACAAATAACGAACTTGGATTTGATTACCTGCGTGACAACATGGTGATCTACAAGGAGCAGCTGGTACAAAGAGGTCTGCACTATGCGATCATCGATGAGGTCGATTCCGTATTGATCGATGAGGCGCGTACACCTCTTATTATTTCCGGTCAGAGTGGAAAGTCCACCAAATTATATGAAGCATGTGATATTTTAGCGCAGCAGCTGACACGTGGTGAGGATGTACCGGAGTATTCCAAGATGGATGCCATCATGGGAATTGAGCAGGAAGAAACCGGAGACTTTATCGTAAATGAAAAGGACAAACTGGTGAATCTGACACAGCAGGGTGTGGAAAAGGTTGAGAAATTTTTCCATATTGAAAACCTGGCAGATCCGGAGAATCTGGAGATCCAGCATAATGTGATCCTTGCGCTCCGTGCACATTATCTGATGTTCCGCGATCAGGATTACGTGGTAAAAGAGGATCAGGTTATGATCGTTGACGAGTTTACCGGACGTATCATGCCGGGTCGTCGTTATTCCGATGGTCTGCATCAGGCAATCGAGGCAAAGGAGCATGTAAAGGTTAAGAGAGAGAGCAAGACACTTGCAACCATTACATTCCAGAACTTCTTCAATAAATTTGAGAAGAAAGCCGGTATGACCGGTACGGCTCTGACGGAGGAAAAAGAGTTCCGTGATATTTACGGCATGGACGTTATTGAGATTCCTACCAACCGTCCGATTGCACGTATCGATCATCAGGATGCGGTATATAAGACGAAGAAAGAAAAATTCAAAGCAGTTGTTGAGGAAGTCAAGGAAGCACATGAGAAGGGACAGCCGGTTCTGGTTGGTACCATCACGATTGAGACTTCCGAGCTGATCAGCGGAATGTTAAAGCGTGAGGGAATTCCGCATACCGTATTGAATGCAAAATTCCATGAGCAGGAGGCCGAGATCGTTGCACAGGCAGGACAGCACGGAGCGGTTACCATCGCTACGAACATGGCTGGTCGTGGTACAGATATCAAGCTGGACGAGGATGCACGTGAAGCCGGAGGTTTAAAGATCATCGGTACCGAGCGTCATGAATCCCGCCGTATCGATAATCAGCTGCGTGGTCGTGCCGGACGTCAGGGAGATCCGGGTGAATCCCAGTTCTTTATTTCTCTGGAAGATGATCTGATGCGGCTGTTCGGTTCCGAGCGTCTGATGTCAGTATTTAACGCACTTGGTGTTCCGGAAGGTGAGCAGATTCAGCACAAGATGCTTACTGCTGCCATCGAGAAGGCACAGGAAAAGATCGAGTACAACAACTATGGTATTCGTAAGAATCTGTTAGAGTATGATCAGGTAAACAACGATCAGAGAGAGATCATTTACAAAGAGCGTATGTCCGTATTAAATGGAGACAGCATGCGTGATGCGATCTTTAAGATGATTCAGGAACAGGTGGAGAAATCAGTCGATACCTGTATTTCGAATGAGATTCCGCGCGAAGAGTGGAATTTAAATGAATTAAATGAAATTCTTCTGCCGGTGATTCCTCTTGAACCTGTTACAGAGAAAAATATCGAAGATATCAAGGATGTCAAAGAATTAAAGCAGCATCTGAAAGAACAGGCAGTGCTTTTATATGAAGCAAAAGAGACCGAATTCCCGGAGATCGAGCAGTTCCGTGAGCTGGAGCGTGTCGTATTGCTGAAGGTGATCGACCGCAAGTGGATGGATCATATCGACGATATGGATCAGCTCCGTCAGGGTATCGGATTACAGGCATACGGACAGAGAGATCCGCTGGTTGAGTATAAGATGGCCGGATTTGATATGTTCGATGAAATGATCGCGGGTATTCAGGAGGATACCATTCGTCTTCTCTATCATGTACAGGTAGAGCAGAAGGTAGAGCGTGAGCAGGTCGCAAAAGTAACCGGAACCAATAAGGACGAGAGTGCGGCAAAGGCACCGAAGAAGCGTGAACACGCCAAGGTATATCCGAATGATCCGTGTCCATGCGGCAGTGGCAAGAAATATAAGCAGTGCTGCGGACGTAAGGTTGTATAAAATCGAAGCAGATAACAAAAACGTGGAAACCATCATGGTTTCCGCGTTTTTGTAAAATCGTTCACTGCCTGACACTATTTTTGTTTCTTTGGAAATTTAGAATAAGATTTGTTCTGTTTCATGCCGCCCCGGCACTCTGCAAGTTCGCTGACAGTGACGAGCTGATATCCGCGTCTGGTAAGTTCCGGAATGATTGTCTGGGAGGCAGTGGCGGTCGCTTTATACAGATCGTGCATCAGTACGATATCTCCATCCTTTACATGGTTCAATACGGCTTTCTGGGTACTTGCGGAATCCCGCGTTTTCCAGTCTAAGGTATCGATGGACCAGATGATGGAAGGCATTCCCACCCATGATTTGATGTTGGAACTGGTGGCACCTCCCGGTGGGCGCATCACAACCGGATTTATACCGATTACTTTTTTGACGGCACGATTGGTTTTGGAAACCTGTTTTTGAACTTCCTTTTTCCCAACCCGGGTCAGAATTTTGTGATCATAAGTGTGATTGCCAATCTGACACCCGTTGTCATAAGCCTTCTGTACGGTTTTGGAGTAAGTCGATACGCGGCTGCCCACCACAAAAAATGTGGCAACGGAATCATTTTTCTTCAGGGCTTTTAAAATAGTTGGGGTATAAACCGATGGTCCGTCATCGTAAGTGAGGGCAACCATCTTTTTGTTTTTATCGATTTTCCGTGTCAGAACCCCTTTTTTATTAAAGTAACATAAGTAATGGGAAATATTCTTTTTCCCGGTAACTGCCTGTCCGTTTTTCCCGAAATAGTATTTGTTTTTGCCAACCTTTTTTCCACCGGTTTTTCAGCTTTTTTTCCGTTCTGATAAAAATAGAAATGTCCGTTTTTATCATGGATAAGTCCCTGCAATACCGGTTTGGGATTTTCCGTGGAAGGAACCACCGGTGTTTCCGTTGGAATTTCGGAAGAAATTTCCGTGGAGTCATTTGCGGGCAGTTCTGTATTCAGATCTGCGCATGGATAGCAATCCGGCCTGAAACTATGGTTAGTGTCAGGGCAAATAACAATATTCCAAGGGGAAATAAATGAAATTCTTTTCTTCTTTTCATACAAAATCTCCTTATCTTTTGTGACATGTATTTGCTGTTATCATACACACTTACAGGCAAAAGAAAGATGAGAACAAATGTTCTGATTAAGATAGACAAAGTCAGATCTTTGTAGTAAAATTAGCATATATGTGCAGACTATAAAGATATGGATTTTATCTTTTTTTCATGGAATTAAAGTTAATTTACGATAAATTGAGAAGGGAGAGGCATTATGGAGTTCAAATTACATGCCCCATATGAGCCAACCGGTGACCAGCCGAAGGCAATTGAAAAATTAGTCAAAGGATTCAAAGAAGGCAACCAGTTTGAAACGCTGCTGGGTGTGACCGGTTCGGGAAAGACCTTTACGATGGCAAATGTCATTCAGGCACTGAATAGCCAACGCTGATTATTTCCCACAACAAGACACTGGCGGGGCAGCTGTACGGAGAAATGAAAGAATTTTTCCCGGAGAATGCCGTCGAGTATTTTGTTTCCTACTATGATTATTATCAGCCGGAAGCGTATGTGCCGCAGTCGGACACTTATATTGCGAAAGATTCTGCGGTCAATGATGAAATTGATAAGCTGCGCCTTTCTGCCACGGCAGCACTGGCGGAGCGAAAAGATGTCATCATCGTGGCATCTGTCTCCTGTATCTATGGCATTGGTAGTCCGGATGACTATATGAACATGATGGTTTCCCTGCGTCCCGGAATGGAGATTGACCGTGATGATGTGATCAAGGGACTCATTGACATGCAGTACACGCGCAACGAGATGGATTTTAAGCGTGGTACGTTTCGTGTGCATGGCGATGTACTGGAGATTTTTCCGGCGAATAATACCGACACGGCGATCCGAGTGGAGTTTTTCGGAGATGAGATCGACCGGATTACGGAGGTGGATGTGCTTACCGGAGAGATCAAATGTATATTAAAGCATGCGGCTGTGTTTCCGGCGTCCCATTATGTGGTGCCACAGGAAAAAATGAACGCAGCGTGTGACCGTATCGAGGCAGAACTGGAAGAGAGGGTCAGGTATTTTAAGGGTGAAGATAAGCTGCTGGAAGCGCAGCGTATCGCGGAGCGCACGAATTTTGATATTGAAATGATGAAGGAAACCGGATTTTGTAGTGGCATCGAAAACTATTCCCGCCATCTGGCAGGACGTGCGAGGGAGAAATGCCGGAGACACTGATGGATTATTTTCCGGACGACTTTCTTATTATTGTGGATGAGTCCCACATTACGATTCCGCAGGTGCGTGGAATGTATGCGGGGGATCGCTCACGGAAGCAGACACTGGTGGACTATGGGTTCCGTCTGCCGTCCGCACTCGATAACCGCCCGCTTAATTTTGAAGAGTTTGAGAGCAAGATTGATCAGATGCTGTTTGTATCAGCTACGCCGAATGTCTATGAGAACGAGCATGAATTGCTGCGTGTGGAGCAGATTATCCGTCCGACCGGACTTCTGGACCCGGAGATTTCCGTGCGACCGGTTGAGGGCAGATCGATGATCTGATCGGGGAAGTTAACAAAAGAGACGAAAAATCACCATAAGTGCTGATCACGACACTGACCAAGCGTATGGCGGAGGATCTGACACAGTATATGAGCGAACTTGGCATCCGTGTAAAATATCTGCACTCGGATATTGATACCTTAGAGCGTGCAGAGATTATCCGTGACCTGCGTCTGGACGTGTTTGATGTACTTGTCGGTATCAACCTGCTGCGGGAGGGATTGGATATTCCGGAGATTACGCTTGTGGCGATTCTGGATGCGGATAAGGAAGGATTCCTTCGTTCCGAGACTTCACTGATCCAGACCATCGGACGTGCGGCAAGAAACAGTGAGGGACATGTAATCATGTATGCGGATAAGATCACGGATTCCATGCGTGTGGCCATTGATGAGACGGAGCGCCGCCGCAAGCTTCAGCAGGCATACAATGAGAACATGGAATCACACCGAAGACCATCCAGAAATCTGTGCGTGATCTGATTGCAATCTCCAAAAAAGTGGCAGCAGAGGAGATGGAATTTGATAAAGATCCGGAATCTATGAGCCGCAGGGAATTAGAAAAACTGATCGGGGACATCCAGAAGAAGATGAAGAAAGCTGCCGCAGAACTCAATTTTGAGGCGGCGGCAGAGTATCGTGACAAGATGGTAAAACTGAAAAATATGCTTCGGGATATTGAGGAATAGATAAAAGAGAGGAAACAAAATGCCGAAAAAACAGAGAAAATATATTAAAATACGAGGCGCCAACGAACACAACTTAAAATGCATCGATGTGGACATTCCGAGAGATGAGTTTGTTGTTCTGACCGGACTGTCAGGTTCCGGAAAGTCTTCGCTTGCGTTCGATACGATCTATGCGGAGGGACAGCGGCGCTACATGGAGTCTTTGTCTTCCTATGCAAGACAGTTCTTAGGACAGATGGAAAAACCGGATGTAGAGTCAATTGAGGGACTTCCGCCGGCAATCTCCATTGACCAGAAATCGACGAACCGAAACCCGCGTTCCACCGTCGGAACCGTGACGGAAATTTATGATTATTTTCGACTGCTGTATGCCCGCATAGGAATTCCACATTGTCCGAAGTGTGGACGTGCCATCGAGAAACAGACGATCGATCAGATGGTAGATGCCGTGATGAAACTGCCGGAACGCACACGCATCCAGATCCTTGCGCCGGTTGTGCGCGGGCGTAAGGGCGAACATCAGAAATTATTCGAGAAAGCAAAAAAAAGCGGTTATGTGCGTGTGATCGTGGACGGAAATATGTATGAACTTTCGGAAGAAATTCCGATGGATAAAAACATCAAACACAATATTGATATTGTGGTCGACCGTCTGGTGGTAAAACCCGGAATTGAAAAGCGTCTGACCGATTCCCTGGAAAATGTTTTTGAGCTGACCGGGGGAAATGCGATTGTAGATGTGGTGGACGGGGAACCAATGAATTTTTCCCAGAATTTTGCGTGCCCGGATTGCGGAATCAGTGTGGATGAGGTGGAACCGCGAAGCTTTTCGTTTAATAATCCGTTTGGTGCCTGTCCGGTCTGCTACGGACTCGGTTACAAGATGGAGTTTGATGAAAATCTCATGATTCCGGATAAGACACTGTCTATTTCCGAGGGGGCAATTCAG
>ENA-OQER01001348-OQER01001348.1-human-gut-metagenome-genome-assembly--contig:-NODE-1348-length-11992-cov-2.192078_pt1 | contig 11992 bp, 17 predicted proteins | sample MGYA00242797_ERZ504639 | MGnify/ENA primary metagenome ERZ504639 (study PRJEB26092, sample SAMD00036306) | human gut metagenome | host: Homo sapiens | study: EMG produced TPA metagenomics assembly of...
GCTTCACCTCTTCGCCAGAGGCTCCCTCACTGAGAAAGACTCTCCCGCGCCGGGGAGAGATGTCGCCGAAGGCGACAGAGTGGGGAACACTGGCAAACCCGTCAGGGTTTGACGGAAGGAGTTTTTGCCGCTCATTTTATTTCTTCTAAAAACGGCAAAGCCGCCGCAGGGGAAAACGCTCCTGCGGCGGTGCCGCCGGCAACGATGCCGGTTGGATGGAACTTCCGTGTGAAAGTGTGAAAACACACGAAAGGGAAGATGTTACAGCTGATTACTTGACCTCCGGCCAGTTCTTGGACAGCTTTGCGCGCTCCTTGATGGACAGGCCGAACAGGTTGATGAAGCCTGTTGCATCAGCCTGATTGTAGTCCTCGTCCTCACCGAAGGAAGCGGTCTGCTCGTCGTACAGGGTGTAGGGAGAGGTGACACCTGCGTTGATCATGTTGCCCTTGTAGAGCTTGAGCTTCACATCGCCGGTGACGGTCTTTTCCAGACTGTCGGCAAAGGCGTCCAGAGCCTCGCGCAGCGGGGTGAACCACTGGCCGTTGTAAACGATATCGGCATACTTCTGGGCCAGCTGAGCCTTGAAGTGAGAGCTCTCCTTATCCAGAGTGATGGTCTCCAGAACATTGATAGCCTTGTACAGGATGGCACCGCCGGGGGTCTCGTACACGCCGCGGCTCTTCATGCCCACCAGACGGTTCTCCACGATATCCAGCAGGCCGATGCCGTTCTCGCCGCCCAGCTTGTTCAGGTGCTCCACCAGCTCCACAGCGCCCATCTCCTTGCCGTCCACAGCGGTGGGGATGCCCTTTTCAAAGTGGATGGTCACATAGGTGGGAACGTCGGGACTGCTCGGGGCTGACACCCAGCTCCAGGAAGCCGGGCTTGTTGTACTGCGGCTCGTTGGCGGGGCTTTCCAGATCGAGGCCCTCGTGGCTCAGGTGCACAGGTTCTTGTCCTTGGAGTAGTTGGTCTCGCGGTTGATCTTCAGGGGGATGTGGTGAGCCTCGGCGTAATCGATCTCCTCGTCACGGCTCTTGATGTCCCACTCACGCCACGGAGCAATGATGGCCATATCGGGGCACAGGGCCTTGAGGGTCAGCTCAAAACGCACCTGATCGTTGCCCTTACCGGTGCAGCCGTGGCAGATGGCATCTGCGCCTTCCTTGATGGCGATATCCGCCAGAGCCTTGGCGATGCAGGGACGTGCAAAGCTGGTGCCCAGCAGGTAGTCCTCGTACTTTGCGCCGAACTTCAGGGTGGGGAAGATGTAGTTCTCCACGAAGTCCTTCTTCAGGTCCAGCACGTACAGTTTGGAAGCGCCGGTAGCCTTGGCCTTTTCTTCCAGACCATCCAGCTCGGTGCCCTGTCCCACGTCACCGGAGACAGCGACGACCTCGCAGTTGTTGTAGTTTTCCTTCAGCCAGGGAATGATGATGGAGGTGTCCAGACCGCCGGAGTAAGCCAGCACGACTTTTTTGATGTTTTCCTTTTTCATAGGTGACGCTCCTTTTTCATAAAAATACACTTTTGTTTTCTGATGCGCACTTTCCCTTCGCATCCTCTTCCGTTGCGTTTCGGTTGATGCTTTTATTATACGCCGCGCTGTTTTTTCGTCAATAACAAAACCATACAAACCTTTTTTGCTTCCGGCACCCGTTTTTCGTTCATGTTGCATCTTTATGCGTTATTTGCAGAATATATTCATATTTTATGCATTTGCGCAGTATATATTCGGGGCACATGCATCCCGCCCGGGGCATGTGCGGACTACAGCACACGGAAAGAATTCACACCGCAAAAACAAAAAGCCCGGGACTTTTGTGAGCCGTCTGGCCCTGAAAGAGTCCCGGGTTTCGTTTTCGCTTTATGCGCCGGAAAATGGCCCGCCCGCCGCCGTCCATGCGGCGCACAGCAGTTCCTTCTGGGCCTTGGGCAGCTGCTTGAGGGCATACTCCCGCCGCAGGGCGGCGCGCTTATCCGCGCACAGTTCCAGATAGGCAAAACCCCCGGCCCCTCTGGCACGGGTGTACTTTGCGCCGCGTCCGCTCTGGTGGGCGCGCAGGCGGACGGCAGGGTCGGTGGTCCAGCCGGTGTACAACGTACCGCCGGTACACCGCACCATATACACAAAGGCGGGCTTTGGCCGGGCGCACGGCTCAGATGCGGCCATTGTTCTTTAACACCTGACGGCAGGCGGCAAGGGCAGTTTCCTTATCCTTGGCGGTGATGAGGAAGCGGCTGGCGTGGCAGAAGCTGATGCCCGGGATGCCGCTCTTCTGCTCAATGACCTCCTGCGGCTGGCCGGCCAGCTCTGGGGGAAGGGCAGCTTGGGGCGCTTGGTCTTGTGGTCGTGACACACTGGGCGCTCCAGCCGCCGCGCTGGCTGGGGTAAACCACGAACAACGCGTCCGTCTTGTACAGGCCGTTCTTCCACGGCAGATAGCAGGGCAGCACCACGATGCGTCCCGGGAGTTTTTGTAAGCCTGCTGCACCTTTTCGTCGGCGCGGTTCACGCGTTGGCGCTGGCGATCTGATTTTCCAAGATCTGCTTTGCCACGGCCACCGCCTTGAAAAAGCAGGTGTCCTGATCCTCTTTGGAGTCCCACACCGGGTTAAAAAAGCCAATGGCATCGCACAGGCTGTTCTGCTCGCCGGTGTTATCGTTGAGGTCCAGCGGCTGGATGAAGTTCTCGTCAATGAGCCGGGCCTGCCGCTCGCCCACAAGGCCGGGGCCCAGCACCCGCCACAGCAGGCCGAGGGCCGCATAGGGCACGCCATTGGGGCGGCACTCCCGCGGCTCCTGATGGTGGTCGAACATGCCATAGCCCACATCGTACACGATGCCGTCAAAATCATCCGGCACCACAAAGCCGCGGGTGATCTTGATGTCCGGGCGCAAAATTTGCAGCAGGGCAGTGGCAAACACATCGTCGGCGTGGAACTTGCCGGCGTGGGTGAAGCCGTTTGCAGGAATTTTCATAGATGTACCTCGTTCCCAATAAAATGTCTGGCAACAGTATAGCACACTTTGCAGAAAGGGACAACGAAAAGCCCCGGAACGGCACGCCATTCCGGGGCTTTTTGAGCGTATTCTTACTTTTTCTTTGTGGTGCGTGCCTTTGTGGTGCGTGCCTTTTTAGCGGCAGGAGCGGCGGGCTTTTCCGCCGGGGCGGTCTCCGGCTCGCCCAGAGCCAGAATGCTGCTCAGTTCCTTCTGAGCTGCGGCATTCGTGGCATCGGTGGTGGCCAGCACGTCGGAGTAGAACTGCTCCATGCCTCGCGGGTGGAGAAGGTGGCAACGTACATCTGGTTGCCCATGGCGCCGCTCAGCGCGTCCGGCATGCGGTCCACCATGCGTATGTTCTGCTGGTACTTCTGCATGATCTGCTCGTGGCTGTACACAAAGTGCTTGCCGTCGCGGCGGCCTGCAAACGGGCAGTAGAAGTGCTCGCCCACCGGCATATCGGTGCCGCCAAAGGCGATCATGTCCGCCCAGATCTTATACACGTTGGTGGAGCGGGCAAAGTTGATCATGTCCGGGGTGAAGCCGCCGCAGGGGCGCATGTTGACCTCCAGCGCCACGATCTGGCCCTTTTTGCCCATGCTGGCCTGATTCTCGGTCATGCGGAAGAACTCAAAGTGGATGAAGCGGCTCTTCACGCCAAAGCTCTTGACGGCGGCACGGCCTGCAGCGCGGGTGTCCTCGGGCAGGTCCTTGATGATGTAGTAGATGGAGTTGTCGTTGTCGTTGACGATATCCATGATGGACATGGGGCTGACGTTGCCGGCCTCAAAGATGGGGTTGCCGTTGGCATCGATGATGGCATCGTAGCTGTTCACCTCGGCCCGGACGAACTCCTCCATGATGTACTCCACATCCGGGTGATGGGCCGTCTTCTGCACGAGGAACTTTTTCAGGTCCTCGTCGCTGGACAGCTTGTGGGTATCGGATGCGCCCACGCCGTTATCCGGCTTTACCACCACCGGGTAGCCCACCTCGTCGATGAACTTCCGGCAGCCCTCGTAATCGTCCACCATGTGGTAGCGTGCGGTGGCGATGCCGGCCTTCTGGTAATACTCCTTCATCTTGCTCTTGTACTTGATGCGGGGCATATCGGAGGTCTGGAAGCCGGAGGTGATGTGGAAATCGGTGCGCAGGGCTGCGTCCCGCTCCAGCCAGTATTCATTGTTGGACTCCAGCCAGTCGATGCGGCCATACTTGAATGCAAAGAAGGCCACGGCGCGGTAGACCTCGTCGTAGTTTTCCAGACTGCCCACCTTGTAGTACTCGTTCAGGCTGTCCTTCAGCTCCGGCTTCAGCTCATCGTAGGGCTGGTCGCCGATGCCCAGCACATTCATGCCGTTGTTTTTCAGCTCATGGCAGAACTGCCAGTAGTTGGTGGGGAAGTTGGGCGAAATAAAAATAAAATTCTGCATGGTTTTATGATTCCTCTTTCCTCTATAAACCTCTATAAAGGCGGCCTCGCCCTCTCCGTCCGCTCGCAAAGCTCGCGTCCACCTCGTTCCCCTTTCTGTCGCTTGCGCGACATCTTCCCCCGACCGGGGGAAATCTGTCAAAGGGAGAGGCCTTGGCAGTACGGCAAGGCCTTTTGGTTTTGCCAAAGGCTCCCCCTTTGGGGGAGCTGTCACCGAAGGTGACTGAGAGGGCGAGCCATTTTACTCGCCCAGAATATACGGCATGTAATATGCAGTCTGCTTATACCACCAGTTCCAGTCGTGGTTCACATCGTGGCCCCACAGGTCTACCCAGATGGGGATGTTCTTGGCCTCGAAGATGCGCTTGAGGAACCATGTGGTATCCGGCTGCTCCCAGTCGCCCTGACCGCAGCAGATGACCGCCTTCTGGCTGCGGAACAGCTGCATGTAGGGTGATCCTCCGGGAAGTTCTTCATGTAGTCCACGGGCGAGTTCATGTACACCAGCTCGTCCATATAATTGCCGAAGCCATAGTGGGCCGTGTAGATGCCGCTGAGGGCCAGACAGCCGCAGAACACATCCGGGTGGCGCAGGTACAGGTTGACCGCATGGGTGGCACCCAGACTGCAGCCAAAGGCAATGACACCGGGCAGGTCGTCCCAGCGTTGCGCTCCTTGGCCAGATACTGGATCTTGGGCACAGCCTCCTCCACGATGTAGCGCAGCCACTGCTCATAGCGGCGAATGCGCCAATAGGGGTCGCCTGCGTGTCGGACCAGGTCTCCTTGTCCATGGTATCAATGGAGATCACCATGATCTTACCAGCATCGATCCATGGGGCAAGGGTGTCGGCCATGTGGAAGTTCTCAAAATCGAAGAAGCGGCCATCCTGACAGGGGATGTACAGCATCGGGCGCCTGCGTGGCCGTAAATTTTGCACTCCATGTCGCGGCCAGCGCCGGGCTGTAGTCCTTAAAATACTGCATTTCCATGGTGTTTCCTCCTTTTAGGGTTTACTCCTCCACCTCATACATCAGGGTGTGGAACATAAAGGGCAGCTGTTTTTCCCAACTGGCTTCGCTGTGGGTGCCGCCGGGCACGATGCGGCTGGTAAGGTGGATGCCCCGGGTCATGACCTTTGCGCACATCTCTGCAAAGCCGCAGCGCATCCCGTCGTGGTTGCCCATCTCGCGGGAGCCGTAGTCCATGTACAGCACGGTGCCCGGCTCCAGCTTTGCGCGGCCCACAAGGCCGGAAAGCTTTTCCGGCGACACCCAGATGGACGGCGACAGCGCCGCCGCACGGCTGAAAGTGTCGTTGTACTGCAAAAGGGCGTACAGGCTCATCAGGCCGCCCATGCTGCTGCCGCCGATGAAGGTGTGCTCCCGGTCGGGCAGAGTGCGGAAGTTGCGGTCGATGAAGGGTTTGAACCGGTGGATATACCAGCTCATGGTGGCCTGACCCGTGCCGTCGAAGTGGCCGAACTGCGGGTCGTCGAACCGGTAGGGCGAATACTCCACCAGCGTTCGTTGTTGGCTCCGGCGTTGCACTCCACCGCCGCCACGATCAGCGGGGTGTCGGTGTAGTCCAGATAATCGGCCACGCCCCAGCTCTTGCCAAAGGTGGCATCCTCGTCAAAAAAGACGTTCTGGCCGTCGAACATATACAGCACCGGATACCGGCGGTCGGGGTCAGCTTCATACATCGTGGGCAGATAAACATATACTCTGCGCTGCTCGGTGCCGTTGACGGCAGGGTAGCTCACACTCCATTTTTTGACCATGGGTCCATTCCTCTCAATCTTTCCCGCACGCCTGCCGCAATGCAGGCCGCTGTTCTGTTTTCAGTTTAGCACTGCAGGGCACAGAAAGCAATTGCGCCGGGAAATTTTGGAGGTTTGACGGAGAGGGCGAGGACGTTATCCTAATATACGGCAAACGCCGCCGAGCGGAGCCTGGCGGCGTTTGCTGCTATTCTGAATAAAAAGGTTCTCTCCGGAGAATCGGGATCAGTTCTTTTTCTCAACAGGCACGATCCAGCTTGGTATCGGGGATCTTGCCCCACTGCATACCGGTCATGGTGTCGTACAGCTTCTGGGTGACAGGGCCGATCTTGCCGTCGCCGATGTAGCGTGCTCGCCCTTCCAGACCAGCTCCTTGACGGGGGAGACGACAGCAGCGGTACCGGTGCCGAACACCTCTTCCAGCTTGCCTTCGCGGGCAGCAGCCATGATGTCGGCAATGGCGATCTTGCCCTCAACGACCTCATAGCCCCAGTCCTTCAGCAGCTCGATGCAGCTGCGGCGGGTAACGCCGGGCAGAACGGTGCCGACGGTAGCAGCGGTGTACACCTTGCCGTCGATCTTGAACATGATGTTCATGCTGCCAACTTCCTCGACGTACTTCTTCTCCACGCCGTCCAGCCACAGCACCTGTGCGTAGCCCTGCTCCTCGGCCAGCTCGCCGGCCTTGATGGAAGCAGCGTAGTTGCCGCCGCACTTGGTGAAGCCGGTCAGGCCGGGAGCGGCGCGGATGTACTCGTCTTCCACGTAGATGCGCACGGTTGATGCCCTCGGCGTAGTAAGCGCCCGACGGAGCGCAGATGATGCAGAAGATGTAGTGCTTGGAAGCGTGGACGCCCAGACCCACATCGTTTGCGAACACGAAGGGACGGATGTACAGGGAAGCGCCGTCAGAGTGAGGCACCCAGTCACGGTCCACATCCACCAGAGCCTCGACGGCCTGGATGTAATCCTCAACAGGGATCTTGGGGATGCACAGACGGTCAGCAGAGTCCTGCATACGCTTTGCGTTGCACTCGGGGCGGAACAGCTGGATGGTGTCATCCGCAGTGCGGTAAGCCTTCATGCCCTCGAAGATCTCCTGTGCATAGTGGAACACGACCGTAGCAGGGTCCAGCGGGAAGGGTGCGTAGGGGACGATGCGGCGTCATGCCAGCCTCGCCCTCGGTGTAGTCCATAACGAACATATGGTCGGTGAACTTCTTGCCAAAACCCAGCTTAGACTCGTCCTGCGGCTTTTCCTTCGGGCAGGTAGTACGAGTGATCTTGATGTCCAACATGATAAATTTCCCTCTTTTCTGATCTCACACAGCGCCGCGCGGGCTGCACGCCCTGCGCCAAATATGCCGAATGTTGTTTTCTATTATAATGCCGTGAAACGGATTTGCAAGCAACCGAAAAATGTTTCATCTTTGGGGCAGTCAAGTTGCCACAATTATGACCTTATCGGTGTTCAAAAGCGGAAAAACATGGTACAATAAAAACAGATTAGGCGGGAAGTCCCGGTTTTCCGGGGTTTCCCGCCTTTCTTGTTACTATCGTGTTAATAGTTCAGTGTTCAGCGGCCTATAATGTTCACCGCTCTGAACGGCCCCTATTGACATTTCAGCGGCTTTGAATTATACTGAACATAGAACGAGGGTGCTACCGGCAAACGGTTAGCCCCCTATGAGATGTTTGAAGTAATCGCCGATCTGTGAGAGGGTGCGGCGATTACTTCTTTTTATTGGCCTGCATGAACAGGGCAATAATGCCAACGATTAAAATACCTGTCTGGATCAGATCAGAATATGTAACCATTTGACAGCCCCCCTTTCTATAAAGATCAGGGGGCAAGAAGCGCCCCTGATCTGGTCAGGGGAACTAACCGCTTGCCGTTTATCGGTAGCACCATCAAAAGAATACCATAGGATTTGACAAAATTCAAGGGCTTACTGAATTAGTTCAACTGTGCTTTTCAGTTCGTCCAAAGTCTTGTGATTATAGACCCGGTTTCCCGTGTCCTTGGACACATGGCCCATGAGAAGGTCAATACACTTCCTATTTGCCCCGGCGCTGTCCAGTTGGGTTTCAAAGGTATGGCGGCATTCATGCGGGGTATGGTTCATTTCAAGAGCCTTCATAATATCCGCCCAAAATACCCGGTATTGGGTTTGGGAACAGGCCCTTCCATTGTAGCTAATTAGGCGGGGGCCACCTTCCGCAAGGCGGGATTCCACCAAGGGCCTGATTTTGGAATGGATAGGAACCACACGATCTTTCCCGGCTTTGGTTTTGGTTCCGCCTTTCATCGTCCCGGCCTGAAGGTTTACATCTTCTGGTTTCAGGTTCAAAAGTTCGCTGATCCGCCAACCGGAATAAAGCAGGATCAGCACCGTGTCAACCCAAGGTTCTTTCTGATGTTCCCAAACCTTCTTGATTTCTTCCTTGCTGAAGGGAAGGCGGCTGGTGGGCGGGATAGGATCAGAAGTCAGCAAGTCAGAATAGCAACGGGTGATAATGTCCATTTCAAGGGCAAACCTGTCAAGATGGCCCCAAAGGTTCTTAATTGCCGCCTGTGTACTGTACCCCTTCCCGCAACCGTCAATGGTTTCTTGCATTTGGTATGACCGGATTTGTTTATAGGGCTTTTCCCATAACGCTGAACAATGCTTGAACGCTGAACACAAAGATGAACGGTTGGATTCTCCCAGCTTCGGAGCCTTCTTTTCTTTCCAAAGTTCAAACAGTTCCTTCATGGTGATCTTGGCCCGGTCAACATCCCAAGGATCACGGTTATATTCAGCCAATAGCAAATTCCCGGCTTCACGGGTTTCTGTGTAACCCACAATATCATAGATGGGATGGCCCTTGTTATTCCAGCCAATCACTTTTTTCACAATGAATGGGCGGCGGCGATTGCCCGACAGCTTCGCCACAGTCCCATACCCATTGGGATTCCGCATTATATCACCTGTCCTTTCAGGAAAATGGGTATGGCAAAGCCAAACCCGATGTGATATAATGTCCAATGGGGATTGAAACATTAACTTCAAACGGGTTTTGTTTCGCCTGACCGCTTCCGGTGTGCCACCAGCCGGGGGCGGTCTTTTTTTTTGCCTTCTGTTACGATCTGTTCTATCAAAAACCTTTATCCTATCTGGTATTTATCTAATAGAACAGATAGAACAGATGTTATATTACTTAAACTTAAAAAGTAAAAAAAATATAAGAAAGTAACATTAAAAGAGAATGGGAAAAAGAATGTGTTCTATCTGTTCTAATTTAGACTTCGGATAAAGTGTTTGATTTGCCCATCGTATTTGTGAAACTTCCCCAGCGCCATTTAGATAAAGTACAGGATTATTCCCATCTTCTGTTCTAATCCTATATCCAATATCATCCGTGTTATAAAGTCCATCAAGCATAGTGTCACGGGAAATAATTTCAATACTGCCAACACCACATTCCTGAAGGATACCCCAAATGGTTTCGGCCTGTGCTTCAGTAACTTCACAGGAATTCATAATAGCTTCGATGTTTGGATCAGTTTTTTGATATTGTTCAGGGTTTTGAACTACCCTTGAAATACCAAAAGCTAAAGCCCCTATAAAAATAATTGCCACAACTAAACCAATTTTCTTTTTTCATATTTATCCCCTTTATCTAACATCACTTTGGAAAGCAACTGCCTTCCCCAGAATAATTATATGATCCAGTTGTTCCCCGGTATAGACCAGATCTTCATAATCAGGATTTTCAGCCTTCAAGATTAGTAAGTTTTTTTCTGGATAGTAGTTGACCCGCTTCAGAGTTGCTTCATCATCAATGACCACGCGGCAATTTCACCATTGTCAACCATGCTTTGTTTTCGGATAAATACAATATCACCATCATAAATTCTGGCCCGGATCATGCTATCACCTTTTGCCCGTAAGCAAAAATCAGCTTCAATTTCCGCCCCGGCTTCTACATACAATTCTTTTTCTTCATTGGCGGTGATGGGTTTCCCACAAGCGATTGTTCCAATCAAAGGGTATCTTTTTCTTTCAATCGGGAACAAATTTTCAAACTTTACTTGGGAGCGTAGAATATCAAGATCAATGGAATTATCAATATCTTCTAACCATGCCGATTTACTTCTATGATCCGATTTACCAAGTAAATAATCCATATCAACATTGAAGTAATCAGCAATGGCTTCGAGGGTTTCTATACCGGGTTCTCTTTCTCCACGCTCATACATATTGACGCTACTTTTAGAAGTTCCGAGTTGCTTTGCAAAATCCTGTTGAGATAAACCGGATTCCCGGCGTAAAAGTTTCAAACGCTCATTGAACTTTGCCATTAGTAACACCCCTTTCATTTATATTATACACATGTGCACAAGGTCAATCCAGCATAGTGCACAAATTGTGTCTTTTTATTTTATGCACTTTTAGTGTTCGATTCAACTTGACATTTGAGCACATTGGGTGTACTATAATAGCAGACGAGCACAAAAGGTGCACGAAAACAAGAAAGGGAGTGAGAACATGATCCAGAAGGAAACCACGGGAATGATTCTTGCAAACTGCGTGGGGATCGAACCAAGAAGAAATTGCCGCCATTCTTGGTATTACGAAATCTTCTTGGGCCATGTATGAACGGGATGAAAGAGTTCCCCGTGATGAAGTCAAAATTCGGATTGCCAACTTTTTTGGTAAGACGGTGCAGGAGCTTTTTTTATACCCCGATTGAGCACTATAAGTGCTCATAAGAAAGGAAGAACATCAATGAATGAAGTAAGCCTGAAGCCGGTCATTGAAGAACTTGAAACTTATTTTCAAAGTTCACGCCCGGTTCTTTGCTGACAAGCTGGAAAAGCCCGTGATCACCGTTTCCCCGGATCATACCCGTGGGGCCTATGGCTGGTGTACTGGCTGGAAGGCTTGGAAGGCCGGGGAAGATGAAGGCCACTATGAAATCAATCTGTGCGCCGAATACCTGAACCGGCCCTTTGAAGAAACCTGTGGAACCCTGATCCATGAAATGTTCATCTTCAAAACCTTCAAGACGGTGTTCAGGACACTTCACGATCTGGCACCTATCACAACAAGAAGTTCAAGGAAACCGCTGAAGCCCACGGCCTGACCGTGGAGAAAGGCGAGAAGTACGGCTGGCACAAAACAGCCCTTTCCCCGGAAGCCCTTGAATTTGTTCAGAGCCTTCGGGAAACAGGGGTTCACCCTTGTGCGGCCCCGGCCCATTGGCTAAAGGTTCCAGCAAGGGGGGGGATCAAGTTCCCGAAGTATGTTTGCCCCTGTTGCGGGGCCATTATCCGGGCCACCAAAGAAGTTCATGTAATCTGTGCGGATTGTGACTGTGAATTTCAGGAGGAAATCTAATGAATGTGAAACTGACCAAGCGGAAGGCTTGGGACTGATCAGCCGGATTCATCCCCGGTTGAACATCAGGCAGGAAGCCACCCCGCCTGATGTGGCAATCTTCAAGGCTTCCACCGGCCTGAAGGTTGGAAATCCGGTGTGAAAACGACTGGTTCAACCACAATGGCCGGATCAAGTTGACCATTGCCAATGTGATGGTGGAAGCCCTATTATCCGCTATTACCACCCTGACACCCTGAACCGGATTATGTGGCGGAGCAGGCCGAAAAGGAAGATGAAGCCAAGCAAGCCCGTAAAGAATGGGTTTGGGTTGTGGGTAAGGAAATGGCCACAAGCGTGGTTGAACCAGTCATTGGGGAGTTAAACGGATGTATGCACTAATAC
>ENA-OQER01001349-OQER01001349.1-human-gut-metagenome-genome-assembly--contig:-NODE-1349-length-11971-cov-2.024654_pt1 | contig 11971 bp, 17 predicted proteins | sample MGYA00242797_ERZ504639 | MGnify/ENA primary metagenome ERZ504639 (study PRJEB26092, sample SAMD00036306) | human gut metagenome | host: Homo sapiens | study: EMG produced TPA metagenomics assembly of...
TGTACTTGGAAATCCAAAGAAATTGCAAAACAGGCAAAGATTCTGCAGATTGATATTGATACGGTAGAAATCAATAAAAATATTATCGTAAATCACAGCATTATCGGGGATGTGGCAATCGTCCTCGGAAAGCTGAATGAAAAACTTGAGCAGCAGAAACATACCGAGTGGCTTTCCCATATTGCGGATTATCAGAAGATGTATCCTATGACCATTCCAAAGGAAGGGTTAAGTGGTCCGTTTATGATCGCAAAGATCTATGAGATGGCAAAAGATGCATTATGGTCACGGAAGTCGGTCAGCATCAGATGTGGGCTGCACAGTATTTTAAATACAGTAAACCAAGAACCTGCTGACATCCGGAGGTCTTGGTACGATGGGGTATGGTCTTGGCGCTGCAATTGGTGCACAGACTGCAAATCCGGATAAGCAGGTGATCAATATTGCGGGAGACGGATGTTTCCGCATGAATATGAATGAACTTGCAACAGCATCCAGACAAAAGCTTCCGTTGATTGAAGTGATTGTCAATAACCATGTACTCGGAATGGTCCGCCAGTGGCAGACACTTTTCTATAAACAGCATTATTCCGCAACGGTTTTAGATGACGGTGTGGATTACGTAAAGATTGCAGAGGCGATGGGCGCAGCTGCCCGGCGTGTGACAACACAGGAAGAGTTTAACGCAGCTTTTCAGGAAGCATTGGAAAGTAAGACGCCGTTTGTAATTGACGCAATTGTGGATTCGGATGACAAGGTATGGCCGATGGTTGCACCGGGGGCTCCGATCAATGAATGTTTCGATGGAAAAGATTTCGAGAGCAAGAATAAATAAGCAACAGCATAGTAAAATATAGGAGGAAGTTTGAAATGAGCAGAGTATACAATTTCTCAGCAGGACCGGCAGTATTGCCGGAGGAGGTACTGCAGGAGGCAGCAGATGAAATGTTGGATTACAGAGGATGCGGCATGTCCGTTATGGAAATGAGCCACAGATCCAAAGTATTCGATGATATCATCAAGGATGCAGAAAAAGATTTAAGAGAGCTGATGAACATTCCGGATAATTATAAGGTATTGTTCTTACAGGTGGAGCATCCCAGCAGTTTGCAGCAGTTCCTATGAATCTGATGAAGAATAAGAAAGCCGGATACATTGTCACAGGACAGTGGGCAAAGAAGGCTTATCAGGAAGCACAGATGTACGGAGAGGCAATTGAGCTTGCATCCTCTGCAGATCAGACATTCTCTTATATTCCGGATTGTTCCGATCTGGATATTCCGGATGATCTGGATTACGTTTATATCTGTGAGAACAACACCATTTACGGAACCAAATACAAGAAGCTTCCAAACACAAAGGGAAAGACACTGGTAGCAGATGTATCTTCCTGCTTCTTATCTGAGCCTGTAGATGTGACAAGTATGGCGTAATCTATGGTGGCGTACAGAAGAATATCGGACCGGCAGGTGTTGTAATCGTAATTGCACGGGAAGACCTGATTACAGATGATGTACTTCCTGGCACACCAACCATGCTCAAGTGGAAGACACAGGCAGACAAAGACAGCCTGTACAACACACCGCCATGCTACGGCATTTATATCTGCGGTAAAGTCTTTAAGTGGCTGAAAAAGATGGGCGGCTTAGAGGAAATGCAGAGACGCAACATTGAAAAAGCAAAGATCCTTTATGATTTCCTGGATGAGAGCAAACTGTTCAAGGGAACTGTCAGAAAAGAAGACCGTTCACTGATGAATGTACCGTTCGTAACCGGAGACAAGGATATGGATGCGAAATTCGTAAAAGAGGCAACCGAGCTGGCTTCGTAAACCTGAAAGGACATCGTACCGTTGGTGGTATGCGTGCATCCATTTACAACGCAATGCCAAAAGAGGGCGTAGAAAAGCTTGTTGCGTTCATGAAGAAATTTGAGAAGGAGAATGCATAAAATGTTTAATTATACATGCTTAAATCCTATCGCTGGGGTAGGTCTGGATTTATTTTCTGATGATTACAAAAAAGTAGACGATCTGGCAGGCGCTGATGCAGCACTTGTCCGCAGTGCGGCAATGCACGATCTGGATCTTCCGGATTCACTGCTTGCAGTTGCCCGCGCCGGTGCAGGTGTCAACAATATTCCGCTTGACAAATGTGCTGACAAAGGTATCGTTGTATTTAATACACCGGGTGCAAATGCCAATGGTGTAAAAGAACTTGTTTTTTGCAGGAATGTTATATGCATCCCGCGATATTGTCGGTGGTATTGACTGGTGTTTGGCAAACCAGAACGATGATAACATTGCAAAACTGCAGAGAAACAGAAGAAGAACTTGCAGGAACAGAGATTTCCGGAAAGAAATTAGGTGTCATCGGACTTGGAGCCATCGGTGTGCTCGTAGCAAATGCCGCAACCATATGGGTATGGATGTATATGGATATGATCCATATATTTCTGTCAATGCTGCATGGAACTTATCCAGAAGCGTAAAGCATATCAGCAATGTAGAAGATATTTACAAAGAGTGCGATTACATTACGATCCATGTACTCTTTGGATTCTACCAGAAAGATGATTGATGCCAATGCGATCGCAATGATGAAGCCTACCGCAATTGTATTAAACTTTGCAAGAGATCTGCTGGTAGACGAAGAGGCAATGGTTGATGCGCTGGCTGCAGGAAAGATTAAGAAATATGTTTCTGATTTCCCGAATACTACAACCGTTGGGGCAAAGGGATGTATTGTCACTCCACATCTTGGAGCATCTACAGCAGAGTCTGAAGACAACTGCGCAATTATGGCTGTCCGTGAGATTCGTGACTACATGGAGAATGGTAATATTACCCATTCTGTCAATTATCCGGACTGCAACATGGGAGCATGTACCACAGCCGGACGTGTTGCAATTCTGCACAAGAATGTCAAGGGTATGATCGGCCAGTATACGACCGTTCTTGGAGAGGCAGATATCAATGTGTCAGATATGACAAATAAGGCAAAGGGTGACTATGCATATGCACTGATCGATGTGGATTCCCAAATTACCGATGATGTGCTGAAAAAACTGCAGGCAATTGACGATGTATTGCGTGTACGCCTTGTAAAATAACAGAAAAGATAAGCATTTTGCTGTATGGCGGTTCGAAAGAACCGCACATATTTTCTTGTATAAACGTATTTTTCCATTATACTAGAAAGGTATAGAAACCAGCACAATTTATGGAGGATAATATGGCAGACATAAAACCATTTGTATGTGTCAGACCGGCAGAAGATGTAGTATCTGCAGTGGCGGCATTACCATATGATGTATATAACAGAGAAGAAGCAAAAGAAGTTGTGGCAAAAAATCCAAAATCATTTCTGGCAATTGACCGTGCGGAGACACAGTTTCCGGATGATGTGGATACCTATGATGACAGAGTATATGCCAAAGCGGCACAGATGTTAAAAGACTGGATCGCTGACGGCACATTTATTCGGGATAACAGGGAATGTTATTACATATATGAACTGACGATGGATGGAAGAACACAGACCGGCATTGCGGCATGTGCATCCATTGATGATTATGCGAATCAGGTCATCAAAAAACATGAGAATACCCGTGCGGATAAGGAACAGGATCGTATCCGTCACGTAGATACGTGCAGTGCGCAGACCGGACCGATTTTTCTGGCATACCGTGCCAATGCCGTGATCAATGAGGTTGTGGCAAAGACAAAGAAACAGGATGCCTTATATGATTTTGTTGCGGAAGATGGTATTCGCCACCGTGTTTTTGTAATATCCGATCCGGAAGATATCAAAACGATCCGGAATGCATTTGCACAGATTGGGGAAATCTATATTGCAGACGGACATCACAGAGCTGCTTCTGCGGTAAAAGTCGGATTTAAGCGGAGAGAAGAACATCCGGGATATACCGGAAAAGAAGAATTTAATTATTTCCTTTCCGTTTTATTCCCGGATGAGGAACTGATGATCATGGATTACAACCGTGTGGTACGGGATCTGGGCGGTATGACCGAAGAGGCATTTTTATCAAAAATGCAGGAACTCTTTGATGTGCAGAAAATCGAAAATGGAAACGATGTACGACCGGTGAAAAAGGGACAATTTTCCATGTTCCTTTCTGATAAATGGTATCGTTGTACCATGCGCCCGGAGTCGGTTCCGGAGGATCCGGTAGAAGGACTGGACGTATCGGTATTGCAGAATGTACTTTTGGCACCGGTACTTGGAATCGGTGATCCAAAGACAGATAAAAGAATTGATTTTGTCGGCGGAATCCGTGGCATGAAAGAGTTAGAAAGAAGATGCCATGAGGACTGTAAGGTTGCATTTGCCATGTATCCGACATCCATTCAGGAGTTATTTGCTGTGGCAGATGCGGGACGTCTCATGCCGCCGAAATCTACCTGGTTTGAGCCGAAACTCCGCAGTGGATTATTCATACATGAGATTTAAAGAATGGCATTATAGGACATAAATGGAGAAATACATTGGGAATTTTAATAACAGACCAACTGACACAGCTTAGCACTGAGAGTGAAGTGTTAAATGAAGTGGCGAAAAATCCGGGAATTATCCGGAAATATTTACAGGATCTGACACCATCTCTGCTGGGGTTTCTCGTTCAGCTGATGATTGCAGTGATTATTCTTCTGGTAGCAGCCGGATGATCAAAATGCTGGTGAAATGGTGCGCCGTTTCTTAGAGCGCGGAAAAGTAGAAGCCGGTGTGGTTTCCTTTCTGAGTTCTTTTGTGAAATATGCGCTCTATTTTGTGCTGGCAATGATTATTCTGGGGCAGTTTGGCGTGACGACAAGCTCTGTGATTGCCGTGCTGGGGTCCGCAGGACTTACCATGGGACTGGCACTGCAGGGAAGCCTTTCTAATTTTGCCGGTGGTGTTCTGATTTTGTTGCTGAAACCATTTGTGGTAGGCGATTATATATTGGATAATGCTTCATCGGAAGAAGGAACTGTAAAGGAGATTACCATTTTTTACACCAAGCTGCTTACCATTGATAACAAACTGATCCTGATTCCGAATGGAAGTCTGTCCAACAGCAGTATTACCAATTACAGCCATATGGATATGCGACGGATTGATCTGACTGTCGGGGTTGGCTATGCATCGGATTTGTCAAAGGTTAAAGCAGTGCTTGAGGGTGTGGTAAAGACAGAAACCGCAGTGATAAAGGATGAACCGGTCGATATTTTTGTATCGGATCTGGGGGATAGTGCCGTAGATATGGGCATTCGCGTATGGGTAAAAACAGAAGATTACTGGCCGGTGCGGTGGCGTTTGCTGGAGCAGATGAAAAATGCACTGGATGAAAATGGAATTTCGATTCCATTCCCACAGATGGATGTATCGATTCGGAAAGAATAAAACTATTCCGTTGAAATAAAAATGGAAGGATGAGAAATATGGATAAATTGAAATTGTCAGCATATGAAATAATAGAAGTAAGAAAGATTGCAGATATTGAATCCATGGGATATATTCTGCGACACAAAAAAAGCGGAGCACGCGTGTGTGTCATTTCCAATGAAGATGACAATAAGGTGTTTTCGATCGGATTTCGGACACCCCCGGAAGATGAGACAGGAGTTCCGCATATTATCGAGCATACCACGCTTTGCGGATCGGATAAATTTCCGGTCAAAGACCCTTTTATTGAGCTTGCCAAAGGGTCACTCAATACGTTTTTGAATGCAATGACATATCCGGAAAAAACACTGTATCCGGTAGCAAGTTACAATGAGCGGGATTTTAAAAATCTGATGGAGGTATATCTGGATGCGGTATTCCATCCAAATATTACAAAGTACAAAGAGATTTTTATGCAGGAAGGCTGGCACTATGAGCTGGAGTCAGAAGATGCACCGCTGACCATCAACGGCGTCGTATACAATGAAATGAAGGGGGCATATTCCTCCCCGGATGAAGTACTTGAGACGGCAATTATGGAAGCACTGTTTCCGGACAACACTTACAGCAAAAATTCCGGAGGAAACCCGGAAAAAATACCGGAACTGACGTATGAAAATTATCTTGCGTTTTATCACAAATATTATCACCCATGCAACTCCTATATTTATCTGTATGGAGATATGGATATAGAAGAGCGGCTCACCTGGCTGGATGAGGAATATTTAAGCCATTATGATGCAAATGAAGTGGAAGTACATTCACAAATCCAGCTGCAAAAGCCATTTGACGCGGTAGTATCCGAGCGCAGAACGTATCCGATCACAGAGGATGAACCGGAGGAGAAGCACACGTATCTTTCTTACAATAAGTGGTGGGAACCGTTCTTGACCGTGAATTGTATCAGGCATTTTCGGTACTGGATTATGTCCTTGTCAGTGCGCCGGGAGCACCGGTACGCCAGGCACTGATTGATGCGGGAATCGGGGAAGATGTCTACGGATCTTTTGAGGATGGCATGCTTCAGCCGATGTTCTCCATTGTCGCTAAGAATGCCGATGAGTCTGATCAGACCCGTTTTGTGCAGATTATCGAGGAAACCTTACAGAAGCTGGTAAAGGAAGGTCTGAATCAGGATTCCCTTCTTGCGGGAATTAACAGTGCGGAATTCCGGTTCCGGGAAGCAGATTACGGACAGTTCCGAAGGGACTTTTGTATGGACTGCAGTGTATGGAAAGCTGGCTGTTTGATGATACCAAGCCGTTTATTCATCTGGAATGTCTGGATACATTACAGTTTTTGCGGGAGCAGATCAAAACCGGATATTTTGAAGATCTGATTCAGAAGTATCTGCTTGACAATGCGCATGGTGCTGTGGTTGTGGTTGCGCCGGAGAAGGGGCTTAACCGTGCCAAAGAACAGGCACTGGCAGAAAAACTTGCAGCATACAAGGCCGGATTGAGTGACGAAGAGGTGCAGGCGTGATTGCCCAGACCAGACATCTGCGGGAATATCAGGAAGAACCGTCAAAGGAAGAAGATCTGTTGAAAATTCCGATGCTTGGCAGAGAGGATATGAAAAAAGAAGCCATGCCGTTTTCCAATAAGGAGGAGAACATGGGAGAAATTCCGGTTGTCCGGCATGAGGCACCGGCAAATGGCATCGATTATATTACTCTGATGTTTGAGTGCAATGACATTGCAGAGGAGGAGGTTCCGTACCTTGGACTTCTGCGCGCGGTACTCGGATATGTCAATACCAGATCCTACAGTTATGCCGATCTTGCAAATGCCATCAATATTTATACCGGCGGAATTACCAGTGGGGTCAGCATGTATCCGGATCTGAAAAATCACGATGCGATGGCAGTTAAATTTGAGATCCGCATGAAAGTGCTTGAGAGCAATCTGGAGCATGCCATGAAACTGGCAGAGGAAATCTTAAACAGTTCGGATCTGCACGATACCAAACGACTGGCGGAACTGATTGCACAGGTGAAATCCAGACTGCAGGTGAACTTAAGCAGCAGCGGGCACACAGTAGCTGCAATGCGTGCACTTTCTTACGAATCTGTTTATGCATTTTATAATGATGCGACAATTGGTATTGCATACAATCAGATGATCCGCAGACTGGATGAACAGATGAAAGAGAATCCGCAGGCGGTAGCCGAAAAACTGCAGCAGCTGATAGAAAAAGTATTTGTCAGAAAGAGAATGCTCGTCAGCTTTACCGGAGAAGAAGGCTCTTATGAAAAAGCTTCCCCGATCATGCAGAAGTATCTGGAGAAACTTCCGGAAGGAACACCGGCGCAGGCTGCAATCCATCCGGTGCTTTCTAAGAAAAATGAGGGATTTACGGACGCCTCCCAGATCCAGTATGTGGCAAGATCTGGTAACTTTATCAGCCATGGATACGCATATCACGGAACCTTAAAGATTTTAAAAATGATTTTAAGCTATGAATATCTGTGGATGAATATCCGTGTAAAGGGCGGTGCATATGGATGTATGAGTTCTTTCCTTAGAACCGGAGACAGTTATTTTGTATCTTACCGGGACCCGAATCTGGCAAAGACCAATGCCGTCTATGAGAAAATTCCGGAATATGTAGCATCCTTTGATCCGGATGAGCGTGATATGACAAAATATATCATTGGCACGTTTGGAGCTTTAGATACACCGTTAAACCCGGAAGCAAAGGGAAGCCGTTCGATGGCTGCTTATCTGGAACATCTGACCTATGAGGAAATCCAGAAAGAGCGTGACGAGATACTGACAGCGACACCGGCAGATATCCGCAGTCTTTCGGATCTGATCGCCTCGATCCTTTCCGATCAGTGTCTGTGTGTAGTGGGAAATGAGCATGCAATCCGTGAAGAAAGCGGTATGTTTACCTCAATTCAGGGACTGTGCGAATAGCACGATAAAGGAGATACAAATGACAGCAGCAAATTTTAAGTCAGGGTTTGTTACAATTATCGGCAGACCAAATGTAGGAAAATCAACGTTGATGAACCGTCTGATCGGACAGAAGATTGCAATCACATCCAATAAGCCGCAGACAACCAGAAACCGGATCCAGACCGTGTATACGGATATGGAGCGTGGACAGATCGTTTTTCTTGACACGCCGGGAATTCACAAAGCAAAAAATAAGCTTGGTGAATATATGGTAAATGTTGCAGAAAAGACACTGAACGAGGTGGATGTCGTATTGTGGCTGGTGGAGCCGAGTAATTTTATCGGTGCGGGGGAACAGCACATTGTAGAACAGCTGAAAAAAGTTCAGACGCCTGTGATTCTTGTGATCAATAAAGTTGATACCGTGGAAAAAGACAAGGTACTGGAGTTTATCGATACCTACCGCAAGATTTATGATTTCGCGGAGATTATTCCGACTTCCGCCCTTCGCGGACAGAATGTGGATGACGTGATTGATTCTATTTTTAAGTATCTTCCGTATGGTCCGCAGTTTTATGACGAGGATACGATTACCGATCAGCCGGAGCGTGCGATCTGTGCGGAGATCATAAGAGAAAAAGCACTTCATGCGTTAAGCGATGAAGTACCGCATGGAATTGCCGTTGCCATCGACCAGATGAAACCGCGCAAAGGCGGTAAGATGTATGATATCGACGCAACGATTGTGTGTGAACGGGATTCCCACAAGGGAATTATTATCGGAAAGCAGGGGTCGATGCTTAAAAAGATCGGAACCAATGCGCGTTACGAGATGGAAAAAATGCTGGATGCCAAAGTGAATTTAAAACTTTGGGTGAAGGTGAAGAAAGACTGGAGAGACAGTGATTTCCTGATTAAGAATTTCGGGTATCGGGAGGAAGAATAAAAGATAAAGATCAGATGATGGGTTTCCAATATTTTTCGGGAATAGAATTACTGCCATTGCAGACGATAGTAATGGAGGTAAGGTGCAATGGAGAAAACCTGGGAAACATTCTGGACAACAGGAAAAGTTACCGATTATCTGACTTATCGGAATGAAGTGACGGACGTCGCAGAAAGCGTCGGAGGTCACGGACAGAAGGAACAGCAGAAGTATGAGTCAGTCTGTGATAGTGATGGGCATGGTTTTAACAGCCATGCCTGTCAATGATTATGACAAAAGAATAACGATTCTGACAAAGGAAAGGGGAAAAATCACAGCGTTTGCCAGAGGTTCCAGACGACCGTCGAGCCAGCTGCTGGCAGCGACGAATCCCTTTGCCTTTGGCGAATTCGAAGTGTTTGAGGGAAGAAATTCCTATAATGTTACCAAAGCAAACATCCAGAACTATTTTCGTGAACTGGTTTTGGATCTGGATGCTGCATCGCTTGCGTTCTACTTTGCAGAATTCGCGGAATATTATTGTCAGGAAAATAACGATGAGCGGGAAATGTTAAAGCTTTTGTACCAGTCGTTTCGTGCACTGGAAAACAGCAGGTATTCCAAAGAACTTGTGCGTGCAGTGTTTGAACTAAAAGCCATAACCATCAATGGAGAAGGACCGCAGGTGTTTGCCTGTATGCATTGTCATGCGAAAGAAGACCTGTGTTTCTTTTCGGTGAAAAGGGGAGGCATCTTCTGCAGAACCTGTGCGAAGGAAGTACAGGGCATGTATATTTCCGATTCCACGCGATATACGATGCAGTATATCATATCCACACCTGTCGCCAGATTATACTCGTTTACCGTTTCAGAGGAAGTACTAAAGGAACTGAAGATGATTATGAAAGAATATATGGCGTATTATGTGCATCATGACTTTAAGTCCCTTTCGATTTTCGGTTGAAATGGGAATATGAAAAGTGTATAATATCATGGATTGTGAATAGAGGAGGATTTGTGAAATCATGAAGAAATTCGGTCAGATCGTGCTGGTATTTCTGCTTAGTGTAGGAATGTTTACCGGTTGCGGCACTTCTTACAAAGCGGATGAAAGCACAGTTTTTGTACTGAAAGATGGAAAATCGTGTCTACCGATGTGGAAAATTTTGACGAAAAGACATATGATAAAGACGGATTGAAAGAATATGTCAAAAATGAAATAGATACCTATAATGAGAAAAACGGAAAGGGAAGTGTTTCGCTGAAAAAACTCGACACAGGAGAAAAAAAGGCAACGCTTACCATTGCGTACCGTACAGCCGAAGATTATCAGAAATTTAATGATATGGAACTGTATACGGGAAGTGTTGCAGAAGCACTGGCCGCAGGGTATTCTTTTGACGGATCGTTTGCATCCGTAAAAAACGGAAAGATCAAAGCGTGTGAGAGCAGCGCATTTCTGGATGACTCCAGCTGCAAAGTGGTTGTAATCCGTGGAAATACAAATGTAAAAGTAAAAGGAACCATCTGTTATGTATCCACGACAAATACCAGTTATGTGGATGCACAGACCATTGCAATCAAAGAAGGAACGTCCCTTCTTGCAGCGGAAAAAACAACAGAGGGAACGGAAAGTGCCACAGAGGCAGCAGACACACAGATTGAGGAAACGACAGGAGCGGTATCTGATGACGATCTGATCGATGTTACGGAGCAGGAATCCGAAGTGAAGTTTCAGTTTGAGGAGGAAGATACCAGTACCGATGATGCCACAGGCGAATTCAGTCAGGTATATACCTATATAATTTATAAGTAACTCAGATCCGGCCTTTGGGCGGATCAGAAAATACATAATAGAATGTGAGGATTACATAATGGAAAAGACGATGGACAAAATTGTGCAGGTAGCAAAAGCAAGAGGATTTGTATATCCGGGATCTGAAATCTACGGAGGTCTTGCAAATACATGGGATTACGGAAATCTTGGTGTAGAACTGAAAAACAATGTGAAGCGTGCATGGTGGAAGAAGTTCATACAGGAAAACCCATACAATGTTGGTGTGGACTGCGCCATCCTGATGAACCACAGACCTGGGTTGCTTCCGGACATCTGGGAGGTTTTTCTGATCCGCTGATGGATTGTAAAGAATGTCATGAGCGTTTCCGTGCAGATAAGCTGATCGAAGATTTTGCACAGGAGAATAACATCGAGTTGGACGGATCCGTAGATGGATGGTCCAATGAGAAAATGGTAGATTTTATCGAAAGTCATAACATTCCATGTCCTTCCTGCGGTAAGCATAATTTTACAGACATCCGTCAGTTTAATCTGATGTTTAAGACATTCCAGGGAGTTACGGAAGATGCAAAAAATACCGTATATCTTCGTCCGGAAACCGCACAGGGTATTTTCGTTAACTTCAAAAATGTGCAGAGAACTTCCCGTAAGAAAATTCCGTTTGGAATCGGACAGATTGGTAAGTCTTTCCGTAATGAGATTACACCGGGTAACTTCACATTCCGTACGAGAGAGTTTGAGCAGATGGAGCTGGAATTTTTCTGTGAGCCGGGTACCGATTTAGAGTGGTTCCAGTACTGGAGAGCGTTCTGCCGTGACTGGCTGTTATCTCTGGGAATCAAGGAAGACGAGATGCGTCTACGTGATCATTCTGCCGAGGAACTGTGTTTCTATTCTAAGG
>ENA-OQER01001352-OQER01001352.1-human-gut-metagenome-genome-assembly--contig:-NODE-1352-length-11955-cov-2.412411_pt1 | contig 11955 bp, 11 predicted proteins | sample MGYA00242797_ERZ504639 | MGnify/ENA primary metagenome ERZ504639 (study PRJEB26092, sample SAMD00036306) | human gut metagenome | host: Homo sapiens | study: EMG produced TPA metagenomics assembly of...
ACTAACACCAGATACAGAAGTGGTCCAATTCTTATTTTGATAAATTACTACATACGAACCGTTTGTCATTGGACTGGCAGCTTTCACACCATCCAATTTTGAAATCGCTTCGTAATCAGAAACCTTTAAAGACTTCATAGAGCCTGCAGAAGGTCGAACCCCTGGTGTGCGTGGTGCCCCAGGCATAACCATCAATAGATTAGATCCTAAGCTAGAGATGGAGTTTTGAATATCTTGCTTTACACCATTACCAATAGATACTAAGGCAATTACGGCAGCTACACCGATGATGATCTGGCGAAGATCGCCAACATCAAAGAAGCGGACAATGATGGTCTGATTTTGTGCACGGCAGAGGTAAATGACACTACTCTTCAGGGAAAATATTTCGGCGGGATTGCCGGTTATGCAGAACAGTCACTGATCTACGATGCGGCAAGTGCATCCGGACGGGCGGCACAGTTCTCCTTTGATGAGTCGAAAAAAACAGAATATTTAAAAGGAAAATATGTGGGCGGGATCGTCGGTTACGGCAACAGCACACTGGTCAACAACTGTTCTACGGAAAAAGACGGTTACGTGCTCGGTTCCGACTACGTGGGCGGGATCGCCGGAGCACTGGGCGGAAATATTTCGGAGGCGATCCGTGCAGACAGCGTGGTGGCAGTCACGACAAACAGCAGTTATGTCATCGGACAGACGTATGTCGGCGGAATTGTCGGACAGAACGAACAGAATGTAACCTTGAAAAACTGCGTCAACAACGGCGTGGCAGCCTGCTATGACCGCTACGTGGGCGGAATCGTTGGCTACAACGAAAAAGACGGCATGATCTACGACTGTGCAAGTTATCTTTCTGATTATGACAGTTCCATTTTCAATATGATTGTTGATACCTGGAATGCCAGAGGTGACTATGCGGGCGGCATCGCCGGATACAATGACGGTCAGATCACGTTCACGCAGAAAGCCAGGCGATCACGGTCAAATCCGTTTCCAGTATTGTGGTCGGAGGAAGTTATGTCGCGGAGTTGCCGGATTTAACGATGTAAACGGAAGCCTGGATGTGCATTACACCCTGATCGGCGGACGTATCTAACGCTATGGCGACTGTGCCGGAGGCGGATTCGGACTGAACGCATCCACAGAGCTTTTGCAGCAGGAGCTGACGATTAAGCCGGGCAGCGTTCAGGGACATTATTATGTCGGCGGCTGCATCGGTGCCAATATCGTAAATCTTACAGCAGATACCAGTATGGATCGGTTCCGTGCAGACAATGTACTCGGCACGATTACCGGAGATGCATTCTGCGGCGGTCTGATGGGATACCAGAGAACCTATGGCACCGGTCAGATACAGACTGCAGAAAACGGCTCCATCCGTGAGGCCGTGGAGAGCAGCATGCAGGCGGCGGGCAATACGCAGGAGCGTCTGTTTCCGGGACTGCAGGGCGATGGGGATGTTCCGACCGTTCAGGGCAGAAATGTTCCGGGAATCGTAAAGAAATCTGAAAACAGCCATGTGCTTACGATTTCCACCAATACCAATACCGGCACAATGCTGAATACAGAGACAAACAACATTCCGCTGAAAGCCGGTATGTATGCCGGAGGCATCGTCGGATACTGTGAGAAGAACAGTAATCTTATTATCAAAAACTGCAAAAATGCCGGAAATATTTCTTATGCGGACAGCGGAAGCGACCGTTCAGTGCTTCTGGAAGTATATGCAAAAAGTGATGAAATCGGCAAAAAGAGCATACCGGATGAAGGGAAGAATATTGAGATGCATCTGGTCGGCGGCATCATCAGTGTCAACCTGGAAAATCAGGTCATCGATCACTGTACGAATACCGGAAGTATGTCCGGCTATTCCGGAATCGGCGGTGTGGTTGGTTTAAATGCCGGACTGATCTACAAATGTACGCTCAGCGAGCATTTCGGAAATGCAGCACTGAATATCTTGGCGGAATCGCGGGATCAACATCGGACCTGACGGCAGCGGTGCTTCTGCGGCAAAAACGTACGCAGCAGGAACCGAAACCGGCACAACAAACGTCAGATACAGTGCTGGAACAATCGAAAGCTGCAGTACGCAGCCGTCCAAGACCGTCTCTGGAAACAGCAGTATTGGCGGCATTGTCGGATGGAATCTTACCGATGGTGTTGTAAAGCAGAATACAAGCTATGCAAATATCACGGCATCCGGAAGTTACGCCGGAGGGATCGCCGGAAGAAACAGCGGAATGATCCAGATTCCGGATGATAAAGACGATACCACAGACCGGACGATCGCGGCAGTAAACGGCAAAGCGATCGGCGGGATCGTCGGCATCAATGAGACACAGGGTAAGATCGAAGTCACCGCAAAAGGAACTGCGACAGAAGTCGTTGCAGTCGGAAGCGACTTACGGTCACCGGAGAAACGAAAGTCGGCGGCATCGCCGGCATAAACGAAGGCCAGATCGGAAAAGAAAGTCAGACAGCTGATCTGACCTGCAAGGCAAAACTGGTGCGTGCCTCCCAGGGTATCGTGGGCGGTATTGTCGGGGAGACGAAAAAAGATATTCTTCATGCCGTCAACCGCTGTACAAATGTAACGGCAGATGCCGGGACAGCAGGCGGCATCACCGCAGAAAATCACAGCGGTCAGACCATCGGCAACTGTAAAAATTATGGAAACGTCAGCAGCAGTGACGGCTACGCAGCCGGCATCGCAGCGACAAACGAAGGAACCATCCGTGACTGTGTTGTATCCGGCGGCAGTGGAACGGGCAGGATCAAGATCCACAGCCTCGGTGAAAAAGAAATCGGAGCCGTCTGTGCGATCAACAGCGGCACGGTCAGTGGAAGTTATCCGGAAGGAAATGTAACGCTCCAGGGCAATGCCTCAATCTTTGGCGGCGTGACAGGAAGAAATACAGGCACCGTAGCTGTTATCACTCTGACCAGTATGCCGGCCATCGATGCCACGAAGAGCAAACTGACCGTCGGCGGAGCCGTTGGTGCGAATGAGGCGATCATTACACAGATAGTCGCAAAAGACTTAAAATTTGCAAAATTCAGCGGTTATCGCTATCTCGGAGGAATCACCGGAACAAACGGCGGCAGCGGAAAAACCACTGCAGCGTCTCAGACTGTGTTTACTCCGGAACGATGACGGAAAAGACCGGTGCAGCCGGAAACTGCTACGGCGGTATCGCAGGTATCAACTATGCAACCCTGTCCGGATGCGAGATCACAAAGATCACGATGGAGATCAAAGGTGTCTATACCGCAACCAGTACCAGTACGGCAGCACAGAAAGAAAGTCTGGCAAGCCATGCCGGAGGCATCACCGGAAAAAATGAAACTTCTGCAACGATCACATCCTGCGTCATTGACAACAATCCGGACAGCAGGATCCGTGCGGATTACGGCATGCTCGGCGGCGTGACCGGATTTAACAAAGGAACGATCACCATGTCCGGCAGCAGCATCACGGCGGCTGTGATGAACCTGACAGAGGAACAGAAACAGGGCAGAAAAGCCGTGGAAGCACTGAATACAAATGCAGTGAACATCAGCAATACATCAGGTAAAGATGTTCTGAAGGCGGATACTGATTATGTGAACTGGCCGGGAGATCGGACAATTGCAAATATAGAGTCCCTCAGTTATAACGGAGGCAGTAAAGTAATATCCGGAAGAATGCAGATGTATATGACAAGCAACGGAAATCTGGGAGGTATCGCAGCTTACAATGGAACAACGGCACAATCGACCAGTGTGTATCCGGTAACTGGTTCCTGAACAACAAATCCAGTGCGATCAGTGTCGGAACCGGCGGCATCATCGGCATGAATGAGTCGGAAAAGGATTTGAGTTATCTGGTAAACGGTGCTTTTGTCGGACGACAGCTTTCCAGCAACGACACAAATCGTTTTGCAGGCGGCATCATCGGAAATCAGAATAATACGACAAGCAACGAATGGCATATCGAGAACTGTATTAACTATGGAACTATTTATTGTTATCGGACACATTACTCCGGAGGCATCATGGGGCAGTGGACCGGTACCGGAGGCACCATTGAAAACTGCCGTAATTACGGTATGCTTCAGACCAGTTATGGAACAGCATGGATCGGAGCGTCAGCCGGTATTGTTGCACAGCTTTATCATGCACAGGAAGGGCAGGAATACAATGTCATCGGCTGCGGAAACTATGGAAGTGTATTTACGAAAAATGGGCGTAACCAGGCGGATGGGCAGGGTGCGAACGACAGTGCGGGTATTCTTGGAAATATTACAACTTACAAAGTCCAAAATGCACAGGATGCTTCAAACTTTAAGGTACAGATTTTAGACTGCTTTAATGCACCTGGGGTAGAGATTTATTCTTCATCGATGGCTTCGGGCATCTTCGGATTTCTTTCGTGTGATAATCCGGTCAGTGATTTTCAACAGGCTAAGAAAGACCTCAAAGCTTCTACTGGAAACGTTGTCATCCGCATCGAACGCTGCCGCAATTTTTCCTATAAATTGCTGGGAAGTCAGTATGCAACCGGAATTTTCGGAGACAGACTGCAGGGCTGGAAAAATACTACGATCGTCAAGGATAATTATTCAATAAAGCCGCAACCGTCCTATATGCATGGAAGCCACGACGCAGCGGTGCAGAAGATGTATACGCTGTCTATGCTTCCGGAATCGGTGAGGGAAATTCCAGCAACATGAATGCAGAAGATAGAATCAATAATTATTATATTGAGGGGATTCAGAGCTGGGGTTACAGTAATCTGAAGCTGGGAGAAGGAAAAGGAACACTTGGAAAAGGAAGCGGAAGTGCCGGAAATGGTTATTATGAAAGCGGTACAGGAAGATATTGCGTAAATATGTTCTTTATGTATGATATGACAGAACAGAAATATTTCCTTGCAAGTATCAATAACAGGACAAACAGCGGGATGACCAACATTAACGGAAAAGACAGCTACATCAATGAGAATGGATACATTGTAAATCGAAACGGCAGCAAGCAGGGACAGGTTCTCTATTATATTGATAACAGCAGTTATGATAACAGCAGACTTTATAACTATATTATGAAAGATAGTACGAATCCGGTCTTTGTGAATGCAAGAAACAGTTATAAACGTCTGGAAGGTGTGATCGATAACAAGATCCTGAAACCGTATTCTGCAGAAGCACAGGTAAGTAATGGTAAAGTAACGCTTAATATTACTCCGCAGAGTTTGCCGGGAAGTTATGATAATGAACGGAGTGATCCATTTGCATACGAAGTAGAAGTCACTGATCTGGCAGCAAATAGAAAGGTCGTGCGTACCGTTTATACAGAACAGGGAAGTTTCAATATTCCGTCCGGAATGAGCAATAATCTTCAGATCCGTGTGCGTTCTGTAAGTATGTATGATGAGGTAGAGCCGTCTGACTGGTATAAGATTGGTGAAAATAATATTAATAAAGTCCTTCCTGATCCGGATATTGTGATTGAGCTGGTGGAAAAGAGCGATGTGACAAATGGCTGTTCTTACCGCTATCGTCTGAAAAATCTGGATGAATATAATAAAACAGATAAAAAAAGGGGATGCCGCTTATCCGAACTGGCAGGTGACCGTCAATGTACAAAGTGTAGGAACAGTAACGCTGGATGCAGACAATCCAACAAGAACAATGGAAGTGTCAAACCTGGATAAATATATTTATCAGATGGTTGCCCAGGCGTCATCAAAGCCGGGAAATACAACGCTTATGCAGTCCTCAAAACAGATTTCGACAGCAGTTTCGCTGCCGTATTATCGTCCGCCGATCACTTTAAAAACGTGGACACCTCAGCTGAGCAAAAACATTACAATCACCGGAAATACGCTGGATGATCTGACGGTCAATGTAGAACTGAATGCCGGAAGCAATGCAATGGATACCCCGCCAATCTATCGAGTGGAACTGGTTGGTACCTGGAATGGTCAGGTGGATACCGTTCTTGCAAAGGAAGATACACTGATCGTATCAAAAGGAAGTGCAAATGCAACATTCAGTGATCTTCCGGAATATATCAGCGAGGCGAAGGACATCAAAATCCGTATCTGGTATGCGGCGTCCGGACTTGGACCTGTTTACACTTACTGGGATGAGGATGTGACAGAAGCAAATGCGAACATCAAAGAACTGACCGGCGTGGATGAAAACGGAAGCGAAACATGGGATTACAGTTACAGTTCAGTTCTGGCACAGAGCGGATCAAAACAGTATTTTGAAAACTATACTTACTGGAGCGGTGTCCTCTGGCAGTTCCTGCCGACACCAAAATTGGATAATGTCGGTTCGACGCTGATCCCGGAGATTGATGAGAACAATGATATTTACTACACCTTCACCTGGGATACCGGTGTATCCGGAACGAATAACGCCAATTATCAGACAGCACTGACCGGAATCGATGACAGTGACCGTGAGGTCGTGATCAGCACGGACGGTGCTTACACAGGCGGTAAGTCGCTTCGCATCAACGGAAGTGACTGGAACTACAAAGAAGTAAGGCTGAAAGTGACAAGGATCGGAGATGCCAGTCAGAAACAGATCGGTCTTTCCTCTGAAGGAACGTATTCAGTAAAACAAAGACTTGCAAGACCGGGACAGCCGATGGTAGAAAACCTGGACAACAACGAGCTGGATTATCAGATCCGCTGGTCACCGCTCGCTTCCGAGACGGGGTGTGCGGGTTATCAGGTGTGCATTCGCAAATACAACAGTACAACGCCCGGGGCAGAAGAGGTTCTTGAAAATCTCGTGACGACCGATCAGAAGAAAAATGGTGTTTACACGATCAATACCGATCTGGAAGAATATGCAGGTCAGCGAGTGGTCGTATATGTGATCGCAAAAGCGATCCGAACGGCAGTTATCTCGACAGCGTATCGGGTGTTACCTGTGAGCTTCCAATCCCGAAACGTTTGGCAAAGCCGAATGTCACCTGGAAAGTCGGCTGGAAATACGACAAAACAAGTCCGGTTGAGGTGTCATCCTTCAGATCCGGCGGACTGCGTGTCAGTCTGACTGCAGATGCAGCAAGCATCCCGTCAGGAGGAAGTGCTTATCTTCTGAAGGCTTATATCTATGACAGCGAGCAGGCAGCGGCGGCAGCGACCGACAGCGATCCGGGAGAGCAGTTCCTGGCATCTTATCCGGCGGACGGATCTCTGGTACAGATGAGTGTCACTGATTCCAGAAATTATTATCAGAATCTGACGAACCTTTCGATACAGCATGCCGGAAAATGGATCGTATTCTATGCGAGAATCTCTTCCGGAGGCGGAAACATCAGCTCACTCTGGACAAAATCCGCAGCGTTTCGGCTGCCGTATGTAAAACTGGAAGCACCGACGGTTTCATCTGATACAAAAACTTATAAAGTAAAAGCAAAAGTAACTGAAAATCCGGATATTCCGGGACAGGAGAAGACATGGAATGTACAGCACACCGTTCTTATGTGGGACAGCGTAGAATGTGCCAATCTCTACAGCATCGATCTTGCCGGAAACATGACCGATCCGAACTCACAGACCGGAAAACACTGATCAGTGCGAAGTCCGTGTTCAGGAAATGTCAGACGCACCGTGGAAGTGCAGCAGTATGTCTCCCAGAAGAATAAAGACACCGGAGCGAACGAGTGGGTATGGAAATCCGTGGCAAAGAGCACGGACAGTTCACAGCCTGCCGGAACATCCGTTTACAAACTGAGCAGCTACAGTGTTGCAATCTCTTCTAATTATAAAGCATTGAATCAGGCAGAAGTTTATTATGAACTTACCCTGACGGCAGAACTGGAAGCCACGAAAAATGCAGACGGAGGCTTTTCCTACACACTGAAACTTCCGGATGCGGCAAAAGTAACTGCAGATGACGGAACTGTCATCACACACAGTGATCTTGCAGTCACCGAAAGTGCTGCATTTAAGGCAAATGTAACAGACAACTTGAGTGAACAGGGCAGTGCAGCTTATGCAGAATCCGCTGCAAATGAGATCAAATGGACAAATTAACGGAGGGAACCTATGATAAGGCATGGTCTGGAACAGTTAAAAGCAAATGGTAAAAAAGGAGTATCGATGGCACTTGTACTGTGCATTTCTGCCTTCTTTATGGCATTTGCAGCTGCAATCCTCTACACGGCGGGCGTTGTGACGGCTCAGTCCACGCACCGCTGGAAGAGGAACGCTGTTACAGGCTTGCCAAAAGCTATGCGGACGTACTGGGAAGAGAGCTGACCAGGTATCAGAACAAAGGCGATACGGCAGCAGCCGGGAGCTTCTATGCATTTGCCAATCAGTTTCTGGACGGAGAACGCTATCTGGAATACAACTCCGATTATCCGGATACTTCCAAGTATCAGTATGTGCTGGATACCACAGATTTGAGTGACATTACAAAATCCGGCAGCCTGCCGGAAAACTTTGGGAACCTTCGCATCACCCTGAGCAAAGAAAAGAACAGCAGCGAAAATCAGACAGAATTAGAAGGCGGCGAGATCCCGGTACAGACCGGCAGTTATGATGCCGTCATCGCCGAAAAACAGAATATTTCTGTCCGGCAGTATATTTTTACGGTAGAAGTTACGGCATACTTTAATGATATGACCTATGCCTACAGCACCGAGTACACCAGAGAAGAGAAATACAATGTCCAGTTCTCACACAACGGCACGACCATTGTGTGGGATACAGACGATCAGGTCTGGAAAGTGGGTAACACCAGCGGAAATGAATACAGTTTTGATAATTCTGATCTGATCCAGTACAAATACCTGACCGGAAGCACAACGTCGTGTATCTTTGTAGAAAATGCAGATATACAGGAGGAAACTGCCGATGCGGAAACATAAGAAAACAAGAGCCAACAACGGCGAGACATTAGTGGAAGTGACGGCAAGTATTTTTATCTTTTTGATCATGCTTGGCATCATACAGGGGGCGATCTCCTACAGTCAGGCATCCCTTGCCAAAAACAAAGAGATCCGAAGCGAGAATGCAAAAATCATCGAAGGACTGCAAAGTGCCGCCACACAGGAAGAAATGGTTAAAAATATGCAGTTTGTGGCGACCAATTCTGACCTGACGGTAAAAGGAAATCTGGTCTTTACCATCAATACCTCACTGGTCAGCAAGACCGTTATCTATACGGACAGCAAAGGCGAGACGAAAAGTACGTCCTTCTATATGTACGAAGCAGTGGATGACGGCAGCAGCAATAACTCCGACTCCGATTCCGCCACACCGGACGGAGGTGACGGATCGTGAAAAAAATAACAGAGATCCTGCGTAAGAAACAGGGCACAACAATGGTAGAAATGATGGTCACACTGCTCCTGATCAGCATCATGATGACCATGGCAGTATCGTCCCTAAGCTCTGCATCACATATCTTTATGCAGGTGCAGAAAACCCAATATGCCCAGTCCATCCTCGATACGGTGATGACAGAACTGCGGGCGATCACAAAAAATGCCAGTTCCTACATAAAAATATACGAAAATGCTAAGAATATTGCAAATTCTACTGGTAATTGTGATGGCAATACGATAGAATTTATAAATGAAGAAGGTTATGCAGTTCTGGTCTCAACCGATGGTTGTGATGATACCGAACTGTACATAGGGGACAATGTCATCGGAACTGCGAAAGCAGTGGAAGAAGGACAACTCCTGACCAGATATTATTTTGTGGACGGCGGAACATACACTTACGAAAAAGACGGAAAAGCAGCGGCGAGAGCGTGGCGGCCGTATACGGCAAGGGCTTTTATATGGGCAACTATTTAAAGATTACCTACTCCTGGCCGGACGGAGCACAGGAAGAAGGTGTGACCGATCATATCCTTGCGACTGTCACACTTTACAGTGATGCAGATTATCAAGATCCCATCGCAGAAGACAGCGAAGTCCTCGAATTCCGCCACAAAATAGCATGCAAGACCGACATAACGGCTATTGCACAGAAAGACTAGGTACGAACGCCGGCACCGAGGCGATTGTATAAATAATAAACGAAAGAAAGAGGAGAGAAAGAGATGTTCAAAAAACTCAAAGAGAACAACAAAAAAGGATTTACTCTGGTAGAGCTGATCGTTGTACTGGTAATCCTGGCAATCCTGGCAGCACTGCTGATCCCGGCACTGACAGGTTACATTGATAAAGCAAGAAACAAGAGTATCGTAGCAGAAACAAGGCAGACCGTAATGGCTGCACAGACACTGGTAGATGAGAAGTATGCAAATAATGCGTCAACTGCAATTACTGTTGCACCTGCTGGAACAGTTACCTATGATGAGGTGAGAAAACTGGCAGAAACAACAGGAAAAATTTCTAGCGTAGAAGTTAATAACGACGGTAAAATTACATCCCTTACCTATTCAAATGGTGGAAGAACATGTACATATAGTTCTGTAGCACAGACTAATAGCTCAGATGGAAACTATAATGTAACAAAGGGAGATACTCCTGAAGCATAGTTTAAAAGTGACATAAATCCATCAGAAAGCGAGTAAACCATGATGTCAACACAGCGAAATGAAAATGAATCTTTTCAGATTTCAATTCAATATCGCATTCTCAGAATGGTTTTACTCGTTCTGGTGGTGATCCTGCCGGCGGTCGTTACAGTTATACCTGGGGTACTCCGAATTCTTTATCGGGCAGACGCTCAGGTAGCTCTGGGGCATGCAAAATCGGTGCGGCTGGTACTTCAGATGACTGGCAGGGAGACTTACGGCGAGAGCAGATCTTTTTGTGACGCCTCACGGGAAGGGGCGTCACAGAGAGCGTCTGTGCACCTCTGCAATCCGCCGGAGGCTATATCGAAATGAGAGGATCATTTCACCAAAAATATTACAGGACGAGTAACAGGAGAAGAAAATGTTAACAGCAGTAGAAGCAATCCTATGGTTTTTAAGGTTTCTGTTCGGAGCCTGTATTTTCAGTTTTTTAAATGTTGTTATTGACAGGATGCCGCGTGGTGAGAGCGTGGTGAAAGGCCGCAGTCACTGTACGAACTGTGGAAGAGTTTTAACGGCATGGGAATTGATCCCGTGTTTCAGTTTCCTTGCACTGAAAGGCAGATGCAAGGGATGCAAAAGCCAGATCGGTAAGGGATTTCTGGTCAGAAGTGACAGGAGGAGCAGCTTTCTGTGGCTGCGTTTTGAGTTATGGCTGCGGCAGTTCCGGGATTTTATCCCTGAAGGGCGCAGTGATTTTTGCGTATTTAGGAATATTACTTGTGGTAGCCCGGATTGACTGGGATACTCAGATTATATATGACCGGTTTCACATTTTGATCCTTCTGCTGGGAGTGGCAGCACTGTGGCTGTTCCCGGAACATGGTATGGTTGACCGACTGATCGGGGCGGTGATCATTTCTGTTCCGATGCTTCTGCTGGCTCTTATTATACCGGGGGCATTTGGCGGAGGCGATATCAAACTGATGGCAGCGTCCGGATTCTTTCTGGGGACAGGCCCGGTGGTCTGTGCCATGTTTTTTGGCCTTCTGACCGGAGGCGGATACGGGGCGGCGATGCTGCTGGGAAAGAAGCTGGAGAAAAAAGACCACTTTGCATTTGGCCCGTTCCTGGCATTTGGCCTGGCACTGGCAGTATTTTCGGAGATCAGATCGTGAACTGGTATTTGAGCCTTTTATCTTAGTCGGAGAAGACTCCCGCTTCTATAAGTGGCGAACAACGAAGTGTAGAATGCACAGCGATTCTGTTGGGTAAAATAAAACTCCATAAAAACGGCACAACAGAAGAAAGGAAAAAGGAATGGCACGTTCGATATACGGCGAAAAGCAATGGATGGCAAAACAAAGCGGGGCACGATGGAAGCCCTGACGGAAAATGCCATGATCCAGGAGCTGAAATCGCAGGGACTTTCCTTGTGGAAGCCAAAACCTGACCGAAGCCAAGG
>ENA-OQER01001353-OQER01001353.1-human-gut-metagenome-genome-assembly--contig:-NODE-1353-length-11951-cov-2.313853_pt1 | contig 11951 bp, 10 predicted proteins | sample MGYA00242797_ERZ504639 | MGnify/ENA primary metagenome ERZ504639 (study PRJEB26092, sample SAMD00036306) | human gut metagenome | host: Homo sapiens | study: EMG produced TPA metagenomics assembly of...
TGCTTGAAAAGATCGTCGGCGAAAATGCACGCCCGCATCCAAGCACGTAAGACCAAAGAGGTGACGCGACGCAAGAACGCGCTCGAATCGCATCCATGCCACCGAAACTGTCTGATTGCCAGCCAGGCAATGACGATGTGGCCGAACTGTTCATCGTGGAGGGCGATTCCGCACTCGGCACCGCCAAAGCCGCGCGTAATTCCGGTTTCCAGGCGTTGCTGCCGATTCGAGGTAAAATTCTCAACGTGCAGAAGCGTCGTTGTCGCAGATGCTGTCGAACAAGGAATGCGCGGCGATCATTCAGGTGTCGGCGCTGGCTCCGGAGCGAGCTTCGACATCGAGCAAGCACGTTACAACAAGGTCATTATGATGACCGATGCAGATGTCGATGGCGCGCACATCCGCATTCTGCTGCTCACCTTGTTCTACCGTTTATATGCGCCGCTCATCGAGTACGGTCACGTGTATGCGGCCGTGCCTCCGCTGCACCGCATCGCCTTGACCGGAGCTCACAAGGGGGAGTATATCTACACGTATTCCGACGATGAGCTGGCCGGCAAATTGGCTGATCTTGATAAGAAGCACATCAGCTATAACGAGGACATTCAGCGCTATAAGGGTCTGGGTGAAATGGACGCCGACCAGCTGGCCGACACCACTATGGATCCACGCACACGTATGCTGCGTCGTATCCGTATGGAAGACGCCGAACAGGCCAGTCAGATTTTCAGTCTGCTGATGGGCGATGACGTGCCGCCGCGTAAAGCGTTCATCGTTGAGAATGCCGACGATTCGACCGTTCGAAGATCGATACCTGATCGAGGTTGTCGTCAGCTCGCCTTCCGCTACGTCAAGACGTTTCGGAGGGTATTTTTTAGTGAAGATGGTATGCGATTCCGTGTGGTAAAGGTTGAAGATTCTACGGTAGATAGTGCAATCAAGTAGTTACCGATTGGTAGCTATATGTGCTTACAATAATGGCGGATATTGTCTTCTGCGGCTACCGATCAAGAAGGAGTAGGGCGTGGTTAATCTTTTGCTTGCGGTGATTTATGTGGCGTTCATCAGCCTTGGCCTGCCGGATGCGGTACTGGGTGCCGCATGGCCGACGATGAGTGTCGATTTGGGTGCTCCCATTTCGTGGGCTGGCGGCATTTCCATGACGATTTCCGCTGGCACCATTGTTTCCGCGTTGCTTTCCGATCGTATGACCTTGCGTTTTGGTGCGGGCAAGGTCACTGCGGTTTCCGTGGCGTTGACGGCGTTGGCATTGTTCGGCTTTTCCGTTGCTCCTAACTATTGGGTGCTGATTCTGCTTGCCATTCCGTACGGCTTGGGTGCGGGCGGCGTTGACGCGGCCCTCAACAACTATGTGGCGATCCACTACGAGAGCCGTCACATGAGCTGCTTCACGCCATGTGGGGCATTGGCGCGTTGACTGGCCCATACATCATGGGATTCGCTTGGGCGCCGGCCAAGGATGGTCGTGGGGCTACCGTTATATCTCCATACTGCAGGTTGTGCTCACCGCCATTCTTATTTTCAGTCTGCCACTGTGGAAGAAGCGTTCCGAGGTAAAGACGGGCGAAGTTTCCGGCGAATCCGACGGAACGGCCAATGATGAAACTCGCAAACCGCTTGGTGTGCGAGGTGTGCTCGCCATTCGTGGCGCCAAAGAAATCCTGGTGATGTTCTTCTGCTATTGCGCATTGGAGCAGACGGCCATGCTGTGGCTAGTAGCTACATGGCGCTTGGCAAGGGCATCGATAAGACCACGGCGGCTATGTGGGCCAGCCTGTTCTGCATCGGCATCACCGTGGGTCGCTTGGCGAGTGGTTTTCTGACCATGAAGTTTAATGATCCGGCCATGATTCGCCTGGGGCAGGCGCTGGTGCTGACCGGTATCGTCATCATGTTGCTGCCGCTGCCTCGCAATATCGGCACCATTATGGGACTGATGATTGTCGGTCTTGGCTGCGCACCGATCTACCCGTGCGTCATTCATTCCACGCCGGCATATTTCGGCGAAGACAAATCGCAGGCGATCGTCGGCATGCAAATGGCATGCGCATACGTCGGCTCGATGTGCATGCCGCCGGTATTCGGCTTGATCGCACAGCATATCAGTGTGCTGTGGTTCCCTCTGTACATGTTGGCTTTCCTGGTGCTGATGGTGATCATGCACGAGAGCCTGCGTAAAAAGTGCGCTGGTCAGACCATCGACTGATACGGTGTTGTCGCCATTGCCATTGCGATACCATGAGCCGCATTGTAGATTTCGCATATATGGTTCGGGTTGCTGAAGCCGAGCGCCACGTACCATACGATAAGCAGTGCGGTCATGGTTGCAGCCAATGGCAGTTGTCGTATTTTCAGGCGAATAAGGCATAGCAGAATCGCGATCGCAAGCAGGGCGATAAATGACGCCGAAAGGTACCGCAGCCAAGTCAAACCGTATGCGTTGATGTACAGTCCTAACCGAAGCGCCGCCGAAGCTAGAATGACGGCGGTTAACGCCAGCAATGCTACCAGTGCCGCGTTGAGCATGCGCGTACGTGGCGCGAGTGCGATCGCCAAACCAAATAGCGTCACATTAATGGCCGTGACTGCCAGCAGTTGAAAGAATCCGCCGCGTGCGTATTCGCTATAGGTCAATCCGTCTGGCAGTGCGATCGAACCATCGGTGAACAATCCTGCGAACAGGAACCGGATCTGTACGATGCAAAACAGCATGTACACAGTCAAAGTCACGGCCAATACCACGAACGCAGTTACCGAGCTGAGGGAGAATCGTTGCTCCGGAGGCCTGGAAGTGGGTTCATCGTCGAGTCCAATAAGCAGTGAGAACAGCAAAGGCCACGGCAACACGATGAACATGATGTGCAGAGTGATCGTCATCGGGTTGAAATCACTGAAAACGTTCAGCACTTCATATTGAACTATTTGATCGGCTCCGATGAGCAATGGTACGATCGTCAGAAGTAATGGGGTGGAAATCAGTAGCGCAATGCCGATTTCGCGCACTTTCGAACGTTGCTTCGACGCGACTGCAAATCTTGCGAATATGACGGAAAACGGTTCCGCAAAATCGCGAATGTGAATAAACGGCTGCTGCAACCAGCCGGTAAGCCAATTCCAGGCAACCTGAAGTGGACGGCGAACATCGTAACGCCCGTTGACCAGCTGACAGTGCAGCATAAGCAACGCCGGTTGAACGAATTGCGTGGTGAGCGCGTACTCGTCATTTCTCGAATAGCACCAGGTCGACTGAGCGAGTGTATTCCACACGCCAATGGCGACGATGCTTCCCAAAACAAGCCAAACAAGAACTTGTTTTCGTGCGGTTTTCCAGTGCAGCGCGGTTACGGTAAGAGCACAGATGATCCAGAAAACCGGCAGTTCATATCCGATAAGCCATGTCGGAGGTATGCTGCAGATCAGACGGTCGAATGCGAAAGTGATGAGAAATGCAGCGCCAATGGTGATGACCGCGCGTTTGTTGAGGGGGCGTTGCGCTATTTCTTCCCGCGTGATTTTGGGTTTCGCCAAAGGTTGTTCCTCCTGATGCGCGGATGGTTCATGTGTTGGCTGGCTCCCTTGTGTTTTTGGTGTTTCTTGGGTTTCTTGTGCTTCTGGTAATGGCGATGATTGTTGGGATTGCGAAGTCTGCGATGGGGAAGTGTTGGCTGGTTCCGGCATGATAATGATTCCTTTCTGAGATATGTTGGACGTCATCGTACATATCGAAAAACGATAGAAAAATATCGATTAACATACTTTCACAAGATTTGCATATCGAATATCGATAGATATTATCGATATTCAGGTTTATTGGATTGAAGGAGACGGATATCATGCCGAATTCCGCAGCGAAACGTTCCATGGTGATTGGCGTATTGCGTGTGCTGATTGTGATAATTGCAATATGCTGCCTCGGACTGCAGTTCAGTGCGATTGCGGCATCCGCTGGCGTTGCTTCCAAGTATGCCGACGCTGACTCGATGCATTGGCTGTATGCGGTTGCCGCAGTGCTGATTGTCGCTTGCTTCGAGTTCGCGTTGGTGCCGCTGTGGAGATTGCTGACCTTGGTTGAAAAACGTGATGTCTTTTCCGGCAAGGCCATGCGTTGGGTGAATCACATTCTCGTATATGCGGGGATTGAAGCATGCTGGTGCTCGCCGTGATGGTCGGTCAAATCTGGTTGTCGCCTTCGCGCTTTCTGATGGCTGCGATGGGGGTTGACGGGCAAATGTTTCCATACGTCGTGCTGGCGGTCGGAGTGGCGGCGCTTCTACTGATGCGGCGTCGAACTGTTGATGGTGGTGATGCGCTCGCTGTTGATGCAGGCCATCGAACAGCGTGATGAACTGGCGGCGGTGATCTGATATGGCCATTCGTGTGAACCTTGATGTGATGCTCGCCAAAAGGAAGATGAGTGTCAATGAGCTGGCGGAGGCTATAGGCATAACGCCGGTCAATGTTTCGGTGTTGAAGAACGGGCGGGCCAAGGCGATACGGTTTTCCACGCTTGATGCCATATGCGAGACGTTATGTTGTCAACCGGGAGATGTGCTCGAATGGGTTGCCGACGAAGATGAATAACGTCTTGCGGTAATGCGATAATCGAACGTATGTACGAATGTTTGAACCTGTTTTCAGAGCCGACCAAGGCATGGTTCAAACATGCGTTCAGTCGGCCCACTGAAGTCCAGCAGCAGGTGTGGCCGGCCATCCATTCCGGCGAGAACGTGCTCGTTGTGGCGCCCACAGGGTCGGGTAAAACCCTTTGTGCGTTCCTTTCGGCTCTTGACCGGCTTATGGCGGGCGGGACGCGTTCCGCAGGAGTGGATGTTCATGGCGAAATCGCGGCAGCCAAGAGCCATGCGGAACAAAAAGCTGCAGGGAAAGGCTCCCGCAAGAAAACGAAGCGTGGCGTCAAAGTGCTATACATTTCGCCTCTGAAGGCGCTTGGCGCTGATGTGGCGAAGAACCTTGAACTGCCATTGCAGGGAATTTCCCAGCAGTATGAGGCGATGGAGCTGCCCATCCCCGATGTCGAAGTGGCCATGCGCAGCGGCGACTCCACACCTGAACAACGTCGAAGAATCGTCAGCCATCCGCCGGATATTCTCGTCACCACGCCGGAATCACTATTCCTGCTGCTCACCTCCAAGGCGAACAGCATATTGACGAGCGTGGAGAGGTGATCGTCGACGAGATTCATGCGGTCGCAGGTACAAAACGCGGCGCGCACCTCGCTGTCAGCTCGAACGCCTTGATAAGTTGATTGGGCATCCAGTGCAACGCATAGGGCTTTCGGCAACCGTTAATCCCGTTGAGGAAGTAGCACGGTTTCTCGGTGGTTCGCAACCGGTAACGGTGGTGAACCCCGGCGCTGTTCCGGCCATGGATTTAAAAGCCGTGGAACCATTGCGCAATATGCTCGACACCAGCGCTACAGGCGGTTCGGTATGGCCGGTCATTGAACGGTCCATTCTCGACGAGGTGTTGCGGCACCGAACCACATTGATATTTGTCAACTCGCGTGGACTGGCGGAGAAGCTCACCGCACGGCTCAACGACATGTATGCGGAGTCGAAACAGGGCACGGTGGCAACTGATCTGAGTGAGCACCGTGACTTGGGCTCACCGGAGGGCCGCGAGCAATTTGCCGGGCACTATGACTCGGTGGTGGGATCCACCACCATGCTGGTTGAATCGCATGAAGACATTGATGCGATTGCCATGGCTCATCACGGGTCCGTGTCAAAAGATAGGCGTAAACAGATCGAAGAACAGTTAAAACGCGGCGAATTACGTTGCGTGGTGGCCACTTCCAGCCTGGAACTCGGCATCGATATGGGTTCGGTGGATCTCGTGGTTCAGGTGGCCGCCCCATTGTCGATCGCATCGGGATTGCAGCGAGTGGGCCGTGCCGACCACAATGTCGGCGGAGTCTCGCACGCGTTGTTCTTCCCCATAACCCGCCAACAGATTATTGGCGTAACAACCAGCATGGAATGCATGAGGGAAGGGGCTATAGAACCATTGCATATGCCCCGCAACCCTCTGGACGTGCTCGCACAGCAGACCGTCGCAGCCGCGGCCATGGAAGATCTTTCCACGAACGATTGGTACGAGCTTGTGCGTCGTTCCGCACCTTTCCAAAATCTCGACCGGTCTATGTTCGACGCTGTCATCGGCATGATGACGGGCGCCTACAACAGTGAGAGCTTTTCCGCATTCCGTCCACCGCTGCAATACAACGAAGAGGCAAAGCTGATTTCCGCACGTCCAGGAGCGCAACGCTTGGCGGTGACCAGTGGCGGCACCATACCCGACCGTGGCATGTACGCGGTGGTGCTTCCAGAAGAGGGCTCTGGTCCAGGTCCTCGGCGAGTGGGCGAGCTTGATGAGGAAATGGTATACGAATCCCGCGTGGGAGATGTCATCACTTGGGGACTTCCACCTGGCAGATTCAGGAGATCACACGAGATAGGGTAGTGGTGGTTCCTGCTCCCGGGCGCACCGCGCGCTTGCCATTTTGGGCATGGGGATCAGGATGGGCGTGATTATGGTTTCGGATTGGCGCAAGGCGTTTGACGCGTGAGCTCAGCCAAGGATTGCATAGGCGTGAACCAGCAAAGAATGGTGATCAGAATACGGCTCAGACTGTATTGGAAGCACAGTTCAACCGTGAGACCGCGCAACGTTTGGAGCGAGATGGTCTCGACCATAATGCCATAAGCAATCTTGCCAAACTGCTTGACGAGCAATGTGAAGCGACCGGTACGATTCCTTCGGATCGTGATCTCGTGGTGGAGCGTTGCCGGGATGAAGGCGGAGATTGGCGCATCATCATCCATTCACCATATGGTAGGCGCGTGCATGAGCCTTGGGCGTTAGCCATCACCACTCGAATCAAACAGCGGTTTGGTTTCGACGGTCAAGTGTACGCGGTCGACGATGGCATTGTTTTACGATTGCCGGACGGTTATGGCGATTTGCCTACACGTGAGCTGTTGCTATTCGACGTGGACGAATTGCAACGCACTGTTGAGACGCAAGTTGGCGAAAGCGTGCTTTACATGGCTCGATTCCGCGAATGTGCGGCAGATCACTGTTTCTGCCGCGCACACGTCCCGGTAAGCGTGTGCCTCTCTGGCAGCAGCGGTTGAAGGCCGCGCAACTGTTGAATGCGGCTCGTACTTGCAAGAACTTCCCCCTCTTGTTGGAAACTGCGCGCGAATGCCTGCAGGACGTATATGATTTGCCGGCATTACGCACGATTATGACAGGCCTGCATGCGGGAACAATACTTTTATCGGAGGCAACTACTGAAACACCTTCTCCGTTTGCGCAGAACATGCTGTTCGGCTTCGTTGGATCGGTGATGTACCAGTATGACGTGCCCCAAGCCGAACGAAGCACGCAGTTGCTGTCCATGGATCTGGAAGTGCTCGAACGGCTTCTAGGAAGCACGGATATGGCATCGTTGTTGGACGCCGAAGCTATTACACAAGTGGAGGGCGAGCTTGCTGGGCGAACATTCTGGAATGATCTCGCCGAAGAAGATATCAGCGGGCGCGTAACAAGATACGCCAAAACGCATGGACATCACCGCTGACAAGATGATTGCCGAACTGGGCATTGACGCGGCTCAGGCGGTGCATGCGCTTGATGAACTGGATGCCCGAGGAGAACTCATCAAGGGAAGATTCACTGATTCAGGTGAGACTTCCGAAAAGAACGATATTCAGCAATGGCTCCACAAGGATGTTTTCCGGCGTATTCGAGCATTGTCTCTTGCCAAGGCCAGAAAGGCCGTCAAACCGGTCGATCCGAGCGTCTATCAGGCGTTTCTGCTTAATCGTCAGGGCGTTGGCCCTGTTGGAGGTGAACGCTACGAAGGCGTTGATGGTCTGATGCGTGTCATCGAGCAGTTGGAAGGCGTGTTCCTGAACGCTTCGGTATGGGAGTCCATGGTATTCCCGGCACGTGTGCGTGACTATCAGCTAGTATGCTCGACGAACTCATCTCATCGTCGGATGTGGTGTGGGTCGGTTCGAAAGCAAGTGGATCCAACGCCAAAGAAGCTGGTGAGATCGCCTTCTATCCAGCAGGTTCCTTGCTGCTCAACCAGCCTGAATCGGCGGTGGATAAGCTGAACGATAATGAAACGTTGACCATGGCGGATGCCGTGTTAACGGCGTTAAGCGGTGGCGGAGCATTTCCTATTCAACTGCTTTCAGCCGTGACAAAAACCATCTGGCTTGAGCATGCCGAAGCGCAGGTGAACCCCGAAACGGGCGAAATCATCTTTCCGGCATGGGGCGAGCGGCAGTTCGAAGAAGCCTTATGGTCACTGGTATGGCAGGGGAAAATGACGAACAGTTCGTTCGCACCAGTACGAGCGCTTCTGCACGGAGCAAAACCGTTCGCGCACCCCGTCGTGCCGCGCGTAGACGCGTCACCATGCGTCCTCCAACACCATTGGCGCTGAGTGGATTATGGTCCGCAGTATCTTGTGGCGACGGGCGAACCGTTATGCCAAACAAACCACTAGACGGTGTTATCGAGCCGGGCATGCTCGAAAACAGCGATACCGGCATTGGCATGGCGCATACGGCAAGTGTAGAGGAGCGTGAGCTGGCGCTCATCGACTCATTACTGGACCGATACGGCGTGATTGCCGCTCCTTTGGTTGACAAGGAACGGATTGCCGGAGGATTTTCAGCGCTCTATCCGGTACTCAAACGAATGGAAGAACATGGCACACTGGTCCGAGGCATGTTCGTGAAAGGTTTTGGCGCGGCACAATTCGCGGAACGAGACACCGTCGACGCGCTGCGCAGCGACACGCAATGGCACAGTCAATCCTGCGTTGCGCTCGACGTGACCGATCCCGCCAATCTCACTGGTTCCGCAATCGCCTGGCCAGAACAGGATTACCTCAAACCAGCACGCAGATCCGGTTCCATCATTGTGCTCAAACAAGGCGAACCGGTACTGTTCTCCGTACCAAAAAGCCATAAAATTGTCAGCTTCACCGCAGACGAAACAATATTAAGACCGTCATGCGCCGAACTTGCCTACGTATTGCAGCGCCAACCCAGCGGCAGCATCAGCTTCAGCGAAATGAACGGAACATCATTGAAAGCACGCAATGAATACCGGCAAATCCTTTACGCCGCAGGTTTCGTCGATAGTCCGCAAGGCATGAAACTTTACTGTTGAAAAAGATCATCATCGCTAATGCATAGTGACAGCGCGGACGAAAACGCAGGAACAACAATGCCCGCGTCCTACGAACGAATCCTAAACGATTCCAAACTTCGTAAAACGCGGGCACGTCACATTGCAATGGGTCAGCCGACGATGGCGATTGGCGCGGAAGTTCCGTACCAGAACCGTCACGACGCATATCCGGCTTCGGCAATTCCACGCCGGCACCGCCCTCCGTGGAAGCATGTACCGGATATGTGCCCACGAAGGCGAGGATCAACGTATCCTGCCCCTTAAGGAAACGCTGCGAACGCACGCCACCGGTACCGCGACCCTTTGTCGGGTACATCTCCAACGGGGTTACCTTCGCTGAACCATTCTCCGTGCCCGGCAGTGCTTCGGAATCGCCGGCAACCGTCAACACCACGGCTCCAGACGCGGAGAACAGGCCATTGTCTCCCTCCTCGTAATTCCAAGCCACCTTGTTGGCGGGAATCACCGCAAACGCGGCAACCGAGCAGCCTTCAGCCAAGCGGATACCTGCCATGCCGCCCGCGGTACGGCCCTGAGGGCGTACGTTCTTCGCATCAAACGTCAGCAAAGACGAGTCGGTAGAAACAAACACCAGTCGATCCTCATCGCGCGCTTCAGCGGCAGCCAGCACTTCATCGTCATCCTTCAAATCGATGATGCTCCATGAATCCATCGTGGTGGGCGACTCACGATTCCAACGGCTTGATCACGCCATTACGCGTGCCCAATGCAAGAGGAGCAGGTTCTGCGGCATGATCACCGGAATCATCGGCAGTTGGCATGGCAATCGCAGCAATCACGCGTTCGCCGCGAATCGGATCGGTATTTTCCGTCATACCGATCAACTCTTCGGCATGGACGCCGCCAGTCACATGGAGCGGCCCATCCGCAGACACAACCGGCAACTCCACGACATGCGCCACAATCAGACGGCCGGCAGATGTGATCAAACCATATGAGGAACGTGTGGTGGTAGGGAAAATCGAAATAATCTGATCGTCCTTCACACGTTTGTCGGCAGAAGAACGATTCTCCCAACGTTCCAACGCATCTTCGGAGGTTCGCGCGATCAAACCCGTGGCCGACAACATCACCGCACATGGTTCGTCGTCAATCTGCAATGCCACAGCGGCCGCATTGTCTTCACCGGCCTTCGTCGCTGCCTTAGCGGCTGCGGCAACATCAGCTGCTGCGGAAGAGACCGTTGCGGCGGCACGGGCTGCGGCCATAGCCGAAGCGGACACGCCATCATCACCATGCGCCACAACAGGCACAAGCTTACCATCGGCATCCTCATCCAGCAATACGGTTCGACGAGGCGTGCCATACGTGGCGACGGCCTCATCCATTTCGGAGATCACCACATTGTCGAGCGCTTCGGCGGAAGCGAGAATACGATCCAACTCTTCGATACGTTGCTTCAAATCGTCACGTTCCGACTCAAGCTCGATGCGGCTCATTTTCGTCAGACGACGCAGACGCAAGTCAAGAATGTACTGTGCCTGAATCTCATCCAAATCGAATACGGCAATCAGCTTCGTCTTCGCGGCATCAGCATCGTCAGACGAACGAATCACCTGAATCACTTCGTCAATGTCGACCATCGCAAGCAGAAGGCCTTCGACCAAATGCAGACGCTCCAACGCCTTCTTCTTACGGAATTCGCTACGACGGCGAATCACCACACGACGATGGTCCACCCACACCTGAAGCATTTCCTTCAAACCCATGGTGTGCGGGCGCCGTTGACCAACGCCACATTGTTGATAGTGAAATTGTCTTGCAACGGCGTGTGCTTGAGCAGTTGCGCAAGCACGGCGTTCGGATCGAAACCGGTTTTGATTTCAATGACAAGACGAGTGCCGTTATGACGATCCGTCAAGTCGATCGCCCCGGAAATACCTTCCAGCTTGCGATTCTTCACACCCTCGGAAATACGTTCCAGCACTCGTTCGGGCCCCACCATGAACGGCAGTTCCGTCACGACGATGGCTTTCTTACGGGCCGTCACATTTTCGATATGCGTCACTGAACGCGTGGTCAACGCGCCACGTCCGGTCTCATACGCCTCACGAATGCCGTTACGCCCAACGATCACGCCGCCACTTGGCCAGTCCGGACCTGGAACATAGCGCATAAGCTCTTCCAACGTGGCATCAGGATGATGCATCAGATGCTTGGCCGCGGCAACCACCTCGCCCAGATTATGCGTCGCCATATTCGTGGCCATGCCGACGGCAATACCGGAACCGCCATTGACCAGCAGATTCGGAATCGCAGCGGGCAAAACAGTCGGCTCCTGCAGCTTGTTATCGTAATTCGGCGTGAAATCAACGGTATTCTCACCGATATTGGCATTCATGCCAAGCGCTGCCTGGGCCATACGCGCCTCAGTGTAACGGGAGGCCGCAGGACCGTCGTCAAGGGAACCGAAGTTACCATGGCCATCCACCAACGGCAATCGCATCGCAAACGGCTGCGCAAGACGAACCATCGCCTCATAGATGGCGGAGTCGCCATGCGGGTGCAACTTGCCCATAACCTCGCCGACCACACGGGCCGATTTCATATACGGACGATCAGGATTGAGATTCATCTGGCCCATCTGATAGATGATGCGGCGTTGCACCGGCTTCAGACCATCTCTGGCATCGGGCAACGCGCGGGCATAGATCACCGAATACGCGTATCGA
>ENA-OQER01001354-OQER01001354.1-human-gut-metagenome-genome-assembly--contig:-NODE-1354-length-11949-cov-1.780240_pt1 | contig 11949 bp, 19 predicted proteins | sample MGYA00242797_ERZ504639 | MGnify/ENA primary metagenome ERZ504639 (study PRJEB26092, sample SAMD00036306) | human gut metagenome | host: Homo sapiens | study: EMG produced TPA metagenomics assembly of...
CCCGGAGCTGATGACGCTGCAGGCTGTGCGCTCATCCGGCAGTGCCCGGTGCTGGCCGCGCCGCAGACTGCTTCCGGCCAGATGCTGGCGCTGGACATCGCCCGCAGTGCGCTGGGAGAAGCGCTGGACGCAAGACCATCGTCCGCTGTACTTTGCCATGAGCCGTGACCCGGCTGCGCTGGCGGCTTCGCACGAAAAAGCAGCCGCCGCGGTGCAGCAGTATCTGGATGCCGGGCAGGACGTTGCCATGCTGAACATCGGTGATGTTTCCATCTATGCCACCTTTGGTTACCTGCAGGAGATCTTGCAGGCCGGGGGTTATGCCACCGCCATGGCGGCAGGCGTGCCCAGCTTTTGTGCGGCGGCGGCGCGGCTGAATGTGCCGCTGACCGGCGGCATGGATACGCCGCTTACCATTGCGCCCGGCGGCTGGACAGACCGCGTGCTGGAAATGCCCGGCACCAAGGTATTGATGAAAACCGGAAGCAATTGCCTGTCTTATTGGATGCCCTGCAGCAGGCAGATAAGCTGAAAAAAAGCGCACTTGTGTGCAACTGCGGTCTGCCGGACGAGCGGGTCTACCCGGATCTTTCCCTTGAGCGGCCGCAGGAACAGGCCGGTTATTTTGCCACCGTTTTGGTAAAGGAGTAACGTTATGGTACATTTTGTTGGTGCAGGCCCCGGCGCACCGGACCTCATCACCCGGCGGGGCGCGGCCCTGCTGCAGAAAGCCGACTGCATCATCTATGCGGGCAGTCTGGTAAACCCGGCCCTGCTGGGCCTTGCAAAGGCAGACTGCGCCATTTATAACAGCGCTGAAATGACGCTGGAGCAGGTGCTGGATGTGATGCGGCAGATGGAAGCTGCGGGTAAGATCACCGTGCGCCTGCACACCGGCGACCCTGCCTTTACGGTGCCATCCGGGAGCAGATGGATGTGCTGGACGCCGAGGGCATTCCCTACGATGATACCCCCGGTGTGTCCAGCTTCTGCGGCGCAGCGGCGGCACTGAATGCAGAGTACACGCTGCCCACCGTCAGCCAGACCGTCATCATCACCCGCATGGAGGGCCGCACCCCGGTGCCGGAAAAAGAAAAGCTGGCAAGCCTTGCCGCCCACGGGGCAACGATGGTCATTTTCCTATCCATCGGCCTTGTGGACAAGTACAGCAGGCGCTTCTGGAAGGCGGTGCCTATACGCCGGATACCCCGGCAGCGGTGGTGTATAAGGCACATGGCCGGAGGAAAAAAACGGTGCGCTGCACCTAGGTACGCTGGCGGAAAGCGTTCATGCAGCGGGCATCACCAAAACGGCGCTCATCGTGGCAGGCGGCTTTCTGGGGCGGAATTATGAGCGCAGCAAGCTCTACGACCCGGCCTTTACCACCGAGTTCCGCAAGGGGACAGACCAGTGACCCGCGCCTATCTGGCCTTTACGGCAAAGGGCCTTGCACTGGCCCAAAAACTGGCGGCGGCATATCCCGGCAGCGTGGCCCGCTGCGGCCATGAAGCCGGCAGGTGCACCTTGCCGATTGGACGGCCCGCCAGTTTGCCGGGAGCGATGCCCTTGTTTTTGTAGGTGCTGTGGGCATTGCGGTGCGGGCCATTGCGCCCCACTGCCAAAGCAAGGCACAGGACCCTGCCGTTGTGGTGCTGGACGAGTGCGGCCGCTTTGCCGTGCCCATCCTCTCAGGCCACTTGGGCGGTGCCACGACCTTGCCCGGGCGCTTGCCGCTGTGTGCGGTGCGGTGCCGGTGATCACCACAGCCACCGACGCAAACGGTGTGTTTGCGGTGGACGAGTGGGCAAAGCACCAGAACTGCACCGTGCTGGAGCCGGAGCGCATCAAGCTTGTCAGCGGTGCACTGCTGGCGGGCAAAACGGTGCAGTTTGCATCCGACTGGCCCATTGCTGGTGCACCGCCTGATGGGATCACGGCGGGAGATGACCCGGACTTTGCCCTCACCCTCTGCCCGGCGGGGGATGCGCTGCATCTGGTGCCGCGCATCGGCGTGCTGGGCGTGGGCTGCAACGCGGCACCAGCACCGAAACGCTGGCCGAAGCCTTTGCAGCTTTCTGTGACCAGAACCGCCTTGCGCCGCAATGCATCACGGCGGCGGCAAGCATCGACTTAAAACAAAACGAGGCGGGCCTGCTGACCTTCTGTAAGAGCCACAGCTGGCCGGTGCAGTTTTTCACAGCGGAACAGCTGCGTGCCGCCCCCGGCAGCTTTACGCCTTCGGCCTTTGTGCAGAGCGTTACCGGCGTGGACAATGTCTGTGAACGGTCGGCAGTGCTGGCCGCAGACGGGACACTCGTTTTTCACAAATATGCCCATACCGGCGTGACCTTTGCGCTGGCCGTGCGGCCCTATGCCCCGGACTGGAGGTGGCAGAATGTTTGATCCGATGAAATTTGAAATCGACGAACCGGAAAAGGTAGTCTACGTGGTGGGCATTGGCCCCGGAGATGTTTACTACCTGACGCAGGAAGCCCAGAACGTTCTGGAACACGCAGATGCCATCTGCGGCTATAAACTTATCTTGATCTGATCGAGCCGGAGTTCCCATGTGAGGAATATTATTCCACCGGCATGACCAAGGAGATCGACCGCTGCCGCTGGGCGCTGGAAAAGGCGAATACCGGTAGGCGCGTGGTGATGGTGTGCAGCGGCGACGCAGGCGTTTACGGCATGGCCAGCCCTGTGCTGGAACTGGCGCAGGATTACCCGGACGTTGCCGTAGAAGTGGTGCCCGGCCTTACGGCCGCCCTCAGCGGCGGGGCTGTGCTGGGCGCGCCGCTGGCCCACGATTTCTGCGTGATCTCCCTTTCCGACCGGCTTACCCCGTGGGAGGTCATCGAAAAGCGGCTGGCCTGCGCAGCGCAGGGAGATTTCTGTGCTGCACTCTATAATCCTTCCTCCAAGGGCAGGCCGGACTACCTGCAAAAGGCAGTGCGCATCCTGCGCGCAAACGGCAAGGCGGATGATACCGTCTGCGGCCTTGTGCGCAACATTGGCCGCGAGGGCCAGAGCGCCCGGGTGCTGACGCTGGCCGAGCTGGAAAACACGCCGGTGGATATGTTCACCACCGTGTATATCGGCAACAGCAATACCCGCGCCCTTTCGGGCCGGATGGTCACGCCGCGGGGGTACCGTAAGTGAAGGCGGTCGTGTTCAGCGGCACCACCGAGGGCCGTCGCTTTTCCAAAAAGCTGGCAGAGCTTGGCGTTGCGGTAACGGTGTGCGTGGCAACGCCGCTGGGGGCCGAGGAGCAGGGCGAAATGGCGGGCATCACGGTGCACGCCGGGCGGCTGCAGCCGGATGCATGGCGGCATTGCTGGCGGGAGCTGATCTCTGCGTGGATGCCACTCACCCTTATGCAGTGGATGCCACCAGGAACATCCGCGCTGCAGCGGTGCAGGCGGGCGTGGAATACCGCCGCCTGCTGCGTGCGCAAAGCCCCTTGCCGCCCGGCTGTGCGGTGTTTGAAACAGCAGCGCAGGCTGCAGAATATCTGGCCGGGACAGAGGGCAATATCCTGCTTGCCACCGGTGCCAAGGAGCTGGCTGTGTTTGCCGGGCTGGAACCGGCGCGGCTTTACCCGCGCGTCCTGCCCACGCCGGAAGGCATTGCCGCCTGTGAAGCGGCCAATGTCCCGCACCGGAACATCATTGCCATGCAGGGGCCGTTCAGTCTGGCGCTGAATAAGGCGTTGATAACACAGTTCCAGATCCGGTACCTCGTCACCAAGGACGGCGGCGCAGCGGGCGGCTTTGCCGAGAAGGTGCAGGCCGCTGCCGATACCGGCGCACAGCTGGTGGTGCTGCGCCGCCCGCCGGAAACTGGCGAGACGGAAACACAAATTTTAGCGTATTGCAAGGAGATTTTGCAATGGTCACACTGATCGGCATGGGCAGCGGAAAATGGGAAGCCCTTTCGGCGCAGGCACAGCAGGCTGTGCGCAGCGCGGGTCTTGTGTTCGGCGCAAAGCGGCTGCTGGCGGGCCTGCCTGCAGACTGCACGGCCCGGCAGTTCACGCTCTACCAGCCGCTGACATTCTGGAAACACTGGCACAAAACCCCGGGCAGGATGCTGCCGTGCTTTACAGCGGCGATACCGGATTTTACTCCGGTGCGTCCGGTCTGCTCACGCCGCTGCGGGCGCTGGGCATCCCCGCGCGGGTGTGTCCGGGCGTTTCCAGCATCCAGCTGCTTTCAGCGGCGCTGGGCCGACCGTGGCAGGACTGGAAGCTGGTCTCGGCCCATGGCTGCGCCTGCGACCCGGTGGCCGAGTGCATGATGAACCGTTCGGCGTTCTTCCTCACCGGCGGCACTGAAACGCCCGCCTCTCTGTGCCAGAAGCTGACCGATGCCGGTATGGGCGAAGCCCACGGCGTGGTGGGCGAAAACCTTGGCACCGAGGCGGAAGCCATCCGCTACGGCTCTGCTGCAGAGCTGGCGGGGCAGAGCTTTGCACCACTCAGCGTGCTTCTGGTGGAAAACTTTGATCTGCCGCAGCTGCGTGCGCCGGGCTTCCCGGACGAAAGCTTCATCCGGAGCGAGGTGCCCATGACCAAGCAGGAGGTGCGCGCTGCTGCGCTGGCAAAGCTGGCGGTAATGCCCACCGACACTCTGTGGGATGTGGGCGCAGGCACCGGCAGTGTGAGCGTGGAGCTGGCGCTGGCGGCACCCAAAGGCCGCGTTTACGCCGTGGAGTGTGAACCGGATGCCTGTGAACTGATCCGTAAAAACCGGGCAAAGTTCCAAACTTACAACCTCATCCTCATCGAGGGCCGCGCCCCGGATGCACTGGCAGACCTGCCTGCGCCGGATGCCGTGTTCATTGGCGGCACCAAAGGCGGCATGGAAGCCGTGCTGGATGAAGTGCTCGGCAAGAATCCGAACGCACGCATCTGCATTTCGGCCATTGCGCTGGAAACGCTGGGCGCTGCCATTGCCGCCCTCACGGCCCGGGGCCTGACCGCAGAGGTAACGCAGATCGCCGTCAGCCGCACAAAACCGGCGGGCCGACTGCACCTGCTCATGGCCAATAACCCCATCTTCCTCATTACGGGTACACGCAAATGATGCAATTCCTCATCGCCGCGCCTTCTTCCAGCAGCGGCAAGACCACTGTTGCCTGCGCAGTGCTGGCGGCGCTGAAAAAGCGCGGGGCCGACCCCTGTGCGTTCAAAAGCGGGCCGGACTACATCGACCCCATGTTCCACCGCTCAGCTCTGCAGGTGGACAGCCACAATCTGGATCTGTTTCTTTCCGACAGGGATATGGTGCGGGCCATTTTTGCCCGCTATGCCGCCGGGCATGGTGCCGCCGTGTGCGAGGGCGCTATGGGCTTTTATGATGGTCAGGGCCTGACCACCCGTGCCAGCGCTTGGGAACTGGCGGATACGCTGGGCCTGCCGGTGCTGCTGGTGGTACAGCCCAAGGGTGCAGCGTGACGCTGGCCGCGCAAATTCAGGGCCTTGTGAACTTCCGCAAAAACAGCCATGTTTCGGGCATCCTGCTCAATGATTGTTCCGAAAAGCTGTATAAAATGCTCAAGGCCCTGCTGGAAAGGGAGACCGGCCTGCCGGTGCTGGGTTATCTGCCCATTTGCCGCAGGCAGCGGTAGAAAGCCGACACCTTGGCCTGAAGACTGCAGATGAAATTGCCGACTTGCAGGAAAAGATCGCCCTGCTGGCCGATGCACTGGTGCTGGATTGGCAGCGCCTTGCCGTGCTGACCGAAAAGCCTGCGCCGGAAGCTTTGCCGGGAGCAGCTGCACCCACATCCGTCCGCATTGCGGTGGCAAAGGACGAGGCGTTCTGCTTTACCTATGCCGAAACGCTGGACGCACTGCGGGATGCCGGGGCGGAGCTTGTGCTTTTCAGCCCGGTGCAGGATGCGGTTTTGCCGGAAAATATAGGCGGGCTGTATCTGCCGGCGCTACCCGGAGCTGTACGCCAAAACTCTGAGTGAAAACAAAACCATGCTGGCTTCCATCCGGCAGGCCGTGCAGGCGGGCCTGCCCACAGCGGCCGAATGCGGCGGCTTTTTGTATCTGGGCCGGAGCTTGAGGATGCCGACGGTAAGGCGTGGCCCATGGCAGACGTTCTGCCGGGCGATGGCATCCGGGTGGGAAGCTGGTGCGCTTTGGCTATGCCGAAATGACCGCCAAGGCAGACAGTATGCTCTTCTGCGCCGGAGAAACGCTGCCCATCCACGAATTCCACCACTGGGATTCCACCGCAAACGGCACTGCATTTACGGCCCGTAAAAACGAGAAAATGCAGTGGGAATGCGGCTTTGCAAACGAGAATTTCTATGCGGGGTTCCCGCATTTATACTGGGCGGGCACGCCCCTGCCGGGCCGCTTTGTGCGCGCGGCAGAACGATACAGCAAAACAAAAGGATGACCAAAATGACCGAAACGGAACTGAATGCACTTTTGGCGGGTATCACCCCGGCCAACGAAGCCGCCCGCGCGGCGGCACACGCCCACTGGGGCAACCTTGCAAAGCCTCTGGGCGGGTTGGGCCGGCTGGAGACCATGCTGGAGGATGCCGCCGCCCTTACCGGCAGTGCGGAGCTTGATCTTTCCCGCCGGGTGGTGGTGGTGCTCTGCGCGGATAACGGCGTGGTGGCGCAGGGCGTGAGCCAGACCGGGCAGGAAGTGACCCGTGCCGTGGCCGAAAACCTTGCCATGCGGCGCACCAGTGTGTGCCAGATGGCCCGCACGGCCCACTGCGATGTTCTGCCGTGGATATGGGCATGGCAGGCGAACCGGTGCCCGGCGTGCGCAGCTGCCGCATTGCCGCAGGCACGGCGGATTTACCCAAGGCCCTGCCATGAGCCGGGCCGAGGCGTGCAGGCCGTTGGGGAGGGCATTGCCCTTGCCCGGGAACTGGCAGAGGATGGCTACAGCTCATCGCCACCGGTGAAATGGGCATTGGCAATACCACCACCTCCAGCGCGGTGGCGGCAGTGCTGCTGGGCCAGCCCGTGGAGCTTATGACTGGGCGCGGTGCGGGCCTCTCGGACGAAGGGCTTGCCCGCAAGGTGGATGCCATCTGCCGCGGCATCCTTTGCAATGAGCCGGACCCGGAAGACACATTGGATGTTCTTGCAAAGCTTGGCGGCTTTGATATCGCGGGCCTGTGCGGTGTGTTTCTGGGCGGTGCACTGGCCGGTGTGCCGGTGCTGGCAGATGGCTTTATCAGCGGGGTGGCCGCGCTGTGCGCCGTGCGGCTGTGTCCGGCGGCGGCAAAGGCTGTGTTTGCAAGCCACTGCTCGGCAGAGCCTGCCGCGCGCATCGTGCTGGAAGCACTGGGCAAGGCACCCATCATTACGGCGGGGCTGCATCTGGGCGAGGGCACCGGCGCGGTGGCCAGCATCCCGCTGTGGGATATGGCGCTGGCCGTATACGGCGGGTGCTACTCCTTTGCGGAGGGCGGCATTGCGCCGTATACGCCCCAATGTTGACGCTGGTTCTGGGCGGCGCGGCCAGCGGCAAAAGTGAATACGCCGAGAGCCTTGTGCTCAGGACCACCGGCCCCCGCTACTATCTTGCCACCATGCAGGTGTGGGATGCCGAGTGTGCCGCCCGGGTAGAAAAGCACCGCAAAATGCGGGCCGCAAAGCAGTTTGAAACGGTGGAGTGTCCCTTGCATCTGGACAATGTGCGCCTGCCTGCGCGGGGCACTGCCTTGCTGGAAGACCTGGCAACCTTGCCGCCAACGAGCTGTACGACCCGGCGGGAGCAGGGGAAAACGCGGCCAAAGCATCCTGCACGGGCTGGAAAGCCTTGCAGCCCAGTGCGAAAACCTCATCGTTGTTTCCAACGAGGTGTTCAGCGGCGGGGCCGACTATGCCGGTGACACAGGCCGCTATCTGCTGGCACTGGCGCAGGTGAACAATGCCTTTGCCGCCCGGGCAGATGCGGTGGTGCGGGTGGTATGCGGCATCCCCGTGTACTATAAAGGAGTGGAAAAATGATCGTTTTGCAGACCATTGCGGTGGCCTTTGCCATGTTTTCGGCCATCCCGGTGCCGCAGTTCGACTGGAACGAAAAAAATATGCGCTACGCCATGTGCGCCTTCCCGCTCATTGGTGTCGTTATTGGTGCGGCGTGGTGTGCGTGTGGCGCGCTGCCCCTGCCGGGCCTTGCCAAGCGGCGGGCTTTGCGCTGATCCCGGTATGGATCACCGGCGGCATCCATCTGGACGGCTATGCCGACACCTGCGATGCCCTTTCCAGCTACGGCGACCGAGAAAAGAAGCTGGAAATATTAAAAGACCCCCATTGCGGTGCCTTTGCGGTCATCCGACTGTGCAGCTATTTTCTGGCTTATTTTGCCTGTGCACCTGTGTGAGTTTTGCACCCCGCGTGGGTGTGCTGTGGGTTCTGGCACTGGTGCTGGAACGGGCGCTTTCGGGCCTTGCGGTGGCATCGTTCCCCATGGCAAAAACACCGGTCTTGCACACACCTTTGCCACTGCAGCAGACAAAACTGTGGTGCGCCGGGTGCTGGCGGTGCTGGCCGCAGTGCTGTGCGCGGGTATGGCGGCGCTGGGCGGCTGGGCGCTGGTGCTGGCAGCGCTGGCGGTGCTCTGGCGCTACCATGCCGTGAGTTGGAAGCAGTTCGGCGGCATCACCGGCGACCTTGCCGGGTGGTTTTGCAAAAGGCCGAGCTCTGGATGCTGGCGGCGCTGTGTGCCTGCCAGTGGGGAGGCTGCTATGATCTTTATTACCGGGCCGCTCTACAGCGGCAAGCGCACCTTGCGCAAACACTTCCCGGCAAGCGTCTTTCGGACGTGCAGGTATTGGCTGCCGATGCCGCCGACTGCCTGCCTTGGCTAACAAGCCAAGCTTGATTGAAATTAAAACAACGATTGGCTACGGTGCACCAACAAAAGGTGGAACCAATGCAGTTCACGGAGCTCCACTCGGTGCTGAAGAAACAGCTGCCACACGACGTCATCTTGGCTGGGAGTATCCACCGTTTGACGTTCCCGAAGAGGTTTATGATGATTTTAAAGAAAATGTAGAGAAGCGTGGGGTTGCAGCATATCAAAAATGGTTAGAAATGCTCGCAGCTACAAAACAGCCTATCCAAATGAAGCTAAAGAAGTTGAAGCTATTATTAGAGGAGAGGACCCAGCAACGCTCACAGAAGCAGATTTTCCTGTTTTTGACGATGGCTTTTCACAAGCAACACGTCACTCGTCACAAGCTGCGATTAATGCGGCAGCAGCGGTTCTTCCTAATTTTCTTGGTGGCTCAGCTGACCTTGCTCATTCAAACATGACTTATATTAACGATGATGGCTTACAAGATGCTGAACATCCACTTAATCGCAATATTCAGTTTGGTGTTCGTGAGTTTGGTATGGCAACTATTTTGAATGGTATGGCACTGCATGGTGGGCTTCGCGTTTTTGGTGGGACATTCTTTGTCTTTTCTGATTATCTTAAAGCTGCCATGCGTCTGTCTGCTCTCCAAGGCTTGCCAGTTGTCTATGTTTTTACTCATGATTCCATTGCTGTTGGTGAGGACGGACCAACTCATGAGCCAATTGAACAATTATCAGGTTTGCGAGCAATTCCAAATTTGACAGTGCTTCGCCCAGCAGATGCCCGTGAAACGCAGGCTGCTTGGCACTATGCTTTGACACAAAAATCAACGCCGACAGCGCTTGTTTTAACACGTCAAATCTAGTTGTTGAAAAAGGAACAAGTTTCACTGCCGTTGAAAAAGGTGCTTATGTTGTTTACGAGTCAAGCGCAGATTTTGATACCATTCTTTTAGCATCAGGCTCAGAAATTAATTTAGCGGTAGAAGCGGCTAAAAATTAGTTGCCCAAGGTGGTAAGGTTCGAGTTGTTTCAGTACCGTCAACAGAATTATTTGATGACCAACCAGCAGAATATAAAGAAATGATTCTCCCAAATGCTGTTCGGAAACGTGTTGCTATTGAAATGGCGGCAACCCAACCATGGTATAAATACGTTGGCTTAGACGGCAAAGTCATCGGTATTGATACGTTTGGAGCTTCAGCACCAGCATCAGAGGTGATTGAACACTACGGTTTCACAGTTGATAATATTGTCAACACTGTCAATCACCTTTAATAATGTTTTATGATACAAAGAAAGTTCCCTATAATTTCCTCAGGAGCTTTCATACCTACTGTATTTGATTACTCCCTTAATACAGCAGTTATTTTTGCTAATATCTAACATTAAAAACGACTGGAAAACAGTGTTTTTTAAGTGATTTTTTAACCGTACTTAAGAAACCTAAGAAAATATGCTATACTGAAAATAATTAGTTTAAAAGGAAGTAAGTAATGACAACGTTTGTGAACAGTATTTCAGGTGTCTTAGTTATTTTGGTCATGGTTATGGTGGGCTATGTTTTAGCTAAAAAAGGTTGGTTTGATGACCAGACCTCCTCTTTGATTGCACAATTAGTTACCAAAGTGGCTTTACCATGTTACATGATTTATACGATTGTTGGTCGTTTCACGGCTGACGAATTGTTAAAAATGCTACCACAATTGCGTTTCCCTGCTCTTTCGATGATTATTCTGCTTGCGATTGCCATGGCGGTAGCACAGCTATTTGCTGTAGATAAAAAACATCAGGGCTTGTTTGTCTCTATGTTTTTTAATTCCAATACCATTTTTGTGGGATTGCCTATCAATCAAGCCCTTTTTGGCGATAAGAGCATTCCTTACGTTTTGGTTTATTACATGTGCAACACGACTTTCTTTTGGACGATTGGAACTTATTTTATCCAAAAAGATGGACGTCATTCTGCCACGATTGACTTTCGTGACAGTTTACGAAAAATTTTCTCACCACCGCTTTTAGGTTTTATTATTGGGGTGATTTTGGTGCTATTGAACATCCAACTGCCTGCCTTTTTACTTAGCGACTTTCAATATTTGGGCAACCTTACGATTCCGCTATCAATGATTTTTATTGGGATTTCGGTGGCAAATGCAGGGCTGTCACGTCTACGTTTTAGTAAAGACAATGTTTTGGTTCTTTTAGGACGTTTTGTTGTAGCTCCGCTGTTAATGATGGTGATTGTTAGCCACACGCAAATGCCATTACTAATGAAACAAGTCTTTATCATCCAATCAGCCATGCCTGTCATGACAAACGCTCCCGTTGTCGCAAAACTTTACGGAGCAGACGCAGATTACGCAGCTATTATGGTGACCGAATCAACCCTTCTCACCATGCTCATCGTCCCAATTTTGATGTATTTAGTGAATTATTTATAATGATAAAATGGCACTTCCAGTATAGTGGAAGTGTTTTTTTCAACACAAAAAGCCTAGCCAGAGGCTAGACTTTTAAGGAGATTATGAAAAAGATACATTCACTTAGCTTGGGAGGTGCTAAAGTGAACGTTAGCTAGCAAATCTAGCTGTGAAAGTTTTAGGAATAGTTAAAGTATAAAAAGCTAGCCTTAAAGAAAACTTAAGCGAAAGATATTTTCTACTAAAGACAGAAAAACCAGAAAATTCACCATAATCCTTGAAATCAATGCCTTTATTAATTCCAAGACAAGAAAAATGTTATAAAAAGTGGAGATTGTGTGTCATTTTAGAGAAATTTGGAAAAAAGGATTTCTTCAACCTTCCAAAGCCAAATGAAAGCTCAAGATATGTTATAATAAAACCATGGAAAACAAGAAAAAATTACTTTTAATTGACGGGTCATCCGTTGCTTATCGTGCCTTTTTTGCACTGTATAATCAGATTGATCGTTTTAAAAACCGTGCTGGTTTGCATACCAATGCCATTTACGGTTTTCACCTCATGCTCAATCATTTATTAGAAAGAGTTCAGCCAACACACGTTTTGGTGGCTTTTGATGCTGGTAAGACGACTTTCCGTACAGAAATGTACAAAGATTAACAAGGCAGGTCGTGCCAAAC